>Ga0206991_10261_pt1 | contig 15760 bp, 10 predicted proteins | sample Alteio_BWMinCont_9_FD_153286 | JGI IMG/M metagenome (GOLD analysis project Ga0206991, IMG submission 153286) | Enriched cells from forest soil in Barre Woods Harvard Forest LTER site, Petersham, Massachusetts, United States -... | ecosystem: Environmental > Terrestrial > Soil > Temperate forest >...
GGCAAAATAGCGCGAGTGCGGGGAGTGATGGCTTCTTCGATGCGATTCGGATCCATGTGAAAGGAATCGGCGGCACAATCCACGAGGACTGGACGCGCGCGAAAATAGAGGACAGCTTCGCCGGTGGAGGCAAACGTCATGGTGGGGAGAATGACTTCGTCGCCTTCGTTTAGACCGATAGCCGCGAGCGCGAGATGCAATGCGGCAGTGCAGGAGCTGACGGCGATGGCGTGGGCAGCGCCGACGTGGTTTGCGAAAGCGGACTCAAACTGCTTTACGCGGGGGCCAGTCGTCAACCAACCACTTTGCAGGACTTCCACGACGGCGCTGATTTCTTCCGGGCCGATGGAGGCGCGATGAAAAGGAAGAAAAGGAGTGCTAGTGACGCTTGCAGTGGATACTGCTGTCGCGGCCATAAGGAAGACCCCAGATTAGAAATGATTTTGCGAACTAGGACGTAAGCGAAACATCGCCGGTCACAGGGCTTTGTTGGGAACGTCCAGCATCCAGTTGGCTGAGCCAATTGCCCACTAAATCGGACCACTGAAGATGATCTTCAACGTAACGGCGACCGCTTTGTCCGAATTCTTCGGCGAGCGCGGGATTATGAGCCAAGGACATTACTGCGTCGGCGATGGCCTGAGGATCGCCCGGCTGCACAACGATGCCGGCAGCCGCGCGGTGAACCAGTTGCGCAGCTTCGCCCTTGCCTACAAAAATCAGAGGCTTGGCCGAACTGAGAACCGGGAATAGCTTCGAAGGGCGGGCGCCCGCGTACGTTGGAATATCGATGAGAGAAGCTAACCCCGCGAAGGAAATCGAGTAGAAGAAGGGCACTTCGTCGAGGGGAACGGGAGCGTGGAAGGTAACATTTTTCAGGCGGAGAGATTCTTGCAAGCGCAAAAGACCGGCGCGAGCGGAACCATCACCAACGAAAAGGAAATGAATATCGGGCTGCCCTTCGAGCAATTTCGCTGCGTTCAAAATATTTTCGATCCCATGGGCGTAGCCGAGAGTTCCAGCCCACAGGACGATTTGTTTCCCTTGAAGGCCGAGGCGGGACTTTAGCTCGTGATCAGGAGGCATTGGCTTGAAGCGCGCGGTATCGGCTCCATTCGGAAGGAACAGAAGCTTTTGAGAGGGGACAGATTTCTGCTCGCGCAGCACTTTGACGATCCAGTCCGTGACGGTGTTCACGTATGCAGCGCGGCGATAGCTCCAGCGCTCGACCATGCGCAGACAGCGGATCACAAAACCGTCCTTCATGAAGCCGCCGTCGACAATCACGTCTGGCCATAGGTCAGCCACGTTGAAGATGAAAGGCGATCCCCAAAATAGTCGTGCAATGAAGGCCGGAAAGCTGAGAAAAAGCGGAGGGGATTCCACAAAAATGTAGTCGGGCCTTTTGGAGCGGAACAACCCATAAAAGCTCGTCAGCGTGAACGAGACATAGTTCAACATGCGTTTGAGGCCGCCACCCACGGCTGGGTAAAGCCAAACGCGATGGATTGTGAGACCGTCGCAGAGCTCCCGGCGATAAAAACCTCGTTCGTATCCTGGGAAAAACTGGCCACGGGGATAGTTTGGCATGGCGGTAACGACTTCCACTTCGTGACCGCGGCGGATCAATTCCGAGGCCAGAGACTTCAGGCGAGTCTGTGCTCCGCCGATTTCGGGGGGGGAAGTATTGTGTCAAGATCAGAAATCGCATTCGAGGAGCCTTTCGTTTTTCGTGAAGCGATAAGAACAAATACTTAAGAGACGGAAAACACCTGGGCCCACAACTCCAGGGAAACTGCGCGAAACAAGGCGCTGGCGGAAAGCATTCCGGCGGACCCGTTCACAAAGCGGGCGCACTCGGTTTTGAATTTGACGGGATCGATAAACCGGCGCATTTTTAGATTGGGAGCCTCCCACAATCGGCGATGGCCGTTTTGCAAACCGAGTTGCATCCAGCGCTTCTCAGGAGTGTTGAACCCGAGCTTCGTTCTGCGGAGGCGGATTTTTTCCGGCAAGGTGTCCACGAGGGCCTTGCGGAGAAGCCACTTGGTCCATCCATCGCGCAATTTGAGGGCGGGCGGGCAGCGGAGCGAAAACTCAACAAGGCGATAATCCATGAAAGGCAGCCGAGATTCGACGGAATGGGCCATGGAAGCACGGTCCTCGTGATGCAAGAGAGCGGGAATACTCGAATAGGTGAGATCCGTTTTTTGCCGATCTGCAATGCTTTGTCCGGAGCCAAGACCCGAGTGCAGATCGCGTGAGGCTTGCCGAAATTCTTCAGTGGCGATCCGTTTAGTCAACGAAAACGGTCCACGAAAGAAACCAGGGAGGTACCGCGTTGCAGCGCCGAGAGCCCCATGCGAAGAGCTTCGCTGCCCGGACCACATGACGAATTCTCTCAGAACGCGCGGATTGCCGGTGCGGAGGAGATGCCAAAGATAAAAGATTTGATATTTCTGGTATCCGCAAAGAGCTTCGTCGCCGCCCTGGCCGCCGAGAATCACGGGAACACCATGGGATCGCGCTTCCGCCATGACGCACCACTGCGGGAATGCCGCGGTACTGCCAACCGGTTCGTCCTGGTGGTAAAGGATCAGGTTCAAGTTGTCCCAGAACGAACTGGCTTGGGGAAAAGTCGTGCGGGAAATGCCTCCGGCCGCTTGAATCGCCGCGGTAACATACTCCCGCTCGTCGATCTCGGGTTCGTCGAAACATGCCGAAAACGTTTGAAACTGTGTTGTTGGTGCGAGTTCGTTCGCCTTACAGAGAACGGACGAGGAATCGAGCCCCCCGCTAAGAGCGACACCCACGGGGACATCACTTCGCAAACGGAGACTAACGGCTTGCTGAAAAAGTTCCCGAAAGCCGGCAACGGCGTTCGCGTCCGTCCGATCTTGCTGCGGTTCCGTTTGAAGCTCCCAATAGCGGCGAATCACTGGTTTTACGGAGCGAGCGGGCTCAAGCGTTAAGGTATGTCCGGCGGGCAACTGGTAAACGCCCTCGAAAAACGTTTCCGCGGAATGATCGAGCAGGCCCCACTCCAAAAAATGGAAAGAAGTGCGCGGATTTGCAACTCGCGGCATGCCGGTGGCTTGGAGTATTTGCTTAATCTCGGAACCGAAGAAGAACGCGCCCTCGTAGAGAGCGTAATAAAAAGGTTTCACTCCGAACCGGTCACGGGCGCAGAAAAGCTTTCGTTGCGCGCGATCCCAAAGGGCAAACGCCCACATGCCATTGAAGTGTTCTAAACAGTCCGGGCCCCATTGCTGATAGGCGTGCAGAATAACTTCCGTGTCCGTGTGCGTGCGAAAGTGGTGGCCGGCATGTTTCAACTGCTCCCGAATCTCTTTGTAATTGTAAATCTCTCCGTTGAAAGTGACCGTATACCCTCCATCTTCGATTTGCATCGGCTGACTTCCAGCAGCGGAAACATCGAGAATGGCGAGGCGCCGGTTCCCAAGGCCCACGTGAGGGCGTGGATGGGAAGGCCCACGGTCCTGATTGTGAATAATTTCGACACCACATGTGTCGTTGAGCCGTGTGAAAGCAAAGCCGTAGCCATCCGGTCCGCGGTAGCGGATCAGATGGGTCATGTCCACGAGCACCGAAGGCTCAAAGCCTTCTGGTGAGACGATTCCGGCTATGCCGCACATGGGGGACGCGTAAGTCTCAAGTAGAGATCCACGAGCTTTTCCGCTTGGGTGTTCCAGTTAAAGTGATTAATTACAGCCTCTTGACCACGGCGGCCCATGGCTTCAGCTTCATTCGAATTGGTCAAGAGGAATTCAACCGCCTGGGCGATCTCCCGGACATTTCTGGGATCTACGAATATGGCGCAGCCCACGCCGTCCAGCAAATTCCGCCAGAGAGGGAAATTCGACGCGATAACAGGAAGGCCCGCACCCATGTACTCGAAGATTTTTACAGGTAACGCTTCCAGGAAAGTGGGGATGGGGTGCTCACAGACCAGTCCGGCGCGGGCCTGGCGCAATAGTTTATAGGTGCTTGGCAGATCCAGGGTGCCGTGGTAGTTCACACGCGACCATGAAGGGAGTTCCGTTACTTCCTTAGGGATCAGGTCGCCTGCAATCTCCAGCGTCGCTGTAAGCGAGGAGGGGAGGAGTCCCATGGCCTGAACCATTTCGGCGATACCTCGCTGAGGAGTGACGGTGCCAACATACGTGACAGCGTGCTTGCGACGGTCCCACGGCGAAGTGTCTCCGTTCGTCAGATCCTCAGGATACGGATAGTTATAAAGGACCAGCGTCCGGCTATTGATGGCTTTGAAACGCGCGGCTAGAAGAGGCGTTACGGCAACGACGGCCGAAAAACGGCGCGCTGCCGAGAGCTCGATTCGTTCCACGACCTTTGCGATTAAGCGCTTGCTCCAGCTGGGTAGATAGGGCTTAAAGAAAATGTCCTTCGGAAGGTCTTCATGGATATCGTAGATCACGATCTTCCCTCGGGTCCGAAGAAGGAGCGCTACGGGTATCAGCTCCGGGTCATGGAAGTGATAGACGTCTGCTTGAAGCGCGGCGGCTTTCCGATACACTCGCCAAGCGGTTCTAGTCATTCGTGAGAGCCTAGAGCGGTCTTTCGGGACGGACTTGATGTGGACGAGTTCCTCGACGGTGTCTTCGGGGTGAGGTCCCACGATTGTGACGTCAAAGCCTGCGCGCGCCAAGGAACGGCACTCTTTGCCGAAAATGCGGTGATCCACCGCGTTATGGACGGAGGTCATGTGGACTACTTTCAGGGGCTGCATAGAAATCGGGAAGTACAAGCGCTCGCTACTGTGAATGCAGAGGAGCCGAGAAAGGTACGGCGGCCGCCAGTTCATTCACAATTTTCTGAGCGGCAGTTCCGTCTCCATAGGGTTTCATTTGTTCGCAAGGCCGTACGTGAAGGTCATGAACTGCAGTCTGGATAGCAACGGGATCAGTGCCGGCCAGCCGATTAGCCCCCAACTCTACTGTCTCGACCCACTCCGTCCTTTCCCGCAAGGTGACGCAAGGAACGCCCAAATAAAACGCTTCTTTTTGAACTCCTCCAGAATCCGTCAAAATCTTTCGGGCGTGAGTCTCCAGGGCAAGCATTTCCAAATATCCTTGTGGAGGCGCGACTCTCAAATTACCGTTCAAGGAAACACCACTGGAATTGAGAATCTGCTTTGTTCGCGGGTGAACCGGAAAAAACACCGGCAGATCAAGACCCGAGGCTGTTTCCATAATCCCGCGCAGGTGTTCTGGGTCATCCGTGTTCTCGGCACGATGCAGCGTCAGGAGGTAGAAGTGCTTGCTTTTCAATCCGAACCGGTCGAGCTGGTCCTGGGCGTACTCGGCCGCAAGCTCTGAGTGTTGAAGTAGAGCGTCGAGCTGAACATCGCCGACCACTTTGACCCGACGATTCAGGGGATCTCCTGGAATGCCGATACCTTCCCGATACAAGTTCGCCTCGTTCCTTTTTGAGACCGGAAGGAGTAACTGACTGAGTTGATCGGCGACGATCCGATTTTGCTCCTCGGGCTGGCTCAACTGAGCACTTCGGCAGCCAGCCTCGACATGCGCAAGCGGCAGCTTGAGCCTCGCCGCGAGCAGCGCGCCCGCCAGAGTGGAATTCGTGTCGCCGTACACGACGACCCAGTCCGGCTGTTGCGCGCACAGAATTGGCTCCATCCGCGCAAGCATGCGGGCAATCTGAGTGCCGTGCGAACCCGACCCAACTTTGAGGTTGTAATTCGGCTCGGGGATTTTCAACTGGTCGAAGAGCAGCCCAGCAATCTCCCGGTCGTAATGCTGTCCGGTATGAATGATCTGATGGTCGATTTCGCAGGTGGAGCCTTCCAGATTGCGTTGTTCGATGGCCCGGCAGATGGGGCCTAGTTTCACAAATTGTGGCCGGGCGCCGACGACACTGATCCAGGTCAATTTCCTGGAGTGACGTTTTGCTTTCATGGAGTGAGGGCTTTTGCGGGCGATCTCCATGCTAATGAGGTTTCCAACCTTCTACTTTAGTTCTTGCGGAACTGATGACGGCATTGAAGCGAGGAGCGCTTCGCGGATCAAATGCGAAATAGCTTCCGTTAGAAGAGCCGTAGATCCAGTTGTAGCGGTACGTCTTCAAGAGCAGTTCGAGATACGGCTGGAGCTCTTCGACCGTTGATGCGGATGCTTTGGCGCACTCGCTTTCGGCTATGAATCCCGACTTCCCGGCACGCTCATTCCACACCGTCATGGTTCCCGCGAGTTCGAGAATTCCGGGGTAGTTCTGGAGTATCGGGGCGAAGATGGCAGCCCGTTTTCGAATGGAATCCTGAAATTCGTTTATATCGGCGTGGCAATATCCGATCGAGCCTTCTCCTCCAGAGATCACAGTGATTGGATAGTTTCGCTTCTTAATCTGGTCCAGCAAGCCAATCGCGATGTAGACGGGCGTAGGATAATAGGAGTCATTGCCTATTTGCTTGAAGTCCTTGTGGGTGAACCCCGTGAAAGGCATCCAGATCACAGCTCCCGGATAGACTTGCGCGGTGCTATCCGCCATGCGCGCTCCGAGCTGTTTCAGAAGTTCAACAACTTGTGAGACGGACTTGCCGGTCTGCGCCGCCATTTCGGCCGGATCGTATTCTTTGTGGTAGTTGTAAAATTCAAGGTCCAGCACAATTCCCGGCGCCTTTGTATCCTTGGCGGTGTGCAGCGCATTCCCCATGATCTGAAGGAAGTCGCTTCGTGCGCCGGCTTTGTCTTCGAGATCGATCCCCTGAATTTTGTGGAAATAGGGAACGTTTGTGCGCTCGTTAGTTGCAGCTTCCCCCGCGCCGACCATGCGGTTGAAATAAATCCACGGCCAGAGATCCTTTTTCGTAAGTTTTTTCCAGTCGAGCAACTGCGCGGTCATCATGGCAGACGAAAAAACGGGTGCGGTATCGTAGTTATAGTGGAAAGCAATCGCCAGGCCATCGTAAGGGGATCTCTCAAACTCGGCAAAGTCTGCGGGCTTAAGCAGCCGCGCGATGGCCGTGTTGACTAGCAATAGATAGTGCTGGCCGAGAGACTTTCCGGTTTGTGCGTTGCCAGATGTGGACGCATTTGGCGGAGCGGGTGAAACGCTAGCGGTTGGCATCTTCTGATCGGTGCATTCGGGCCAGGCGCTGACATTCGCGGCGCTGGAGACAGTTGCGACGACAAAAGAGGAGGCAACCAAGCAAAAGAGCTTGCAGAGGGTCTGGCGCCACGTCATAAGACTCTCAAAAACTCGCGGTTCACGAGTTCCCATGCAATTCCGGCGCAGCGGCGCTTTGCTCCCAGCGCTTGCGCCAGGAAAGGGCAAGACGCGCTTTTTGAAGGATTTGATGGCATAAGAATCCGAAGTTGAATGAATTACCGAAGCTATTGTGCCGTGGAACCCTGAAGATCCAAAAAAAGCGGCGCGGTCTTCCTCCCGCCGGCACTTGGAATCGCCCGTTAATGATCAGAGTTTCACCGCCCCAATCAGTGGTCAAGCAGTTCAATAGCGAGTCAGAGGAAACGATGATATCCGGCTGCCGATTTTGCACTTCGGTCAGCCCTCTGCGGAAGGAGAGCTCCACATCCAAGCCAAGGTCCTTCAGGCGAACAACTGCTGGTGGAAGGATCTTGAGCAGAAGCTGATTATTTTTCGACGCACATTTCTGGAAGAAACTGTCCGCGGCCTTTTGAAGCACTTGCAGTTCAACCGGTAAGGATGCAATCGGCGTAGCCCTCATGGCCTGATCAAAATCGCATTCGTATCTTTGAATCGCATCATTGGAATCCCGGGGCGTGTCTACCTCCCAAGTATCTCCCGGATATAGAACGATGGTTGGGATATTCAGCTCGCGCGACGAAAAACTATGCACATCAGCGATTCGATTCACGGTTTCGTTCATATAAGAGTTTTCAGCATGAGAAAAATAAATGAAACTGGCAAAGGGAATGAACCATTTTGGCTGGAAGGTACGGACCTGACGCGCTATCTCAGCTCGTTTCTGTGCGGCGTACCGCTTATGAGAGGCGTGGTCCTCCAAATTGCCGACCCAGGTTGCATAAGAAAATTGAGAGAGCAGGACATCCACGTCTCCGACTGCCCGCCTCACGGCATCGAGTTCTCCCTGCCACTCGAAGACACAATCGTTCATGTTCAAGATGGCCTTGCCCTCGGCAAAAACAGCGCTCCAGGAATCGAGGTCATCCTGGTTACCGCAAATTAAGGAGAAATCCGCAGCCAGCGGGACTTTCTGGTGTTTCGGCAACTCCTCAACTCTGAAGCTGAGCGACTTGCAAAGGTTCACGACGCGCTTGTCTTTGGTGTGCTGAAATAGAACGAGAATTTTGCGGCGGAATTCTTCCGGGATTTGCTTCAGGTTCGGCGGGCAGAAGTGGTCTGGGTGCTCGTGTGAAAACCAGATGTGCGTGATCGCGGAAAAATCTTCATAGCTCATCTTTGTCGGAGAGAGAAGACTCCACCCGTTGTTGAACACGGTGCCCCGAAGCCAAGGGTCACAGAGCAAGCGCACAGGGCCTGACTCCAAAATGAAGGAAGCATGGTTGACCCACTTCAGTAACATAGGCAATCCCACTCAGCGCCTGCGTGTCTGCGAAATGCCATTTGCAAGGAATGATTTCTAAGGGCCGGGCAGTTCATGGAGTTTCCAGTACGCCGCTCTTACGAAATTCACTTTCTGGCGACAAAATGAGGTCCTTCCAGCGGTTCAGGATTTCGGTGCGAACTTTTTGAGGGTCGTATTCGCTCGCAACATACTGTCGTCCTATCTCGTTCGGTTCCAACCGCCCTGATTCGTCAAGTTCGCGCAGCCGCTCCAATTGCTCACACGCCATTTCTGCACCGGCCACCTGTATGCAGCCACGAAGAGGATAGCTGTAGAGGACGTGACGACCGCGTGCCAACGCTTCCAGAACCATGAAGGACAAGCCGTCGTGCCGGACCGGCCGCCAAAGCACCGTTGCCTGCTCGTAAAAGGAAGCCAAATCGAGCCGTCTGAAAACTTCCAGATTGGGCGGGGCTTCTGGAATCTTTCCTTCCTCCAATCCCACTAGAGTGAACTTCATTGACGGGAGCTTACGAGCTACTTGAAGGATCAGGTCCAGCCCGTAGAGATGCGCTTTCTTGATGGAAGACACGTAGGTAAGTACGGAAAACTTCTTTGGCAATGGCATGGGTGAAATCGATTCAACGAACGAGACCTGCACGTACTCACACGCGATGCCAAGCTCGCGGACCTCCTGCGCCAACCAAGGCGATACGGCCCAATGGACGCGATTGGCGACCCAGGAGTCCAATTTGCCTTGTGCCAGCTCGTCTTTGGCAAAGAGTGCATCACTGCCACACCAGAGCATGATAATTTTTGTCTTTCCTAAACTCTTTGCGGCCCGCAGGAATTTTCCCATACTAATGCGCCCCATCCACGAATAGGCGAGATCGCACCGGGCGAGATCGCTGAAGCGAGCGGCCAGGCCAACGGGATGAAATGGAGATCGATATGGCACCTCCCAGCCGTCACCGTTGACCAGTTCTGTCAGTTTTTTGCAGAAATGCGGCAAACCATTAACCGCAACGCGATAAGGACGCGGAGCTTTTTCGTTCATGAGTGAATGCGACACTGATTCCAGCGGGCGTCCTCTAATCGTGTCCGGCCGCCGCGATCATCACCTGGGGATTCTCCAACCGGTCACTTCGCGAGGCGTCTTTTTGGCTAGCCAAAGTGCCACCCGTCATCAAGTATTTCTCACCGCAGCGATGGCATGACCACACTTCCTCTTTTGCTTCCAACCGAACACCGCACCGGCAGGCCCAGCCGATTCGTCGCGCGGGAACTCCTGCTACAAGAGCGTGATTTGGCACGTCTCTTGTCACGACGGCCCCGGCGCCGATAAAGGCGTACTCCCCAATCGTCACGCCACAAACGATGGTGCAATTCGCGCCGAGAGATGCGCCGCGCTTGACGAGCGTACCGGTATATTCGGATTTTCTGTTCACGTGGCTGCGGGGAGTCGTCACGTTGGTGAAAACCATAGATGGGCCGCAAAATACGTCGTCTTCCAACTCCACGCCAGCATACAGCGAGACATTGTTTTGAATTTTGACGTTGTTACCTATACGTACCCCGCTGGCGACGTGGACGTTCTGCCCTAGGTTGCAGTGACTGCCGATCCTGCAATTCGACATGACGTGAGAGAAGTGCCAGATTTTTGTGCCGTCACCAATTTCGCAGGGCTGGTCCACAATGGCGGATGGGTCGACGGAATACCGTGGCGATGTTTCTTTGCGGAGGGGCGTCAGCTTACCGTGATCGCGGATGGACTCGCTGGCCGCGTGAAGAATTTTCAGCACGCGAAGACCATTATCTCCGTCGGTATTGGGAGTTTTGCGGTTGCGGATGCATTCCAGGAAGTGCAGGCATTCAACCCTTAGGGGTTCGTCGTTGCTGAGAGGGACAATTTCGCCTTCCATCTTCCTCGCTACAGGGACTCGATCGATCCAATCAATACGATGGGGATAGAGCACAAGCTTGGTTTCAGACTGAGTGTCATCAAAGACCGCCATTTTACGATCGCCGACAATAACGAGCTTTTGTTCTTTGAAAGGATGCAGCCAACTGACAAAGATGTGAGCTTTGACGCCGCTTGCGAAGCTAAGAATAGTTAGAGTTACGTCTGAAATGGGATGATTCAGGTAACTCACCCCTTGGGCCGCGACGTTCGTAGGACTTTCCTCAAGAAGATGTACGATGGCTGATATATCGTGTGGTGCAAAGCTCCAAAGAATATCTTCTTCTGTTCGGAGCCGCCCGAGATTCAGACGGGAAGAGCTAATATACTCGATGCGGCCCAATTCGCCGTCTCTAATCATGCGGCGTAGGGCGATAATTGCCGGGTGATAGTGGAGGAGGTGGCCGACCATCAGAATGCGCGACTGCCGTCGCGCGAGTTGCACGAGTTCTTCGCCGTCCTTCACCCGCAACGCCAGCGGCTTCTCTACAAAAACATCTTTTCCCGCAAGCAGAGCCTGCTTCGCTAGTTCGAAATGATGCGCTGCTGGTGCTGCAATCACCACGCCTTCGACCTCTGGCAGTGCGAGTAGTTCCTCAAACTGAGCGGTAGAGGGCACATGGTAGGTTCGACTTAGATCTTCCCGCCGAGGTCCATCGCTATCGCAGATGGCAGCCAAACTGGCAAGTTCAGAGAAATTGCGGACGAGATTCTTACCCCAATAACCGCAGCCGACAACACCGACCTTGGGCAATGCGCGTTGGGTCATGAACATACCTCGCTATTCGAATCGCTGCTCATCTGCGAAGAAGGAAAGTCGAGCGGCATCTTGTTTAGGATTAATTTCGATAGAAGTCCGCGATCGCGTTTACGACGGTTCTTTGTTGAACTTCCGAGAGTTCAGGAAAAACCGGCAATGACAGGATTTCGGCACTGACTGCTTCGGCATGCGGAAACTGTCCAACCCGGTAACCGAGGTAGGAAAAGGCCGGTTGCATGTGCAACGGTAGCGGGTAATAAATTTCGGTCGGAATTCCCAGCCTGCGAAGGAACTCGCGGAGGCCATCGCGGTTGGCGTAACGGATCGAAAACTGATTGTATACGTGGCGAGAAAGAAGTGGTGGCTCAGATGGCAGGGCGGCGAACCTGAGCAAGTCCATTTCTCTAAACAACTCGCGATACCGGTGCGCACGCGTTTCCCTGGCCTTTGTCCACTCTTCCAGATGCTTGAGCTTGACACGCAAAATTGCCGCCTGAAGGGCGTCCAGCCGGCTATTTGTGCCCAGGATGTCGTGGTGATATTTTCGTTTGCTGCCGTGCACCCGCAGCAGCCGGAGACGCTCGGCGCACTCCGCATCTTGAGTTGTCACTAGCCCGCCGTCGCCTGCTCCTCCCAGGTTCTTGGACGGAAAGAAGCTGAAACATCCGAAGTCACCAATATTGCCGGCGTGGACGCCGCGATACTGCGCCCCGATTGCTTGGGCTGCATCTTCGATGAGTAACAAACCGTGTCTTTTGGCGATATCAACCATCGGATCCAGGTCGGCGGGCAGGCCAAATAAGTGAACTGGCATGATGGCGCGGGTTCTTGCGGTAACTGCTGCCTCGATCTGTTCAGGGTTCATATTGTAGGTTTGCGGATCGATATCGACGAAGACCGGTTTTGCTCCGACCCGGGCAATGGAGCCGGCGGTGGCAACGAACGTGAAAGGCGTCGTCAGGACTTCGTCGCTCGCGCCGATTCCAGCAGCCATTAGCGCCAAGACGAGCGCATCCGAACCCGAGGCGCAGGAAACCGCATATTTGGCACCAAACTGCGCCGAGAACTCATCCTCGAACAAACGCACTTCGCTTCCCAGGATGAATTGCTGGCTTTCCATGACTTTGGCGATGGCAGCCATGACCTCTTCGCGGATTGAACCAAACTGGGCCTTGAGGTCCAGAAAGTCGAATAGGACTGGAACTGGTGTTGACGGATTTATGGACGGGGAAACGGATAGTCCGGCCATTGCGTTCTGATCCATTTTTACGGACGACGCCATCGCGGTTTTCTCCAGAAACGTCGTGAAGAGTAATTGAACAATATTTCGGTTGGATTACTTTACGTTGCCAATTCGATAACCGATTCCGTAAATGGCTATGCCATTTACCGTCGCCATTGCCACGTCGCCCATGGCCTTCAGCGTCTTCTTTGTGCCGCTGGTAGGAATGTAGAGAATGTCATTCGGGGCGAGAACCACGTCGGTATTCTTTCCTTCCATCATCTGGCCAATATCCACGGGAATCTCTACTCGGGACTTGTCGCTGGTAGATTGCCGCACGATGACACCGTGATGACTGGCGACTGAGTTCAATCCTTGCGCGAGAGCGACCGCTTGAACCACCGAGACTCCTGAAGTTGGATCGGCCATTGTGAAACCGCCAGGCTTGACCACCGCGCCAACCACGTACACAAGTTGCGCCGCTGAAACACTCACAACGTCGCCATTCTTTACTTCCACGTTGGCAGACAAATCCCTTCCGTCCACAAGATTGCCAAGCTGAAGGATTTGAACGGAGCCGACACTCGTGCCGGTGGCTTCGGCGCTCGCCGCTCCGCGAACGATCGTGACCGTGTTACCGGCATTGGGTTGAGGTCCGCCTGCCAAAGAGAGCGCTTCAAGCACAGTCGTGCGCTTTTGAAGGGGGTATACGGCAGGTTTCGTCACGGCTCCGAGCACGGTCACCGTCCGTCCGTGAAATTCGTCCACGAAAACGGTGACCCGTGGGTCACGCAGTTGCTTCGCCTCAATGAGTGCTTGGCGGATGGAGTGTGCCAGTTCAAAAGGGCTTTGGCCTTCCGCGAGGATGGGCTGGGAAACACCGGGGAGTTCAATCATCCCTGCATCGCTGACGCGGAACCGCCCGCCGAACTCGGGTGCATCTGAAACCGAGATGGTGAGCACATCGTCGGCTCCGATCTTGTAGTCTTCCGCTATATTGCTCGAAGTCTTCGCAGTTTTAGCCGGTTCGTCAGGATTTGCCCTGACTTGAACACCGATCGCCAGCGTGAGGAAAAACGAAACCATCAGTTTGACAAAGCCTTTCAATGGACGAATATGTTTGTGTGGCACGAGATTAACCTCCGGACGGAACACGACGTTGGCTAAGGACTCTCTTTTAAGCAGTTTCATCTGCAGGATGTCGGTCCTATGCGTGCGCGCCTCGAGATTTTTCGGGACCGGAATCACCCTGGTCTGATTCCCCTGGGGAAAGCGGCGGCTTCTCCGGATAACCATAATGGCGCCGCATTTCCCAACTGAAGCCATAGTTAAAGTAATGATAGTCGGCTGAGGAAAAGTCCATATCGTTCAGCACCACACCGATCACTCGTAGTCGCGCGTCATCGAGTAGTTCGGAGGCCCGGCACATGGCCCTCCGGGTTGTCCGCCCATAGCGGCTCACCAGAATGACCGCGTCAGAAAGCGAGGCAAGCGACCTTGCATCCGAAAACGGAATGACCGGAGGAGAATCAATCACCACATAGTCGAACTCTTGCCCTAACTGGCTTACGACCGACACCATCCCTGCCGAGGCTAGTAAATCAGCGGAATTCCGTGCCAATGCAGCAGCCGGTAAAATTGTCAACCCTGGAATATTCCCTGGCGTCACCAATGCATCGTTTAGCGAAACCTTGCCTGTCAAAACCTCTTCCAGTCCAACGCGGGGATTCAATCCGAGTGCACGCTCGATCATCGGGTGCCTTAAATCGCCTTCGACCAGGCACGTCTTGGCTTGCTGTGCCAGTACGGTTGCGAGGTTAAGCGCAACCGTTGTTTTTCCTTCACCAGCATTGGCGGATGACACCAACACGACTCGCGACGATGAATTCGTCACGGAAACAAGGAGCGCAGCTCGCAATGAGCGAATTGCTTCGGCCTCTGCCGTCTGTGTCTGCGGCCAAAACACCCGCGGGTAGATTCCCCTGCCGTCCGTTAGATCGAGTTCTAGGGACTTACTGCCAGGCCTCGACGCATCCCCATTGCTGAGGCCGTGGACACCTATTCTTGGCAATACCGCGAGCGCTGGCAGCTGAATCCAGTTGCGAATGTCTTCAGGAATTCGGACGGTGTTGTCCAGACTTTCCCAGACAAAAACGATAGTCAGTGCCATCAGCACACTTAGCATGGCTCCCGATGCAATGATCAACTTCCGGTGCGGGCTGGTCGCATCATGGAGTTTTGGCGCCATGTCTACGACTCGGATATTGCCGGACCGTAATCCTGCATAGATCCCGGCTTCTTGCAGGCGGGCTTCGAGAGTGTTGTAGAGCGCGGCGTTCGCCACGGCCTCGTTCTTCAGCATGCGGTATTCGACCAGATGCGAGCTAACATCACTCATCTGCATCCTGAGTCTCTCGCGCGAGTCGAGCATCATCTGTTCTCTGGCCTGTGCCGCAGCGAGCGATGTTCGCACTTTACCGATCAACTGCATGCGCACCCCCTCGACTTGCGCGGCCAATTCCTTCGCCTGGCTTTGCAATTTCTTGACGTTGGTGTTTTCCTCTCCGTAAACGGCCTGTGCCTGCGCAAGTTGCGTTTGCACTTCTCCGCTGCGCGTCAGCAAATTCTGGTAAACCAGGTCATTGCGTATGGTTGGAATTCCATCTGGCTGTCCCTGGTCAATCATCCTTACGTACGCTTCCGCTTGAATGCGATCTGCCTGAGCATCGCTAAACTGGCGGCTTACTTCCGCCATGAGCTGTACAAGCGGTGCATCGCGCTCGTCTGATTCCACCAAACCATATTTTTTCTGGTAGTCCGCAACGGTTTGATTGGATTGTGAAACTCTTTGCCGAAGATCGTTGAGCTGTTCCGACAGCCAACCCGAGGCCTCCATCGTTGTCACATAGCGGTTTCTGTAGTTTTGGTCGATAAATTGGCTGACCAAAGTATTCGTGACCGCCTGCGATAAAGCTGGATCGTGGCTTGCGAAGCTCACTTCAACGAGACGGCTATTGCGAATCGGGTTTACCGACAAATTCTTGTGGAAGTTTTGCAGAGCAGTTGCCTCGGAGGCCGTCGGATCAGCCAAATCCAGCTGTTCCCGCAGAGAGGAGAGCTCGGTCACAGGCCTTGAGTTCCTCTGGGAAGCAACTCCTCCAGCGGGATTTGCGTTCGCTTTGTCCTTTTTGTCGGAAAACTCAGGGTTGCGGTCGAGTTGCAAAGCGCGGATCGCGCGCATCGCCAGTC
>Ga0206991_10263_pt1 | contig 15747 bp, 12 predicted proteins | sample Alteio_BWMinCont_9_FD_153286 | JGI IMG/M metagenome (GOLD analysis project Ga0206991, IMG submission 153286) | Enriched cells from forest soil in Barre Woods Harvard Forest LTER site, Petersham, Massachusetts, United States -... | ecosystem: Environmental > Terrestrial > Soil > Temperate forest >...
GCACAGGTAGACGCCAGGCTGCGCAGGAACGGTTTGTGGGATGTATCTCCGGCCCGCTTGCTCGAAGAGGCGGGCAATGGTCCCGAACTCCAGCGCGTGCTGCGAAGGGTCGAGAAGCAACTGCGGAAGCTCCCGCAGTCGCAACCACCCAGCGAGTGGAGCCGCAGCATTGAGGAACTGCTGGAAGCTTTTGGCTGGCCAGCCGACCGCACACCCAGCAGCAGCGAATTCCAAACCATTGCGGAATGGCGTGGTCTGCTGTCAGGTTTCGCGTCACTCGACCTGGCGGCTCAGCCGATGAATCTGGCGCAGGTGAGCGACTGGCTGCATTTCGAGACCGCCAACACACGTTTTCAAGTGGATGACGAAGGCGCGCCGGTACAAGTGATGGGCATGCTGGAAGCTGCAGGTCTCGGTTTCGATCATCTCTGGATCATGGGCCTGCAAGATGAAGCGCTGCCGGCTGCGGCCAATCCGAATCCGTTTTTGCCGACTTCCTTGCAGCGCCAATACCGCCTGCCGCATTCGTCGGCGGAACGCGAGTTGGAGTTCGCCTCAACGCTGATGGATCGGTTGCTCGGGAGCGCGCCCGACGTGGTGTTGAGTTATCCGCAATCCGAGGGTGATCGCACCTTGTCGCCAAGCCCGCTGGTGGATGATGGCGTATGGTTAGAGGACTCGGCGCCGGCCAATGACTGGATCGTGCGCATGCGCGCCTCGGCCGTGTTCGACGAAATCGCCGATGAAATTGGGCCAGCACTGGTCGAGGGTGATTCAACAGGCGGCGCGTCGCTCTTTAAGGATATGGCAGCATGCCCGTTTCGATCGTTTGCCAAGCATCGCTTAGGCGCCCGGCCGCTGGAAGACACCGACCTTGGATTGAGCTACCGCGATCGTGGAACAACGGTCCACAAGGCGCTCGAAATCATCTGGCTCGAGCTAGGATCGCATGCGCGGTTGATGGAGGTAAATCCGGCCGATTTGCAGGCGCTCATCGCGCGCGGCGCCGATGCGGCGGTAGCCAAACTGGGTCCCGGCATCGGCCGGGATCTCGAGAAACATCGTTTGCAGAGGCTGCTATCCGAGTGGCTGGAAATTGAGAAGTCGCGTTCAGAATTCGTGGTCGCAGGTATGGAAGCCAAGCGAGTGGTTGCAATTGCCGGCTTCGAAGTTCAAGTGCGCGCCGATCGAGTGGACGCGCTGCCGGATGGACGCGAAATCATTTTGGACTACAAGACCGGCCAGCTTAAGTCTCGCGGATGGGAAGGCGAGCGTCCCGATGAACCTCAACTTCCGCTGTACTGCGTTACGAGCGAGAGGCCCGTAGCGGGCATCGCTTTCGCTTTGATTCGGACCGGCGAGCTTCAATTTCGCGGATCAGGCATCTCGTTACCCGGGATGGCCAAAATGAAAATCAATCCGCCCCTCCCTTTTGACGCGCAAGTAGAAGAATGGCGGCGTGTCTTAGTACAGTTGGCGGAAAACTATCGCGCCGGCCGCGCTGAGGTAGATCCGAAGCCGGACGCTTGCGACAACTGCGGGCTGCGAGCATTGTGCCGTATCCGGGAGCTTGAAAATGATCGCCGATAGTGCAGCGCGGCTCCGGGCGCTGGATGTTTCACTGTCTTTCATCGTGCAGGCGCCGGCGGGCTCGGGCAAAACCGAGCTTCTCATCCAGCGCTATTTGAAACTGCTGGAGACCGTCGAGACGCCCGATGCGGTGGTGGCGATTACATTCACGCGCAAAGCCGCGGGCGAGATGCGGAGCCGCGTAATGGAAGCTTTGCGGTCGGCCCAGCGGGGAGTAGAACCAGAGGCCGAGCACGAACGGCTGACCTACCAAATCTCCCGCGGCGTTCTCGAGCACGAGCGGCGGCTGGGGTGGAATCTACTGCGAAATCCGGCGCGGCTGTGCATAGAGACCATCGACGCACTGTGCGCGTCCATCACGCGGCGCATGCCCTGGCTGGCGCGTTTCGGCGCCATGCCCGAGATTTCGGAGAAGGCCGAGGATCTGTATCGCGAAGCCGCGCGCAACACGCTGACCCATCTGGAGCAAGGGCACCAGGGTCTCGCTTATCTTCTGCTGCATCTCGACAACGATTTTCAAAGGGCGCGCCAGCTCATCAGCCAGATGCTCGAAAAACGCGATCAATGGTTGCGGCATGTTGGAGCAGACCTTCGCCAGGATTTGGAAGAGTCGCTCGAGAGGCTGATTCTGGGCGAACTCGTCCAATTGAGCGAAGCGTTTCCCGCCGATGTCGCGCCCCAGATCGCCCTCCTTGGCGAATTCGATTGTTTCCCCGGCGCGAAGTTAGGGGATCTGGAGAGTTGGAGGAAAGTAGCCGACCTGCTCCTTACCAAGAGCGGCGACCTGCGCAAGCGATCACCGCTGTTCTCGCGCCTGCACAGCGAAAGTGTTTTGATCGAGCGCCTGAAGCGATTTCGTGAACTGCCAACGCCCCGTTTCAGCGACTCACAATGGCAGGCGGTGGAAGCTGCCGTGTCGGTGCTGACGCTCGCGGCCGCTGAATTGCAGCTGGTGTTTCGCGAGCGCGGCCGCGTAGATTTCGCGGAGCTGGCCATTCGCGCCTCCGCCGCGTTTGGGCAAGTTGATGCGCCGGAGGATTTGGCATTGGCTCTTGGCCAGCGCATCCAGCACTTGCTGGTGGACGAGTTTCAAGACACGTCTTATACGCAGTTTGAGCTGATCGAAAAACTAACGGCGGGATGGGACCCGGGTGATGGACCAACGCTGTTCTTAGTCGGTGACCCGATGCAGTCCGTCTATCGTTTTCGCCAAGCAGACGTGAGCTTGTTCTTGAAAGCGCGGCTGGAAGGCATCGGCGCGCTACAGTTGGAGCCGCTCACGCTCAGCGTGAACTTTCGTTCGCGGCCTGGAATTGTAGAGTGGATCAACCGGACGTTTGAATCGATCCTCCCGGCAAGCGACGATCTTGAGTCCGGCGCAGTGTCGTACTCAGCGAGCGTCCCGGGCGCTGAGGGTTCAGACGCGGTTATCGAGGTGCACGCGATCCCCAGCGCGAGCCAGGAGGCTGATCGGGTTGTTGAATTGATCGGCCTCAAGGACATCGGTAGCGCTGCGGTGTTGGTCCGCTCGCGGGCCCATCTTATCGAGATCGTCAAAGCATTAAAGCGTCGTCGAATCGCGTTCCAAGCCATCGAGATCGATCAACTTGGCGAGCGGCAGGTCATAGAAGATCTCATGGCGCTTACCTTCGCGCTACTGCATGCCGCGGATCGTGTCTCATGGCTGGCTCTGTTGCGCGCTCCCTGGTGTGGTCTCACACTCGACGACCTGCACGTTCTCGCCGCGGCGGACCATTACGCGACGATCTGGGATCTGCTCCATCGGCAGCGGCAAGCGCTCAGTGAGGACGGACGCGCGCGCGTCCAGCGAATTCTGCCCGTGCTGGAACAAGCCATAGAGGAGCGCGGACGACGGCCATTGCGAGATGGTGTAGAAAGCGCCTGGTTGCGGCTCGGCGGGCCGGCCTGCGTTCCAGATGATACTGCGCTGGAAGACGCCGCCGCTTATTTCGACCTTCTCGATGGTCTCGCTGAGGGCGCCGACTTAGCCGACTTCGATTGGTTCCGAGAGCAGGTGAACGCGCTGTTCGCGCAGCCCAACGCCAATGCCGGCGAACAATTGCAACTGATGACCATCCACAAGGCCAAGGGTCTGGAGTTCGATACGGTGATCTTGCCCGGCCTGGGCGCCGGTGTACGCGGGGACGAGCAGCGTTTACTGCTCTGGCTGGAGCATCGCGGCGAGCTTTTACTCGCGCCGATCTCGGAGTCTGGCGCCGACAAGGATCCGATCTACAGTTATCTCGAACGCATCGAACGTCGCAAGTCCGATCAAGAGACGGCGCGACTGCTGTATGTAGCGGCAACACGCGCCCGCCGTAGCCTGCACTTGCTGGGTTCGGTGACAGCAAGAGACGACGGCACGGTTGGTCAGCCCGAATCGCGATCGTTTTTGAAGCTTTTATGGCCGGTAGTTGCGGACCAATTCGCAAATCTTGCTCCGGTCGCGCAAGCGCAACACGCGCACCGGGCAAAATCCATACGCCGCCTGCCTGCTACGTGGCAGGCTCCCGCTCCCCCTGCGCCGGTGACGTGGAAGCGTACGGGAATAGAGCGAGTAGAACGATCCGAAGTCGCGTTCGATTGGGTGAGCGATCATTTGCGTTACGCCGGCGCTGCGCTGCATGGATTCCTGCAACAAATCGCTCGCGATGGTTTAGCAGCTTGGGATGAATCCAGTGTGCGCTCCCGCCGAGGCGCCTATCGAGCCGTTCTCACCAATCTCGGCGTACCCCCTGGCCAGCTCGCCTGGGCCGCCGAGCACGTGGAAGCGGGCCTCCTCGGAACCCTGCGCGATCCGCGCGGGCGCTGGGTTCTCGAGAATCACGCGGAAGCCGCGACGGAGCTGCCAATCGCCGGGTTGATTGACGGCAACTTGTGTGAGGCGGTGATCGATCGGACGTTTATCGACGAAAACGGCGTGCGTTGGATTATCGATTACAAGACCAGCGCGCATGAAGGAGCAAACCTGGAGAATTTCCTCGAGCAGGAGCGCGAGCGCTATCGAGAGCAACTGGAACGCTACGCGCGATTGATGGTGCAGCGCGATAACCGGCCGATCCGATTGGGACTCTATTTTCCATTGTTAGGCGAGTGGATGGAATGGGCGGCTCCCGTGGTTTTGCGCAAACAGGCGCTGCTGTTCGAGCTTTAGTAAGCAGTATGTTAAGATGCAATTGCCGACGTTATTTCACACCTCGGGGACGTAGTTCAGCTGGTTAGAACGCCGGCCTGTCACGTCGGAGGTCGCGGGTTCGAGCCCCGTCGTCCCCGCCAACTTTCTCTTTTCATTTCAAACACTTAGTTTTTCTTAAGGCTTCTCGCGCAAACATGCGCAAACATGCGCGGAGATTTCGTTGCGGACATTGAACCAATTTTTCATCGCCTTTGACTTGGAGAAATAAATCGACAGCGAGGTCTATCTTCGTCAGAATAGCGTCAGCAACTGAAAAGGTCAGCCGCGCGCGGCGTCAGGTGGTACCCGTACGGAGGATATGCCTTTGACCTGCGGTCGAAGACGCCGCCGGACGGCTATTAGCCACTGCTTGAGCCATCGAGTCGTTCCAGATTTTCGCAGCGGCACGGGCATCTGCGGGCAATGCATGACTGTAGATTGAGAGCGTGATGTTTTGGTCGGCGTGGCCCAAACGCTCCGACACGACAGCAGCCGGTACTCCCTTACTGAGCAGGATACTTGCGTGTGAATGGCGCAACGAATGGAGGCTCACGCCGCGAAGCCCCACCTTCCTCATAAGCTCGACGACGCGGGCGCCTAAACGGTCAGGCGAATAATAATGACCGTTAGGCTGGCAGAAGATCAAATTCTGGTCGATGTAGTCCGCCCCAAATAGGCGTCGGTCACACTCTTGTTCCGTCCGGTGATCCTGCACAACGTCGAGCGCCCATTGTGGTACGCCCAATTGGCGTGGCTCCTCGGACTTCGTGGTCTTCACGCGGAGACCGCCTCGGGTTTGCTCCAGGGATTTTGAAATGCTGAGCAAACCGGTCGCGAAATCGAGGTCTGGCCATCGAAGCGCAAGCAACTCTCCCCGGCGACAACCTGTGGCGGCTGCCAACACGATGAACGGATAGAGTCGGGTGTTGCGTGCGTGATCGAACAGGGTTTGAAGTTTGGTCTCGTCGAGCACCGCGGGTCTTCGCTTCGTCAGCTTGGGCAAGAGGACACGACGGTTCGCCATTGGATGCGGAATCTGGAGTACACCCAGGCGGTCGGCATCGGACAGCACGGTATACAGCAGAGTGCCAATGTGCCGAACGGTCTTCGGTGCCAGTGGGCGTCCCTGCGGTTCGCCCCCGGTACGCCGGCCACCGTGATCCTTTAAGCGGTGGATCGCTTCCTGGATCTTGGCTGTTGTCATCTCGTTCAAGCAGACGTCCCCAAGCTGGCGGATTAAGTACGCTCCGAGTTCGCCGTACCGTTCCAGAGTCTTCGGCGCACAGCGGCGGCTCGCGTGTTCCTTGAGCCAGTACTCAAAATATTTGGCAAAAGGTGGTCCCTTTTTCTCGATAGCCTCTTCGGCTTGCCTTAGCTTTTGAAGGTCGCGATCGCGGTCGCTACGCTCGACTGCCCTTCGAAGCCCTGCCTCAGCTTCAGTCCTGCTCTGATATCCGGTTTCGTGAATATCCCCGACTGAGAAAGCCCAGATGCCCCGGCCCCTAGATGCGGTGTCACGCGAGACCGAACCATTGTCGGTTTGATACTTCTCAATGGCGACACGCACGGCCTTGGCTGCGGCTTCCTTCGTGGGGAATCCGGCCTTCGAGATCTGGATTCGCTTCCCGGCGGGGTCCCAACCGCCAAAGAAAACGTAGCACCAGGTCACCCCGCGCTTCAGCTTCCTTTTGAAAACACATCCCGTCATTTGCGAGTCTCGAGGTTTTGCTTTATTGGTTTCGCCTCATGACGGTTACCTCCGAATGGCCTGCGAAAGCAACAGGCTTAACGGAGCCCTGCACGGCTGTCGGATCCTGACTGACTTCATGGCTCCGGCCTGCCGTGCGCAACCACTCAGCGATTGCCGCCTTCGGGAGGATAAAGCGCCGCCCAATCCGAATGTGCGGAATCTCTCCGCGTCGCAGTGCGCTTCGCGTCGATCTTTCGCTCAGGCCGATGTCTGCTGCCAGCGCCGCAACCGATCGATAAGTGCTCTCACTTCCGTTACCTGTCGTTTCAGTGCAGTTTGGCATTGTCTTTACGATGTCCTCTGAGAATTCAGACATATGTGGTCACTCGCATGGCCTCGGAAAGTAAATCGAGGCGGATCAATTTCGGACTTGCCTTTCTGGCGAAGCCGAGTGATGAATCGTCATGCGCTAAACACAGCGCAGAAAAGGATACGAACCGATATGACCAACGAAGAAACCAACGCGGCGGCCACCGCTGCGGAACGGGGCGCACACGGCGCGCCCGAGAAGGCCGCCTCGAATAAAGGCGCCACCCGGAAGAAGGGCGCGCCCAAGGGCCAAAAAAGGGCCAAGGCCAGCAAGAAAGCCGCTAAGCCAGCCCGTGCCAAAGAAGCCACCCCGCGCGCCGAAAGCAAGGGCGCGAAGGTCCTGGCTTTGATCCGGCGGCCCAAAGGTGCCACCCTCACCGAGCTCACAAAATTGACCGGCTGGCAGAATCACTCGATCCGCGGGTACCTCTCCGGTACCGTCGGCAAGAAGATGGGACTCACCGTGGAATCCACTAAACGCGAGGACGGCGAGCGCGTTTACTCGATCAGCAAGTAGCTTCCCCTCCGTCCCTTCTGCCCGCCCCGGCTTCGGCTGCGGCGGGCTTTCTCGTTTGGTGATCCGTCTCCTTTTCAATCAGCCGCAACTCCGCGCACCAGTCCGACAGTGCCAAGTACAGCCCCTGTAGATCCGGGTGCCCGGCACCGATCAAGTCTTCAATCTCCGCGATCTCGCGGCGGCACAGCTCAATATCTGGGTTCAAACCGTTAAGAGGCCGCGAGCGTTGTAAATACTCAACTGCCGGGGTTTCCTCACGATCGCGCGCGCCAGTGCGTTGACCGTTGCGGCGATTCCATCAATGCGCGATGAGTTTTTCGATCGCTCAGGCTTCGAGAACATCAGATTGTCGTTGTTCTCCTTGGTCGAAAGGCAGCTTGCGTTCCAGCGCAGCACAGGATGTCCACCATGGCGGAGTTTTCCAGAGGCCACCAGTTCCAACAGCTTCTTGGATGGTTCTGACAGCGTGGCGACGCCCTGCCTGATCTCGACGCATTCATAGCGTTTCTCCATCAGAGGGACCGAGATCTGGCGAGAGTTCCACGGATCAAAGCAGATCTCTTGCAATTCAAACATCTCATCTGCCCACTCAAGCCTTGCCGTGATGTCGCGGTAGTCAATCACGCTGCCTGACGAAAGCTCTATAAAACCCTCGTCGGTCCACCGCTGGTACGGCATACCGTCGCGCCGTTCCCGCTGGCGCACGGCCTCCTCCGGCATCCAGAAGAAGGGCAGGACGTCGAAGCCGCCATCGTCGCAGGGAAACACGAGCGAGACAGCCGACAAATCCGTCGTCATCGAAAGGTCGACGCCAGCCCAGCAGCGACGGTCCTTGAAACGCGCAATCAACTCATGAGCGAAGGGACGTACCTTTTCCCCTGGTCTCTCTGCTAGCAGTCCCGACGCGTGCCAGTCACCGGTCGAAGCATCCCACTTAACCATGTCGACCGCCCGGCTTTCTTTCTGGTCCCACATGTTCAAGTAGTAGCGTTTGAACGAGGTCAGATCGCCTTCGGCCTCATGGGAGACATACTTCTCCCGGATCTTTTCGATATCGAGAAAACCACCATTTTGCTTGAGCGAAGGATTGGCTTTGATCCAGGTCGCCGGATCGGCGGGATCATCTTCCTTCCGGGCGCCGTAGATCCGGCCATAGAACTTTACATCAGAAACAATGCCCTCTTCAATCTTGCGAGCCTTCTCGTGCAGCCGCCATGCCAGCGGAGATTCGTTCTGCACGCCGGCGGTTGTGATCGCGATCGTAAGCGTCTGCCGGCGCGTGATGCCGCCGTTCGAAAGTACGTCCCAGTTGTCGAGCTGCTTGCGCGTCTTCCACCGGTGGATCTCGTCTGCAATCACGACGGCGGGGTTCACGCCGTCGCCGAAATCTCCATCAGCGGCGACAGCGGCATAAAACGATTCGGGGTCCGACCGCTTGATGATCCGATGGGTGCCGCGAAGAACCCGGAGTCGTTTGGACAGAATGGGTGATTGGTCGACCATTTTGCAGGCAGCGCGGAAAACGTTCAGCGCCTGGCGCGTGGCCGCTGCCGCGCCGTACACCTGGCACCCGGGTGTGCTGGTGGTCAGAAGAACGAAGAGCGCAAGGCCAGCGGCCATCTCAGACTTACCTGCCTTCTTCGGAACCTCCAAATACGCCATTTCGATAACGCGGTTTCCGGCTTCGTCTACTTCGCCAAAGATGGCGCTGAGCGCTTCCTCTTGCCAGGGAACGAGCAAGAACGGCTTGCCATACCATTCGTCCGCCGTGTGCTTCAAAACGTACTCGAAGAAGTTGCACGCGGCATCAGCTTGAGATTGTAAGAAAGACATCCCGTTAGCAATCAAACGCGATTGCGAAACAAGTTTGAAGTTGGCGGATTCGAGGCTCCGGATTACTCCGGGATGGAGCGGGGTATCGCAGATCCATGTGTGGAAATACGGAATTGTGGAAGGCTTAAGCTAGTCACTTATGGGATTGTCGGACCACTCGGCGAATCACAGGCACTCCACTCTAGCGTGTTCGGATCTCTGAACATCCACTCAAACTCTCCTGTTGGACGATTGATGCATAAGTGAGCGGTTCCACCTACAGCCATGCAGTTTACGGGATCTATTTGTATTGCTTCCGGGGAGCAATGTGCGTTCATCCAACTTTTGGCGATTTCGATTGCATCCGATAAGGATCGCTCGTTACGACGAACATTCCATGACGCAGAACGATAGCGCGCAATCGGTCCCCTTGTTTGGTTGGCGAGCATATTAAAGATAGTGGTTGAACCGCATCCTGGTGTCGAGCCTGCGTGGATTTCCTCCGGGAAACGCTCTGGTCTCCTTCCGTCGTGAAAGATGTTGATGTAGGCGCGTTGCGGAGTTCTCCCCGAGTAGCCATCCATGTATAGGATTGTTGGTATGTCCGTCTGTCGTGCCGGTAGGCTTCGAAAGGCCTTACCAGCCGCAGTGCAGTAGTCTTCAAGGTTTTCAAACTCGCCATCGCACAGATTCGTGAACACCTGATGAATGACCGGCAGAAGATCAAAACTCGCACTCCTCTGCCCTGGAAGAGTTAGCATATTGGTACCTGAGATTGCATAGGTGAACCGACGGCGTTCCTGGGATATTGTGAATATCTTGCGGCAGTTGTCCCTTCCCACGCTCTTGGTTATGGGGTTGTACTCTCGTCCATCTGCCGCCACCACAAAACCCTCGGCTGTGTAGATGCGAACAATGGAGGTGGCCATATCGGTAAGCAGCGGATCGACAATTGGTTCCGATTCCCAGCACCCATTACCATAGTCCATTTGATAATCCCCTTGATCTTCCAGCTCGCAAATGGCAACCGTGTTATGCTCCCACCAATGAAGCGCAAGTCTGCAGCAGTTCCACTCTTGCGTGGCTTCTTGACGTTGGCGTTCTGTCAAGCAATAAATCACAAAGGCCGAACCATCAAATCACCAGGTTTTGCTAGCCAGTAGCTTCACTTGCTCAAATGCTTGCTGGGTGCCATCGAGTATCGCGGCGCGTCCCGTGAAGTTCTGCCACCGCGTCACAATCACGTCAACGAATCGCGGCTCGATCTCGATTGAGTAACAATTCCTCCCCAGTGTCTCAGCAGCCATCAGTGTCGTCCCCGAGCCGCCAAACGGTTCGTACACCGCGCCGTCGTGATTCTTGATGGGCCGTTCCATGAGCGCGATCGGTTTTTGTGTAGGATGGTCGAACTTCTGTTCCTTCGAGCCGCTTGATATCTGCTTAGGGCTGGCAGCTTCCCAGATGGTGGTCTGGTCCTTGGTCCCGATCCATTTGGCAGTGTGTCCCTTCCGCACCGCATACCAGCACGGCTCATGTTTCCAGTGGTAAGCCTGGCGGGAGATCGCCGCTACCGTTTTTTCCCAAATGATCTGCTGGCGGAGTTCGAAGCCGATTGACTGCATTTCTTGCGCCACTTCGACCATGTGCGAAGTGGCATGCCAGACATATGCGATGGCTAGACTCGGCACCAGCGCAAACGCCGGCGACCAGTCCGCGATCGTGTCTCCCGAAATCGACGTCGTCGTGTGGCCCTCAATGCGTTGTTTCATATAGCTGGGCTCGGCAGGACCGCAGCCGTTAAGGCCAGCCCGATCGCGCCACTCCATGTCGAGTGCCACACCATACGGCGGATCGGTGATCAGCAGCGTTGGCTTGCCGCCATTCAGCACGCGAGCCACGTCAGCTGGCTCTAGGCAACTTCCGCAGAGCAATCGATGCGGACCGAGCAACCACAAGTCGCCCGGCTTCGACACGGGCTCTTCGGGGATGGGCGGACACTCATCCGGGTCGGTCAGCCCGTCTGTCTTCTGGATCATCGCGCTGGCGAGTTCTTGCTCATCAAAGCCCGTCAGCTCAAGGCCAAAGCCCAGGCGCTGCAGGTCGATCAGTTCCGGGCCGAGCAGATCGAAGTCCCATCCGGCCTCCTCGTGGCTGCGATTGTCCATGAGCCGCAGTCCACGGACCTGCTCCGGCGTGAGATCGCGAGCGACATGCACCGGAACTTCGGTCAAGCCGATGGACCTGCCGGCAGTGCGTCGTAGGTGGCCGATGACGATCACACCCTCGGCGTCGACGACTACTGGCTGCCGCCACCCATACTCTCGGATGGAACTCGCGACTTTTTCTACCGCCTTGGAGCTCCACTTTCGGGCGTTTTTTGGATAGTCCTTCGGCCGATCGATCGGCCACATCTCGATTTCGAGAGTACCGGACTGGTTCATTGGATCACCTCAGGCGGTAGTTGTTTTTTCCGTTCGCGGGGCTGCGAAAGAATTGCCATAAGGTCGTCTTCGTCGGCAGGCGGTTTTTCAACCGCGAGCCTGGTGCGAGAAATTGGCGAAAGGCCAAACTCCGAGCAAAACGCCTTCAGAAGCATCCATGCCGCGTTCCCCTGAGCCACCGCCGGATGCGCTTTTACGTTGCTGACCACCAATTTGTTGCTCTCTGGGTCCAAAATTCGCTTGGCGACCAGCGGTCCCTGCTTCTGGATCGTCTCGTAAGCCTCGATCGCCGCCTGGTAAGCAATGCAGGCGCCCTCCAGCATCATCGCGTCGGGCCGGCAGTCGAGACTCATGTGGGCCAGTTCTTCGGACCAGAATCGCCAGGCCTTGCGAGCCAGTCCTTTCAGGTGCGGCGGGGTCTTCGGCAAGCCGCGTACCCCTTTCGCCTCCGCTTTCAGTTTCTGCTCGAGGCGATGGACTCCGAGCTTGCGCGGGTCGCCCTCCAAAATCTGTTGAGCGGTTGGTCTTGGTTTTCTGCCTCTCACATTCGACTCCTTTTTGATTGATCTGAAATGACTTCCTGAGAATCGAATTCTCAAAAAACGCGGTTTGAATTTCGCGGATTATCACGCGTAGCAGCGCTATGGTCGCCGAATGGCCGAGGCCCGAGGAATTAAGGTACCCCCTCCTTCGGATCTCACACCCAACGATCGTTGGGAGGCTCAGGTGCGGTGGCCCCGACCACCGCATCTACGTGGCCTGGGTACGGAGCTTTTCTTCTTTGACAGCTCGATCCGGATCTATCTGCATTGACGTACTGACATCGCTCGACCTCACTTTCGTAGAACTCTTCCACACGAGGCGTTATGGTGGTTTTATTGCAAAGTCAGGTGTGACACTGACGTCATTGCTTTTCTTTTCAGGTATTTACTCATGCAGCGGAAATGGTTGATTCTTCTGCAACTGGTATTGGATTCTGGGCATTAGTCCTCGTGACATGAAACTGACGCGACACGGGGCCGAGCTGACGCGAAAACAGCTGGAGCGGCCAAACACACCTGTCCCTCGGGCGTGAGACATCCCGCGCTGCTAATCGGCCACGTTCGTTCCGCGTCGACCCTAATCTGCTATGTTCCTAAGCCCACCGCCATCTGCGCGCATCTGCTCGGAGACCTCGTCCTTTACTGTCACGCCTTCTATCGCCCGAATTTGTTTGCCGTCTGCCGTTTTTCGCGAGCGCGAATGCTTTAACCCCCTGGCCGTGATCCGTTCGCCAAAGGCACACCGCCCCAGTGGATAGCGCTCATGCTCACGCTTACACCACCACACATAGGTCGCTGACAGTTCTGCCGAACGGACCCACAGTTCTGGCGAGACCTCGCAGCAGTCTTCGAAGAATTCTTTCAGCGGGTCGTCATGTTCGCGCCACGAAGTATTGGCCTCGGCGATCTCTGGTGGCTCCCCCAAGCCATGGATACGCCAGTCGATGCAGCCACGGACCGCCCAAGCTAAGATCCCAGGACCCTCGGCCACCAACCTGTCAATCAGTTTCTTGTCCATGTTCGGATCGTTGTCAGCCATTCGGACATCGAAGGGAATTGGCTTGAGCCGGCTCCAGATCGCGTCGTCGGTGCCCCGCACCTCGGGCCGGTGATTGCAATCCATGAATAGCTTATGGGTCGCCAGGAACTCGATCGGGTTTTAATATTTCCGGCAGCTTTTGATGGTCCCCATGCCAGCGGTGATGTACTTCAGTTTTCCCTCGCTCAGCCGATGCTCCTTTTCCACCTCACTAGTGATCACCAAGCGCGCAGCACGCAAGTCCGCCAAGTCGGCACGCAGAGCGGCGTCTTGGAATCGTGACGCCATCAACGTGTCGATTGAGATTTGTGCCGAATACTCTCCCAACAACTTGCGGAAGGTGGTCAGAAGCGTCGTCTTGCCGTTGTTGCCGCGAGAGCCGTAGAACACAAACGCCGCTTTCTCGCTCACGTCGGCCGTTAAGGCGTAACCGAAGGCGCGCTGCAGGAACGCGACCAAATTCACTGTTCTGGTTGTTTGTTCCACCTCCGGGTTATCGCCCATCGCCCAGTGCAGAAACTTTAAAAAGCGGGGACACTCTGCGTGCGGATCATATTCGATGTGACATAGCTTCGTGATCAGCAGCTCGCGGTCGTGGGGCACCAACTGGCCGGTGCGGAGATCGATGATGCCGTTTAGACAGTTAAGCAAGTATTCTCCTTGATCCAGTTCATCGGCTGAAATCGGTATCCCTTCCTCGGATGAGGCGATTTTCAGAGCATTTGCTAGCCCCGCTTGAGATTCCGATTTCCGTGCCCATTCCTCCAATTTGCTATTGCCCGTGGCCTGCTCATACAGCCGGCGACACATTCGTTTGGCCATCTGTGTGACCAAACCCTTGTCATCGATCGCCCAGCGACGTCCGTCCCAGACCAGCCACTTCTGCATCTGCCGGCAGTAGCGAATGTCTTCGCCGTGCATTTTCCTGATCCGTTCCGCGTTGCCAGAATCGGTATGGGGTTCAAAGCGAATGTCCGGACCTGACCCGGGCGGCAGTGGCGTACTGCCAGGCGGGGGACCAGGTATCTCCCGTCCCTTCGCGCCGCCACAAGCGACCTTGAACTCGCTGGTTGGAAAATCCTTGAAATGGGCACGGAACTTTGCAGTAATCAGCGCGCGCGCTGGCGGCCGGAGCTTAGCCATACGAGGCGCCAGGTTGAGCGCCGACTGGATGTCGTTACGCTCAATCGCATCCGCCGCCACACTCTCGATATCCTGCTCGGTAGCGGCCATCCCGGTATCCCACACATCCAGTTCAGACCGAGCGCGCCCCCCGAACAACTTCGATCGTGCATCCGGCTCATAGCGGGCCGCCGAATTAGCAATGTTCCGAAGCTCATCCGCCGAGAGCGGCGGCTTGCACCGATCACGGTTCACCACCGCCAGCGCTGCGAGAATTCCGTCGGCCGATAACCCGACCCGGCGAAAATGCGCGCCGATGCGGAACAAGCGGTCATTACGGGCCCCTTCGGGAATGGGATCGCCCGCATCCAATCGTCTTCCGCCCTTGCGGTGCTCGCCGGCGCGGATCAATCTGAGCAGCCAGTGCGGAGCCGGCGCAATAGTCTGCTGTTCGATCTCTGCTATGCCATCCCACTCATAGGGGCGCTTGGTCTCCGGATGGATGGACGGAGCCACGACGATATAACCGCCCACGCCGCGAATGTCCAGGCCCGGGCCGATTTTCGAAGCTGAATTCAGCACCGGGAATTCTGGCAGGGCATACAAAATATGCCGTCCGCCGGTACCCGTGATCGCTTCTATTGTCTCGGGGAGCGCACCGTGCTGGGACCGCAGCATGTCCCAGGTCTCGTTGCCATCTCGTTTGATGTCGACATCGACCGCGAAGAACCTGTGGCCGGTGACCACGCCGACGTTCGCGTCTGGGTACTGCGCCCACCAAGTACGTACCTGGCTCTCGTTGAGCGTTGCATCTTTCGAACCGTGCGGTACTAGCTTGCCGAGCGCCGCCTTTCCGATCAGCTCGCCTTTCGGCTCGCGTACCGAAGCAGCGCCACGCGCGTCGTGCGGCCAGAGCGGAATCACCGGCCAACCCAGGCGAACATACCGCAATGCCCAATCGAGCATCATAGGTGCACCTCCGGCAGCACATTTGGCAAGACTGGTTCCAGCAAATCCTTCCAGCTCCTAGTTATGTTTGATCTGCACGAATCCTAGCGACGTCGGCGGCAGTATGATCGGGCCGAAGCCGCCGGCTTACGCCAACTGAATATGACCAGTCGGCACTAGATTTCTCTTGGCGGATCATCATCGCTGCATTGATCACAGGCACATGACGCGCATCGCGATGGAACGACCTATTCAGCCTGTCGTATTCATGACCGGTGACACGAGCGTGCAGCCTCTCCTCGGCATTCTTCGACACCGCCTTCTGAGTCGGCGAGTCTAGGAAGCGAATGACCAGCGGCGCGACAAATTTTGCCCTGCAAGCACGCTCATACCGCCGCGCACGCTCCAGGCTGGTTTTGTTCTGGCACCCCACTGGCGGATTTTCGATCAGGACTTGCACTTTCATGCGGATAGACTCCCG
>Ga0206991_10264_pt1 | contig 15707 bp, 11 predicted proteins | sample Alteio_BWMinCont_9_FD_153286 | JGI IMG/M metagenome (GOLD analysis project Ga0206991, IMG submission 153286) | Enriched cells from forest soil in Barre Woods Harvard Forest LTER site, Petersham, Massachusetts, United States -... | ecosystem: Environmental > Terrestrial > Soil > Temperate forest >...
TCCTCTTGAATCAAATTTGAGAAATTGGTCGATAGGGCCTGATAAACGGTGCCGGTTCAACTGGTCAATGCAACACCACTGATATAAATCTTTTTCGTAAGGGTGGTGTTCATGATGCAGAGGCGATGGAAGCTTTCAGTGGTCCAGCGGGCCGATATGTGGAACCGTTGGAAAGCGGGACAGTCATTACATGCGATTGGTCGGGTACTCGGGAAGGACCATAGGGTCATTCGGTTTCTGTTGGCACGTCACGGAGGGATCGCTCCGGCTACTCGTCACCGTTCGCAGCGTGTACTCACGTTGGCAGAACGGGAAGACATCTCCCGCGGCATCGCCAGCGGCTGCTCGATGCGGTTCATGGCCCAACGTCTAGGGCGCGCTTGCTCGACGGTAAGCCGGGAGGTAGCCCACCATGGCGGGCGCGCGCAGTATCGTGCGAGCGAAGCCGATCGGCAGGCTTGGGATTCGGCCCAGCGGCCGAAACGGTGCCTGCTGGCCACCCACAGCAAATTGCGGAAGATGGTTGCGAGTAAACTAGTTCTGAACTGGTCGCCGCAACAAATTTCCGGATGGCTCAAGCAGCAGGACGACGAGAGCTTGCGCGTGTCTCACGAAACGATTTATCGCACCCTGTTCATTCAAGCGCGCGGAGCGCTGAAACAGGAGCTGATGCGGCATCTGAGGTCGCAGCGGCGTATACGCCGCTCGCGGCACGCCAGCATTCACGGACACTCTCAGGGCAAAATCGTCGATGCCATTTCCATCCGCGAGCGACCTGCGGAAGTGGAAGATCGAGCAGTTCCCGGTCATTGGGAAGGCGATCTGTTGCGCGGAGCGGGCAACACTCACGTGGCTACGCTGGTGGAGCGTCGTTCGCGCTTCTGCATACTGGTGAAGGTGCCCGGCAAGGACACCGCTACGGTGGTGGGCGCTCTGAGTTGGCACGTTCGCAGGCTACCGGCAACATTGCGTCGCTCGCTGACCTGGGATCGTGGGTTGGAGATGGCCCAGCACAAAAGCTTCACGATGGCGACGGACGTACAGGTTTACTTCTGTGATCCGCAGAGTCCCTGGCAGCGTGGCTCGAACGAAAACACCAACGGATTATTACGGCAATACCTGCCAAAGACGGCTGACCTGTCCGCCTACTCGCAATCGGACTTGGACAAGATCGCTCCGCAGCTCAATCAACGACCACGAAAAACGTTGGGATTTCAAACTCCAGCAGATAAACTCCAAGCCAGTGTTGCATCGACCCCTTGAGACCACCGGAGTTATCGTCAACTGGGAATCTGGGTTTTTCATTTTCCGAGAAGATGACTGACCGTGAGCTACTGAAAAATTGAGTCGGTTGATTCTCACGCGGAATGGTGGACTCTGTGGATGTACCGAATCACTCCAACCGTGAGGCACACGATGAGGAATAGTTCCAACACTATAAAGACCCAAAGCCCAGTATCAAACCGTTCAGAAAAGATGCGTGGGAAAACGCCAGCAAATCCAGAATGTAACAAACAAGCGGCGAAGGCGCTCACAACTGTCTGAGCGACCGTTGCCCTTACCTTCCGCGTCTCGCGGACAACCATGTAGACCAACACACCCATGAAGGCGACGACATTAAACGCAAACCTTGATGGCATCCACATCTTGCGGTTGTGACTGTCTGAATAGAATGCGTCAAACGCCAATAACGCTGCGAGACCAAGACCTACCGCCAGATAAATGAGATTGTCCCGCGTTTGCTGTTTCATCGGATTCGGGAATGGACATAATGATATACCCGGCCAGGGCCTGATAAACGGGGTTATCGGAAAATGGCCCGCCACCAAGACTCCAACCTGGCCCACTACCGAACGCCAATCTCCTGAAGGGTGGGCCTGCACAACGCCAATTGGGAGAAAGGCGTGCCCGGGGGCTACAGCTCTGCGGTCGTAATCGCGCCGAGAGACGCGGAACTCACGAGTGCCGCGTACTTGGCAAAAACGCCGGTCTTGTAACGCGGCTCAGGCGCCTTCCATTTTGCGAGGCGTGCTTTGATTTCGGCGTCGCTCAATTCCACGGTCAGGCTTTTTGTCGCGAGATCAAAAACGATTTGATCTCCCTCGGCGATGATCGCGATTGGTCCGCCGCGCGCGGCTTCGGGGGCGGCGTGGCCGGCCATCAGGCCGCGCGTTGCGCCGCTGAAGCGGCCGTCGGTCAGGAGCGCCACATCTTCGCCCAAACCCATGCCCACGAGAGCGGAAGTGAGGCCGAGCATTTCGCGCATGCCTGGCCCGCCGCGCGGGCCTTCATAACGCACGATGACGACGTCGCCCTTTTTAATTTGGCCCTTCACGGCGGCATCCATTGCTATTTCTTCCTGGTCGAACACGCGCGCTGGACCGCGGTGGTGGGGCCTTTCGTGGCCGGAAGTTTTTACGACGCAACCTTCGGGAACCAGATTGCCCCGCAAAATCATAAGCCCACCCGTGGTTTTAATCGGGTCTGATAGCGCGTGCACCACGTCCTGACCCGGAAATTCCTTCACTGAGAGCGCTTCCTCGTCCAACGTTTTCAGGCTGGTTGTCATTTGCCCGCGATGGAGCAAGCCTGCGTCCAGCAGACGCTTCGCCACAAGAGCAGTTCCACCGGCGTTGTACAAGTCCACTGCCGTGTATTTTCCCCAGGGTTTCATGTCCGCGAGGAGAGGTGTTTTCGCGCTGATGTCGCCGAAATCGTCGAGTTGGAGTTCGATGCCCGCTTCCCTGGCCATAGCGAGCAAATGCAGGACAGCGTTGGTTGAGCCGCCGGTCGTGACCACGGAAAAAATCGCATTTTCAAATGCCTGGCGCGTCAGGATTTTGCGAGGGGTTATGCCTTTGCGAAGCAACTCCATCACCAGAGTTCCGGCTTGATACGCGGCTTGGTCTTTCCGCGGATCGGTGGCCGGCACATTGCCGAGTCCGATTGGCGTCAGGCCAATAAATTCCAAAGCCATTGCCATCGTGTTGGCCGTGAACTGTCCGCCGCAAGCGCCTGCGCCCGGGCACGCAACGCTTTCAATTTCCTTGAGGTCGGCGTCCGACATCTTTCCGGCGGAATGCGCGCCGACGGCTTCAAACACATCCTGGATCGTGACGTCATGACCGCGAAAGCGTCCCGGTTGAATCGAGCCGCCGTAGAGAACCAGGCCCGGCAGGTTCAGGCGCGTCAGGCCCATTGCGGTTGCGGGAATGGTTTTGTCGCATCCGGCGAGAGCGATCATCGCGTCAAACATGTAGCCTTGGCCGACGAGTTCGATCGAGTCGGCAATCAATTCGCGGCTCACGAGGGAAGCTTTCATCCCCTCCGTGCCCATCGTTTCGCCGTCACTGATGGCGATGGTGTTGAATTCGAGCGGTGTGCCGCCGGAGGCGCGGACTCCTTCTTTTACTTTTTCGGCGAGCTTGCGCAGGTGGGAATTGCAAGGCATCGCTTCGATCCATGTGTTTGCAATGCCGACTAGCGGCTTGGCCAAGTCTTCGTCAGTGAGGCCGATCGCGTAGAAATAGGCGCGCGCGGGCGCCCTTGATGGGCCGTCGATGATGATGCGGCTGTGTTCCCTGAAACGCGAATCCATGGGGCCTCCGAAAGGCGGTGACTGGCGACTGGTGACTCGTGAAACGTGAAAAGCAATTCTTGTACGGTGTAAAGGCAAAGTGCGTTGACGGGACCAGTAGAACAGGCTTCAGCCTGTTGGGTTTCGCCCTTGCAAGGCCCAAAACCCACAGGCTGAAGCCTGTGCTACTTTGGAGCTACGCGCCTTCGGCGATTACGCGGTTCTTCTTCATCCACGGCATCATCGAGCGCAATTGCGCGCCGACTGTTTCGATCGGATGTTTTTGTCCCGCTTCCCGGAGTTGCTTGAAGCGCGTGAGGCCGCCGGCTGCTTCGGCCATCCATTCCTTGGCGAACTTTCCGGATTGAATGTCATTCAGGATGCCCTTCATGCGCTCCTTGGTGGCCTTGTCAATCACGATGGGGCCGCGCGTTAAGTCGCCGTATTCGGCTGTATTCGAAATCGAATAGCGCATTTCGGAGATTCCGCCTTCGTAGACCAGGTCCACGATCAGCTTCATTTCATGGCAGCATTCGAAATAGGCCATTTCGGGCGCGTAGCCCGCTTCGACGAGGGTTTCGTATCCCGCCTGGATCAGCGCAGTGAGGCCGCCGCAAAGCACGGACTGTTCGCCGAAGAGATCCGTTTCGGTCTCTTCGCGGAAATTCGTTTCGATCACTCCCGCGCGCGCGCCGCCGATGCCGCTGGCGTAGGCGAGGCCGATTTTCTTGGTGTCGCCGGCCGGGTCCTGATGAATGGCCAGCAGGCAGGGAACTCCTGCGCCTTGCGAATACTGATGGCGCACGAGGTGGCCTGGCCCTTTGGGCGCGACCATGAAAACGTTGACGTCTTTGGGCGGCTTGATGAATCCGAAGTGGATCGAGAAGCCATGCGCGAGCGCTAGATATTTTCCTGCACGCATGGTTTGCGCGATGTCGGCATCGTAGATTCCCGGCGTCAGTTCGTCGGGGGTAAGGATCATGACGATGTCCGCTTCTTCCGCGGCCTCGCGTACCGGCAGGACTCGCAACCCGGCCTTTTGCGCCTTGGCTACTGATGCGCTCGTGCTCTTCAGGCCGACGATTACGTCGCAGCCTGAGTCGGACAGATTCATGGCGTGGGCATGGCCTTGCGATCCGAAACCGATCACCGCGATTTTTTTATTTTTGATGTAGTTCAAGTCCGCGTCTTTATCGTAATAAACCTTCACATTTCCTCCTGTTGCGTTTCTGGGTTTTCAATTTCAGTTCCTGGAACTGTTTTCTTTGCGTGTGCTACTGGACTGGCACAGGGGCTCTCATGTAGCGCCCGCCTTCAGGCGGGCACGCTCGATTCAATCACATGCTCGCCTGAATGCGAGCGCTACGCTGCCTGATACCAAGCCGCCACACGGGTTCTACAGCCGTGTGCTTGCGTTCTTGCATGTACCAAAATCCGCAGGCTGAAGCGTGCGCTACTGGAGGCCATCCGCGGCAAATAGTTTAAACCTTTGCCTGCGGGTAGCACCCGAGAATTTTTACGGAGTCGGCGAATTCTTTTAACTCCTCCAGCGCCGCCTGTGTTTCCGGAGCCTTGAGCGAAGTCTGGAGGTCGAGATAGAAGCAGTAACTCCACGGAGTGCCGGGGATGGGGCGGCTCTCAATTTTCAGTAAATTCAGGTTGCGGCGCGCAAAAGCGTTCAGAGCGGAACACAACGATCCCGGTTTATGTGCGAGGTTCAGGACAAGCGAAAGCTTGTCCGCGTTTTCCGCGGCCTCGGGGGAAGTGGCCAGCAGTAAAAAGCGCGTGTAATTCTCGGGATGATCCTCGAGATGTTCGCGAAGAATCACTGCACCATAAACTTTTGCCGCTCGTTTGCTTGCTATTCCCGCCTTCGTTGGGTCGCCGGCACCCATGACCTCTCGAACGCTTCCCGCCGTGTCATCCGTCGCGACACGCTTGATGGCAGGGTGGCTGGCGAAGAATCGCTCGCATTGAGCGAGCGCGACCGGATGGGAAGAAACCTGGGCAATGCGCTCGAATGTCGCGCCCGGAACGCCGATCAGGTTGTGGGCAATCGGAATGACGACTTCGCCGTGGATGTGCAGGCCACTCGATATGAGCAGGTCGTAGGAACGATGAACGGAACCTGCCAGGCTATTTTCGATCGGAGCGAGTAGGTAATCCGCCACGCCATCCTGGATGCTCGCGTATAGGGCCTCGAACGTGGTCCTGGGTACCAGTTGGATGTCTTCACCCAGGAGTTTGACGGCCGCTTCTTCGCTGAATGCGCCGCGTTCGCCCTGGAAGGCGATTCGGGATGAGGGGGGAACCTTCATTCCCCTCGACCCCAGAGCACAATGCGGGCATTTGGGTGACCTTGCATAAGCACCCAAACTAGCAGGGCGCGAACCTGCACGTCAAACGGGGCCTTCAGTGGACAGGGCCCCTCGTGCGGTTGGCTGTAAGTGTCGCCCCTGGCGGGGCTTTTCATCTGCTGTCTGAATGCCTTCCCACCACTTCCGTGGTGGGCTACAGTCTGCCGTCCCTCCGGGACTTTTGGCGACGCGCAAGGGGCTCGCCACGGCTAGTTTTCTGGATTGTGCGGAGCAAGGATGGCAGAGATACGAGCGGTGTATGCTGCCAGAATGCATTTTATTGAAATTCCGCCGATAAGATAAAGTGTCCGGCCGAGGATTCAGAAGCCCGTTCAGGCGTCTAGATATAGAGGGTTTGCGGACAAAAAACATGGGAAAATGATCTTATGTGGAACGAGACATGCGAATGGATCGGGATTTTTGAAACCAAAAGGGGGCCCGGAGGCCTCTAATACATTGCAATCATGGTTGTAGAAGGGATCTGGACCGGGAATTTTCGGATAAAAAATGCATATTTCCGCGCCATTCATTAGACGGCCAGTAGCCACTTCGCTTTTGAGCGTTGCGATTCTGCTTGCGGGCGGTGTTGCCTTTTATTTGCTGCCTGTAGCTGCGCTTCCCCATGTGGATTTTCCTACGATTTACGTTCGGGCATCCTTGCCTGGAGCTAGCCCTGAGACCGTAGCCTCCTCGCTGGCCACGCCTTTGGAGCGCCAATTTGGCCGGATTGCGGGCGTTACACAGATGACATCCGCAAGTCAACTGGGCAATACGGGGATCACACTTCAATTTGATCTGGACCGGGACATCAACGCGGCGGCCAGGGACGTCCAAGCTGCCATTAACGCTGCCGCCGGGCAATTGCCTGCTGGATTGCCTAACCTCCCGTGGTACCGCAAAATCAACCCATCGGAAACGGACATTTTAGATTTGTCCATTTCCTCGGACACGATTCCCAGGAGTCACTTATACGACTTGAGCGATTCCATTCTTGCGCAAAAGATATCCCAGGTCGAAGGGGTGGGCCAAGTCAACACCTACGGGGGAGCAAAACCGGCAGTCCGCGTGGACGTAAATCCAAACGCGCTGGCGCATTACGGGATTAGCTTGGAGGCGGTGCGGAGCGCTCTTCAATCAGCGAATGCGAACAGTGCCAAAGGGAACCTGGAGAATTCGTCGAATCGGTGGGTTCTGTCCGATACCGACCAGCTGCTGGAGCCGAATCAGTACGCACCTCTGATTGTTTCGTACCGGAATGGAGCTCCGGTAAGGTTGAGCGACATCGCAAAAGTTACAGAGGGAATTGAAGATCTTAGGAATTCGGGATATTCAAACGGGAAGCCCGCCGTGGTGATCGGAATTGGGCGGCAACCCGGCGCCAACATTATCGAGACCGTTGACCGCATCAAGGCATTGATGCCGGAGCTGCGCGCCTCCATTCCGCCGTCCGTCACGTTGCTTCCGATTTTCGATCGCACCACAACGATCCGGGCGTCCGTAAATGATATCGAATTCACGTTGCTCTTGACCGTGGCGCTCGTGGTGATGGTTATTTTCCTGTTCCTGCGCAACGCCTGGGCCACGGTCATTCCCAGCATCGCCGTGCCCCTGTCCATTATCGGAACGTTTGGAGTAATGTATATATTAGGTTACAGTTTAGATAATCTGTCGCTCATGGCCCTGGCGATCTGCACCGGATTTGTGGTGGACGACGCGATCGTCGTGATCGAGAACATCACGCGATACCTGGAAGCAGGGGAATCGCCGCTGGTTGCGGCCATGAAGGGATCACGCGAAATTGGATTCACCGTACTGTCGATGAGCCTTTCGCTGATCGCGGTGTTCATACCCCTCCTGCTGATGAGCGGGATCATCGGAAGACTCTTCCGCGAGTTTGCAATTACTTTGAGTGTGGCCATCATCGTTTCCTTGTGCGTGTCACTGAGCACAACGCCAATGATGTGCGCCCTGTTTCTGAAATCGGGAAAAGACGTGGTGCGCGGGAAATTGTACCTGGCGAGCGAGCGGGTATTTCAGTGGAGCGTGGCGACCTATGCTCGAGGTTTGCGCTGGGTTCTGCGTCATCAACCCTTCATGCTGGTGCTTACAGGAGCGACGATCTGCCTCAGCGTGTATTTGTACATCGTCATTCCCAAGGGATTCTTCCCGCAGCAGGATACGGGTCTGATGGCTGGAAATATCCTGGGATCGCAAGATACTTCCTTTCCCGTCATGCAGGAGAAATTAAAGGAATATACCGATATCGTGATGAGCGACCCCGCAGTTAAAGCCACGTCTGCAAACACCGGGGGCGGCGCGGAAAACACCGGGAGAATGCAGGTCGAATTAAAACCGCTTGGAGAGAGAAAGGTTACCGTTGACCAGGTCATCGCTCGTCTGCGGCGCAAACTTGCGGTCGTTCCCGGGGCAACGCTCTTTCTTCGTGCGTATCAGGACATCACGGTAGGGGGGCGGATCAGCAGTTCGCAATACCAATACACGCTATCGAGTGAAAATCTTTCCGACCTCCTGGCATGGGCCCCGCGCGTCGAAGCCAAGATGAGGCAGATGCCGCAATTGCGAGATATCGCCAGCGATCAACAAACGCGCGGCTTGCAAGCCACGCTGGTGATTGACCGCGATACGGCATCCCGTTTGGGGATTTCACCGTCCACGATCGATAACACGCTCTACGATGCATTCGGCCAGCGGCAAGTATCCACGATCTACACTCAACTGAATCAGTATCATGTGGTCCAGGAAGTGGATTCCGCTTTTCGGGACAGCACCGATGCGATTCAAGGCCTGTATGTGCGATCGTCAAATGGAACGCAAGTGCCTCTGAGCGCCTTCACACACTACGAGACGCAGAATACGGCGCTCGCCGTGAACCATCAGGGCCAATTTCCCGCGGTCACAATCTCGTTCAACCTCGGAGAGGGCGTCGCTCTGGGCGACGCGGTCACTGACATCGAATCGGCAGTTTTGCAAATCGGACTTCCTTCCGATATTCATCCAACCTTCCAGGGAAACGCGCAGGCTTTTCAGTCCTCGTTGTCGAGCCAGCCGTGGCTCATTCTTTCCGCGCTGGTTGCCGTATACATTGTTTTGGGAATGCTCTATGAAAGTTACATTCACCCGGTAACGATTCTCTCAACATTACCTTCCGCCGGCGTGGGAGCCCTTCTGGCTTTGCTGGCATTTCACGCCGAGTTGACTGTGATCGCGCTCATAGGAATCGTTCTCTTGATAGGTATCGTAAAAAAGAATGCCATCATGATGATCGATTTCGCGCTGGAAGCAGAGCGGTCCGGAAAAACTCCGGAGGAATCCATTTACCAGGCCTGCTTATTGCGTTTCCGTCCCATCATGATGACCACTATGGCGGCGCTTTTCGGCGGTTTGCCGCTGGCGTTGGCGAGCGGCACCGGCGCGGAATTGCGCAGGCCACTCGGCATCAGCATCGTGGGTGGGTTGATGGTTAGCCAGGCCCTCACGCTCTATACGACCCCGGTGATTTACCTCTACATGGACCGGTTACAAGAACGATTCCGGCGGCGCAAACGTGCGCCTGCGATTCCCGGCGAAGTTCCTCCAACTCCGGCATCTCTCCAAGGCCCGTCCCTGACGTAGGCCATTAGATGCCGCAGTATTGGAGGGGAACGCACCATGAAAATGCCCTCCTCCATTTCGACGGTAGTGCTGCTCCTGGGGCTAAGCGTCAGTTTGCTCGCGTTCCAGGGCCGCGGCGGATTCGAAGATGACGAAAAACCTCCACCGCTGCCCCCCGACGCGCATGAGAAGGCGGAATGGGCCTTCGCGCGTTTCCACTTCAGGGCGAGCGATGAAAATGGCAACTTCCAGAGTTTCCGGCTTTGGCGGGCGGATTATCCAAAAGCGGATCGGCAATTCACAATGGGTGTACGGCGCCTTACCCGGCTGCACGCCAGGGGAATAGAGCAAATTGTGGACGCGGACTCAGACGAATTATTCGATTGGCCGTGGATTTATATGGAGCACGGCAACGGTTGGTACCTGACTACGGACGAGGCGGCGCGGCTCCGAGAATACTTGCTGAAGGGCGGATTTCTTTTCTCGGATGATACGCACGGAGATTATGAGTGGCTGGAGCTTGTCCGCGGCTTGCAAATGATCCTGCCCGGGCGGGAGATCGAAGATTTGAAAGATAACGACGAGATTTTTCACGTGATGTACGATCTGGACAAAAGATTCCAAATCCCCGGGACGCGATTTATATGGGGAGGTCGGCCCTATTTCTCCGACATGATTATACCGAAATGGAGAGGCATACGGGACGATAAGGGCCGAATCATAGTGGCAATCGTCCACAATTCCGATGTAGGCGACGCCTGGGAATGGGCCGAAAGTCCTCACTATCCCGAACGGGATACTTCGCTGGCCTACCGGATCGGGATTAACTATATTCTCTTTTCCATGACGCATTGATCTCCGGCGGCGGGTTTTCCAGATCAATTCTTGCGCGCAGGCAATTGTCTCGCAATGAAAAAATCCAGGCCGAATTTATATTCGGCCTGGATTTTTTGTTAATGAAAAAAACAACTTAATGCTTTAGTTGCCAGCCGTTGTTTGCGGCCTAATTGTCTCCCTCACGATCCTGAGGCGCGAAGGCTACTCCTCGATACACTTCCCCGGACTTTGCTGAGCGGATGAACTTGATGTGTCCGAGCGAATCGCCCCCATCATCGTCGCCACTGCCCTGAGGCAACGATGTAGCGTCAAGACGATCAGTGACCTTGAACAACTTGTTCGGATCGGCGCCCTGATCTCCACTGGTGCTGAGGGTTGAGGTCACAGCGTAAATGGTAACCGTGCCGTTACCGTTGTGCTGCCCGGTCATATTGCGGCAACCGCCCGTTGCGGGATTCAGTGCCGTCGGATAATTTTCAACGCTATACGGCACACCGATGTTCAAGCCACTGTTCATGACATAGGCCATTTGCCAGGCACCGTTTGCGAAAATCCATTTCTGCACCCCAGCTGTGGTTTGTGCGTAAGTGGTTGCAACATTTCCGTTCGCTGCACCGCTCACGAGCGTGCCGTCCCCTTCGTCGCAAACGTACAACGTGTTCGGATTAGCGAACCAAATGCCGAACGGGTACAGGACTGGAGTGGTGGCACCGGTTGTGGGATCAGCGCCCGCCGCAAGAGTGTTGGGAAACCCGGGTAGAATTGTTATCGGCACTTTGGCGAGGGTTGCGACATCTCCTGAGGGGAGAACGCCCTGAGCACCAACTTGATAGACCGTATTGATGCCGTTACCGCCGCTGCCCTTGGTGATGTACAACGTGTTGTTGTAGATGGTGATGCCGCGATAGTTGTCGTCTTTGCCGGGTTTATCTGAGGCATAGGCTACACCCGTCAACGGGTCAATCACTTGACTAATGTCGAATTTTCCAATTTTGGTCACGTTGGGGGGGGCGGGTGGCGCCTGACCCGGCACGAGCAATTCGGCGCCAGTGTCATTGACCAATTCCTGGCCGACGGTCGTCGATTTGACTTGCGACTTGGACAGGTTCCCGCTGTTGTCATTTCCGACCAGATAATATAGGGAACCACCTTTTACCGCGCCGCGGCCATTATCTCCACTGTAGGCGTTGCCCTCGGTAATCATAAGGTGTCCATGGGCATCCACTTCTCCAACAGCGCGATAGTACTGACCCACTGCCGCGTTGGTTGGGTCGATTAGCCCGGGCGTGTTGCCGTTGGAAACGTCAAAGATGTTTGCCGCGGTGGGGAATCCTGGGCTGCCTCTGTATCCGACAAAAGTAACGGACTTTCCATCGGTTGACAGATGCGGGGCCAGCTCAGATTTCGAACTGAAGCTGGTCACAATCTGATCCGTTGGGATGAGGAGGGTGTCTATCCGATGACCGTCGGTCGCAAGGTTGTCAAGAAAGATCGGTGAGGTAATACCGAAGTGGCCGTCGGTAGCAGCATTGTTGAAGACAGAGGGAAATGTCCCATCGGCACTTGCGGTGGTGCAAGGGACTGCTATAGGTGGCGTCATCCCTCCAGCAATGAGTGGTACGGTGACCGAGATTCCAGTGGTGCCTCCCGTACAGCCAGGCGGCAAAACCGTCACGCCAGGTACTAGCAGGTCGGGGGTTCCGACGTAGACGCTACGGGTGAGGACCAGGGTGCCGGGTTTAAATTCAAAATGATCGGATTGCCGATCGCTGTCTTGAGCTTTGCCAGCTTGAGAGATTGCAAACATGGCAATGGATACTGCCAGTCCGAGAAGTGCTTTCTTCACGTCGATTTCCTCCTGAGATTTACACATGGGACGGTATGTGCGCGCAAAAATTCTCATGGAACTGTGAACTGCCACATTAACTGAAGATGAAAACTTGATGAATCGCGGATCAACGGCCATTGATCTCCAGGGACCGCTATGGATTGATGTTGACGCGGTGGGGAAGAGGACGTATGTTTTGCCCAAAGTTCGGGTAAGGGGATCGTGTTCTCGGCGGCTGTTCTCCGAGGCAGGGGATTGAGAGCCTGGTCGGCAAATGATGAGGGAGATTAGATCGTGAGACACAATGCTAATGGCATGAGTTTTCGGCTCTTTTTTTTGCTTTTGCTGGCAGCGGCGGCGCCCTTGTCCGCCTTGACTCAGAGTTTCCCGCCGGACGGGCCTGCAATTCCGACCGTGGCTTTAACCGGCGGGCCGGCCGTCGCTGAGCCCGCTCCCAATCCTCCCGATCAACAATCTCAATGGAACATGGAATTGGCGGGCATCAGCGACTTGCAGGGGCGATCGGCGTACCAGCCCATCATCATTAATGAAGGCGGCCGTGAAATCGCCTACGTCGGCCACCACACCGGCAGCGCAATGAACCCGCTTACTGGGGTCGTGGAACCTAACGGCACTTCGATTGTCGATGTTACAGATCCCGCGAAACCCAAGTACCTCGCTCACATACCGGGCTCGACGGAAGCGGGGGAGGAAGCGGGCGGGGCGCAGATGGTGCGCGTATGCAGCGGGAACGTTTTGCCGCATGGGGTGCGCGGCAAATGGTATCTGTTGCGGCCGCTGGGGTCCAAGGCGCAGGAAATTTATGACGTCACCGATCCTGTCCATCCTTCCCGGCTGACGCAAATCGTGGGGGACCTCGATCGTACGCACAAAAGCTGGTGGGAATGCGACACGGGCATCGCGTATCTGGTTGCGAATGCGCCGGCGGAGGGCTGGAAGGGCCAGCACATGAAGATTTACGATTTGAGCGACCCTGCCAAGCCCGTTTACATTCGCGACTTTGGACTGCTTGGGCAGCAGCCAAATCCGACTTCGCATGAAGGCGCCGTGGAAGGCATAGCGATTCATGGAATGGTTTCCGCCGGGACTGCCAAAAACCGAGTTTATGCGGCCTACGGTACCGGGGCAAATGGCGTCATTCAAATTCTGGATCGAAAAAAATTGCTCACAGCTTTTGAAAATCCCAAGAAGCCAACGACGGAGGAAATGCTGGCGCCGCAGGTAGGTTACCTCACGATGTCGCCTGACCAGGGTGCGCACACCACGTTTCCCATATTTGCCGAGCCGATCCCTGAATTCCAGGGCCACGCTGCGTTGAAGACGCGGGATCTCTTGATCGTCCCGTCAGAATCGGCGCGAGGGGACCATTGCTCGCCCGGTCCAGGTGGAGATCGCGCGGGGCCACACCTCGCGTTTATGGTAGACATCAGCAACGAAGCTACACCGTGGCCAATTTCCACGTTTCGCGTGCCTGAAAATCCGGGGGATTATTGCGGCAAGGGAGGGCGGTTCGGAACGCACGCGGTTGCGGAGTCGTTCTATGCGCCCTATTACGGGAAGATTGCGATTTTTTCCTGGTTTAATGCGGGGACTCGCGTGTTTGATATTCGCGATCCCTTTTCGGTGCAGGAAGTCGCCTATTTTATTCCTGCGCCGAACAAGAACACGATGTCATTTTGCCCCGAAGATGGCATCAGCCATCCGGTGGGCGATCCCAAGATCACCGCGGCCTGCCAAAAAGTGATTGAGACGAATAATGTCGAGGTGGACGATCGCGGGCTGATTTATAGCGCGGACCGGGCGGGGAGCGGGCTGCATATCATGCGGCTTACCGGGCATGCGAAGGAGATTGTCGCGGGGAAATAGGTTTTTAGTAGCACAGGCTTCAGCCTGTGTTGTTTTGCGGTTGAAAATTCAAAAGAACACAGGCTGAAGCCTGTGCTACTTTTTCGCGCTACTTTTCGTGGTATACGTATTTATTGTTGTCGCAGACGTACTCCGCGATTTCCCAGCCAGGTTTCAGATGATAGGTCTGCGATGCCGTCCACGGCTTCGTGTACGCCTTTGGATCTTCGATCGTGAAATCGTCCACCAGGGTGTTGTGATCGGCGCGGTGGATGCGCTCGACTACGTGCAAGGCTTCACCGTGCGGAAGGCCGACATGGTCGACCCAGGTCACGTCGTTGAATCCGATCGTGTCGACCACCAGCGTTTCGCCATCCCATTTTCCGACGGAATCGCCATTGTAAGTCGGATCAAGATCCTGCTTGTGTCCGCGATTCATGTGGATTTGGCGCAACTGGTTCCCGGCTTCCTGATATATCAGTCCTTTGTCCGGAACCTGCAGGATTTCCATGGGAAGGGGCACGAACATGAGTCTTGGGATTCCGTGGGGGATGCAAGCCAGATTCGGGTCGTTTACTAGAGTATCGGCTTTCTTGAATTGCGCTTCGCCCCAGGGGGTTAATGGAGGCGTCGTACCTTTCGGAAATAATGCGGGCTGGAAATGATCGATCATCCAAACGCCGGTGAGGTCGGGCGCGGCCACAGCCTTTGAAGAATTCGTTGTCTGAGCAAAAATCGCAGGCAAGACAAAAAGAAAAACTGCAGCAGCGAGCGACCATCCATTCAAACGATTTCGCACCATCGAACTCCTTCGCCGAAGTGTGATTGGAAGGCGTCTCATCTGACCTGCGCTGAGAGTTCCTGCCCGTTTGCAAACGCGATTTTATCGAGACGCATCACGGTTCTGCCGTCCTTGGCGCGATTGCCGTAGATCGTGATTTCGTCGCCGGGCTTGACTGTGTCTCTCTTCCAATTGACCCTGGCCAGCATGCCCAGGCTGGCTAGTTCGGCGGTCCATTCCACTGAGGCGCCTTTGTCATCCTTGGCTTGCATGTAGATGTAGGCGTGGGGATTGCTCCACTCGAATTTTGTGACTGTGCCTTTGATGGAGGTCGATGCGGACATGTCGTATTCCGCTGTCGAGTGGTGAGCAATGACCGGTTTCGATAACAGAATCAAGCCGGTTGCGAACGCAAAAAAGAACATGAACCGCTTTGTGCACACTGCGATTCCTCCGGTGTTGTTGGCATATTGTAGTTCACCGCTGCGTACGCAAAACATATGCCCAGCATTTGTTGCTGTCAACTTCAATTGTTAAGTCAATCCTTAAACTCAGCTGTGGTGATTGCTGCAGAGAGGGTCAACGAGAAAAGATTAACGGGCGGCACGCCGTGTCCTGATTCTACATAGGGATTGCGCGGCCCAGACTTGTTTTGAATCCGCTGCGCCATCATAATAGAGGGGTTGCCATGTTAAATAGAAGCTCACGAATACTTGTATTGTCCGGGGTTGCTGCACTTGGCTTGATCTGCGCTACGCGCGCGATACTTCCTCGAACATTTGCCGCTGCGCCTGCGGGACGCGCCGATGATCCCAACGCTCCTGTGATTCGCTTCGTGAAAAATCCTGA
>Ga0206991_10212_pt1 | contig 15696 bp, 18 predicted proteins | sample Alteio_BWMinCont_9_FD_153286 | JGI IMG/M metagenome (GOLD analysis project Ga0206991, IMG submission 153286) | Enriched cells from forest soil in Barre Woods Harvard Forest LTER site, Petersham, Massachusetts, United States -... | ecosystem: Environmental > Terrestrial > Soil > Temperate forest >...
CCCTCCGGGCGCGGGCAAATAAAAAGCCCTCGCAAAGAAGCATGAAGGAGAAGCTCATTATATGAAATCGCTTCAACAGGGCATGGCACTGTTCCTTTCCTTGTGTCTGCTGCTTGTGGGTATACGAGACGGGTTCGCCAATCAGGCCGACCCGTTACTTTCACCGTCGCCGCCTCAGGCCGCGCAAGAGAGTCCCGAACAATTGCAACAACTCGTAGCGCCCATCGCCCTATATCCTGACGCATTGATCGCGCAGATCCTGGCGGCCGCAACCTATCCGGACCAAATCGTAAAGGCTGAGGAGTGGATGGGCAAGCACAAACACCTTGAAGGCGAGAAACTGGCGAAAGAGGTGGACAAAGAACATTGGGATCCCGGTGTTAAAGCCCTAACCCAGTTCCCCGCGGTGCTCGCCAATATGAACCAGAATCTCGCCTGGACATCTGAACTCGGCGACGCCTCTATCAACCAGCAGCAGGCCCTGAATCAGGCGATTCAAACCATGCGTCAGCGGGCGCAGCGGGCCGGGAACTTGAAGACTACCGCCCAGGAGACCGTAAGCAATAACAACAAAACGATCGTCATTCAACCGGCAGCGCCCGACGTAGTGTACGTACCGCAATACGATCCCTGGCTCGTGTACGGCGATCCGCTGGCTGTTTTCCCCGGCTGGTATCCGTTTCCGGGGCTTTTTTGGGATGGTCCGGGAGTCTATTGGGGATTGGGTTTCGGTGTTGGACTCTTCGCTGGGTTTGGCTGGGGATGGAATGGTTGGGGATACGATTGGCGCGGCGGCAGGGGCGTCTACAACCACAACCCGTACATCTCGCATAGCCGGAGCATCGTCAATCGTGGTAGTTTTCGACCGAACCGGGAGGACTTCGGTCGTTCCACCGCCTCGCGCACATTGGAAGGAACGCGTTCCAGCGCTTTCAGCGGCTTCAATCATGGGGAGTTTGCGAGATCCAGTTCCTTTCGGGGCCAATCCAGCTTTGGCGGTTTTCACGGCGGGGGCTTTGGCGGGTTCCGCGGCGGGGGCTTCGGCGGGGGTTTCCACGGCGGCGGAGGTCGGCGATAGTTCGCGCGAGGTGATGCAAGCCGAGAAACGAGAAATGATGAACATGATCAACCTGTGTTTTAGAAACTTATCAGAACGCGTCCGATCGGCGGCGTTCCCGTTGGCGATCCTTGTGATGTTGGCGCTTGGCGGCGCTCGCGAGGGACTTGCTCAACAATCTGCTCGGGCAATGTTTCCGTCGTCCGCGGAGGCCGGCCAGGCACTTTTCCAGGCCGTGCAAAGCAACAATCGTGAGGTCATCGCAAACATCCTGGGCGGGCCGTCGGAGCTCACCGCCTCTGGCAATGAGGCCCAAGATCGGCTCGACCGCGAAATGTTCGTCCAAAAATACCAGGAGATGCACCGTCTGGGTCGGGACGCCAACGGATCGGTGACCCTGTATATCGGCTCCGAGAACTGGCCGTTCCCTATCCCGCTCGTTGAGAAGAACGGCTCCTGGCGCTTCGATCCGGACACTGGTCTGAAGGAAGTCTTATTCAGACGAATCGGCGAGAACGAACTCAGGGCCATTTTGATCTGTCACGAACTCGTGGCCGCCGAAAGACAGTTTCGCGCAAATCAGAAGACTGAGGGTCAGGTAGACAGCGCTCTTGCGAATTTGGTGTCGGCAGCGGCGAGCGGATCCGCGAGCGGCGAGCCAGTCCTGATCCACGGTTACTACTTTCGTGTCGTGGCAAAACGGCGAACAGATGGCAAGACTGCCGGCGGGTTCGGCTTCGTCGCTTACCCGGCTGAGTATAGGTCGTCTGGTGTGATGACGTTCATCATCACAGAGAACAATGTTGTCAAAGAAAAGGATCTGGGCACCAATACTTCGGCGCTCGCAAGTACGTTGGGATGGGCTCAGAAAGAAACAGGTTGGGTGCCCTCCGACGACAAATAGAATCCGATTCGCGTTACCAGACCCTTCAGACAACGCCAGAGACCAAGATGGAGCGTTTATCCGCTCCCACGCTCATGGTTCAGGAGAATCGGCTCGAGGAATCCGGAGGACTTGATAATTTCTGCACGGGACGAGACCGGCGTGCTGAATGGAATCGGTCATTCTCCCCGCCGCGAGGTTCCGGATGATGCGGTCGCACTACTATTCTTCGTCACTCTTACACCGCAGGCACATAATTTCTCACATTGATCATCTGGTACCAGCCGCAATCTGCGTCGAGATGGGACTAGCAGTCTTCTCCAGAAACCGAAGTCACGTATCGCCCGCCTTGGGTTGCCGATAAACATGCCCAACAGGCACACCGGAACACTACCCAATCCGGTCTGCAGCGCTGCCGAGCGCTGCAGGGTCCATGTCGCGGTGGCGGACCCAGGAGATGACACCGAGTTCGATGACGACCACCAAAACAGCGGCAATCAGGGCTGACCGTGAATTCGCCAATGAGGAAAGGTAGGGTGTGGCCGACTCCTCCGATGACGGTCATGAGGCCGCAAATCGACCAGGGCACCCAGGGAAGCCGCGGCGGTGAGGCGCAGTCGTCAGACAGCGCTTCCGCGAAACCCATCGGCGAGGCCATCGAGACGCCGCCCGCAGCCCTGGTCACTTCCACATGACATTGATGTCGACACAGTGGCGCACCAGATCCCACGTCTTCGCACGAAACTGTTGATTAACAATGGCCCGTCTGATGGCATGCCTATTGCCTTCGTTCGTATCGTCAAACGATCGCCTGAATTGGAGCTTAACGATGACGATAGACGACGACTTTAGGTGATCACTAAAAGGAGAAGATAGAAAATGAATCGAATGAAAACGAGAGTTATGCTTTTTGTCGGCCTCGGATTACTGGGCGGAATGGTCCAGCGCGCCGCTGCCGATGACTTTGACCAGAAGACGGTGTTCACCTTCAGCGGTCCGGTTGAGATTCCCGGCCAACTACTGTCGGCGGGAACCTACGTATTCAAGCTGGCAGATTCATCGTCCGACCGGAACACTGTACAGGTGTTCAACAAGAACGAGACGCATCTGTACGGAACTTTCCTGGCAATCCCAGACTACCGCATCAAACCTGCGGGTAAGACGATTATCACCTTCGAGGAGCGGCCCGCTGGATCGCCCGAGGCTGTCAAGGCGTGGTTCTATCCCGGCGACAACTATGGCCACGACTTCGTATATCCGAAGCCGAAGGCAACTGCGTTAGCCAAAGCAAACAACACTCCAGTACCATCGATGCCGGCCGAGCTCGCTGCGAACACGATAAAACCCGCCGCGACCGTTAAAGCGCCCCACATAGTAGCTATGAGCCAAGCTCCCTTAAAGGCACAAAAGCCAACAGGAGAGGAAGTCGAGGTTGCAGAGGTGTTTGCTGTGTCGGCTGAGGCCCCTCTGCCTCCAACATTGCCTACAACCGCAAGTCCTTGGCCTCTGATTGGTCTGGTCGGCCTTTTGTCAATTGGCGCGGGCGTCGGTCTGAGATTTGCGGCGGCGAAAGCCAGGTAGCCCATTGAGGTGAAGCCCCGGCCGTCGTTCGCGTGCGGGAATTGCTGGGAGCAAGAGGGACCGTCTGCGGAGAGGGCGCGCACGATACGGCACTTCTGCGGGTAATCGTGCTTACCGTCGGTTGCGTCGCAACTTCGGGGGCTGGGAGGTCTGAACAGATGAGACGCGAACCAGCCTCTTTCTCGATGAGGGCCCATATCTGCAGAAAGGACCCGAACGTATGACTGACACCGTGGACCCTATTGGAATCGTCGGTACCGGCCGCGTCGCGCAGACGCTTGGACGACTCCTTAGCGAGAACGGCCGGCCGGTCGCGGCGATTGCCGGTCGAAATCCGGAACGAACGGCGTTGGCAGCTCTGTTCATTGGAGGACGTACAACTCCTGTAACCATTGAGGAACTTCCTGCTCTTTCTTCGCATGTCCTTATCGCAGTTTCCGATAGAGGAGTCGAGCCCGTTGCCGAGATCTTGGCCAAGTCTGGATTTCGGTGTGGCGTCGCTCTTCACACGTGCGGCGCAAAGGGACCTCAGGCATTAGCCGTTCTTGAAAACCAAGGGGTAAGCTGCGGTGCATTACATCCTATCCAATCCTTTGCCTCGGCGGAACAAGGCGTCGCGAGCGTGGTCGGATCTAGTTTTGGCATCGATGGAAATCCTGAAGCGCTCCGATGGGCATCGTCGATAGTAGCGCTGATGGGCGGCCGCAGCCTCCGTATTAGCCCGCAACATCGCGGCTTGTATCACGCGGCTGCGGTGATGGCTAGTAGTTACATAGCGGCTCTTATCTATGCGGCGGTTACGATCCTGGCTGCTGCGGGAGTAGAGCGCTCGACGGCGCTAATGGCCTTAGCTCCGCTGGTGAGAACGTCTGGCGAAAACTCTCTCGATTTGGGACCGGTCGAGGCTTTGACGGGCCCCATCGAGAGAGGAGACAACGCCACAGTCCTGGCCCATCTAGAGGATCTGCGAAGTCTTCCTGATCCGGTGAGGCGATTGTATTGCTCAGCCGGAGAACTGGTAGTCCAAATGGCTACATGGCGTGGCTTGCAGGACGCCAAGGCGGCGGAAATTCAAGAAATGTTGAGGACGGTCCAATGACTGGGATACCCAAGAAGGTCCGCGTGCCTGATCTTGCCCTAATGAAAGGGCGAGGCGAGCGAATTGTTATGTTGACTGCATACGATGCCACTATGGCCAAGCTTCTCGATTTGGCAGGCATCGATATGTTGCTGGTGGGTGACTCCCTGGGGCACGTGATCTTAGGATTGGACACCACCATTCCAGTAACCTTGGATGCGGTTATTCACCACACGCTCGCTGTGACGCGAGGCGCGAACCGCGCTCTGGTGGTGGCTGACATGCCCTTCTTGACCTATCAGGTTACGGCAGAACAGGCCATGCGAAACGCTTCAAGACTCTTCCGGGAAGGCGGTGCTGCTGCTGTGAAGTTGGAAGGCGGACGCGCCATTGCGGATACGGTTCGAAGGCTCACGACTGCCGGGCTCCCTGTTATGGGCCACGTCGGGCTGACCCCACAGCACGTGCATCGGCTGGGAGGAATGCGGCAACAGGCACGCAATGATGAGGCAGCGCAAGAACTGATCCTCGATGCGCTAGCACTCGAAGACGCCGGAGCATTTGCGGTAGTGCTCGAGGCGATTCCGGATACTGTTGCTGAGGCGGTGACTTCCCGGCTAATAATACCCACGATCGGCATCGGAGCGGGACCGCATTGTGACGGTCAGGTACTGGTCAGCTACGACATACTTGGGCTCTTTGATAGGTTCGTACCCCCGTTCGTGAAACCGTACGCTCAACTCGGAGACGCGATCCTGGGCGCGGCGAAGAATTACGCGGACGACGTTCGTCAGGGTATGTATCCTAAACCTGTAGCGGAGTATCGCGAGAGTGCTCCCCTGCTTGCCGCGAAATGACTGCGATCATAAAACGCATCGCGGAGTGGAACAAGGTCGCCGCGGCGATCCGGCGCGAAGAAGTGCTAGGGTTAGTTCCAACAATGGGAGCCCTCCACGCGGGCCACGGCGCCTTGTTAGATGAAGCGCGGCGGCACTGCTCTGTGGTCGTCGCCAGTATCTTTGTCAATCCGTTGCAGTTCAATCAGAGAAGCGATTACGATCTCTATCCTAGGGTGTTGGAGGATGATGTCGCGTTTTGCAGGGCGCGAGGAGTCGATTACATATTCGCTCCTTCGGACGACGAGATGTATCCAGAACCCCAGCGAGTGTTCGTCGAAGTAGAGGGGCTCTCAGAACACTTGTGCGGTCAAAATCGGCCCGGCCATTTTCGAGGTGTCGCGACTGTCGTCTTAAAGCTCTTCCAGGTACTGCAGCCCCGTTTCGCATTTTTCGGGGAAAAGGACTACCAGCAACTGGCGGTCGTACGACGTCTTGTGTACGACCTGAACATCCCATTACAGGTGGTTGGCGTATCGACGGTGCGAGAACGTGACGGCCTCGCGATGAGCTCACGAAACCGACGTTTGAGTTTGAAACAGCGGGCCCTCGCGCCATGTCTTTACAGAACTTTGCTGGCCGCCCGCCAGTCGATCGCTTATGGAGAGCGGACCGCTGCCGCCATCAAAGAGGGAGCCGCACAAGTTCTACAGAGTGTCCCGGAAATCAAGCTTGAATATTTCGAGTTAGTAGATCCGGATACAATTCGACCCGTCGACATCGTGAATGCACCGGTGCGAGCTGCGCTGGCAGCATGGATTGGCAAAACTCGACTGATCGATAATCTCTATTGCGAACCCCGGCGCTGCCCAGTGAGCAAAGAGAGGTGATCACGGCGCTTCTTACGATGTGGGGAAGTTAAGCGGGCGTCTGAACAGTTTCTAGACCGTTTTTCCGCAAACCTGCTAGAGCGTCCGTCGCGAGGGTTGGTTTCATCCCTGGAATGCCCGCCTGCGCTGGGCTCGAACGCGTGCGTCAGCCAATCGCGGGTGTGCTCAGATTCGATCTTATAGGGCACCCGTACCTCGCCCGGAGGTAAAGCGACACTCATGTCGCAGCCGATGGGAGGTTCCCGGCCCGGCTCACTTCGTGTTTTGCGAGAGTGCCTGAATTACGGCCTCCGGAATCGGTTGCGATTTCAGCCCCTCTTGACCAGTGAGATCGATTCGGGCCCACACCCGGGTCTCCGAGCATTCCACGGCGGAATCCGCGCCCTTCAGAATCCTATGTTCAACATCGAAACTGCTTCGGCCGAAGCGCGTGATCGCCGTCTCGACCGTCAGTTCATCCCCGAATCGGAACGGGGTCAGAAACCTGGATCGCGTATCCACCATCGGGATAACCATGGCCTGTCTAGCCACTAGATCTCCTCTAAGAAAACCAGCGGCCTCAAAGAGAGCCGCCGCGCAGGCATCGAACCACTCAAAATACCTTGGGTAGAACACGATACCTGCGGGATCGCAGTCTCCAACTCGATTCGGATCGTGCGCCGGTTTATGAGCATTGGTCGCCGTTTCTCCTCTTCTTCGATTCCTGCGGATTCGGCGGACCAAGGTCGCATTCTTCGAATCCGTAGACTTCATTAAGTCAGGACCGCCTACTGCCTAACGCGATTCCGGCGAGCAGCGCGAGGCCATACGCGGCACCGACGAAAGCCCAAGGGTTGCGGCTGTAATAAAAGCGCCAATCCGTCTCCTGTTTTACCCTGTATTCGAGGGCGTTCAGGTCTTCGCCGAGACGGTCGCGCGTCTGCTCGATTCGTATTCTTATCTGCTCCGCTGTTTCGCCCATTCGATGTCCTCCCTAACGGTCTCTGCGGTGTGTTCGGGAAAGGGGTGGAAGTTCCGCAATCTGGCTATTCCCCAGGAATACAGGAACGCGCCGGCGCCTCCCAACACCAAGGTCATGATCAGGGCAGCAACCCAAACGGCCATGGCAGTGGCGAGTGCCGCGATACAGGTCGCGAGGAGGCTCATTCCAGCAAATAGGCCAACGGCGGCCGCGCCGCCTATCAGGCCGCCTGCCCTTTTCGCACGATCGACGTTCTCGGAGACCTCGGCTCTGGCGAGCTGCACCTCTGCACGCAAAAGGTCCTGCACGTCGCGGATGACGCTACGGAATGCTTCGGCTGTCGTTTGATTCTCAGTCTCGGAGCGATCGCTCATGAGAGTCTCCTTTGGTTTAGCGTCGCCGCAAAGAGCGCCCGATCAGAAACCCCGCTACTGCCGCGACCACCAGCGCGGCTTCCGGTTTTTGACGGAGGACTCCACTGAATCCGACGGCGACGTCTTTCAGCGAGTGCTCGTGTATCCAGTCCGCCGCCTTTCGAGCGCTCGTCTTGGCGCTGCGCAGGGTTCGATTGTTTTGCAGCTTAAAGCCAACTTGCTGGAGAAGCCTCGCGCCGGAACGAGGACGGTTATCGAACTCCGGACTTACCGTTTCGAGGTCTCCGTTGTGGGTCACTTCGTTGTTCATGGGGTTCCTATACGATGGTTCGTGCACACCGCCCTTATCTAAGCGACCATGGGTTCCATGGCTGTAAGCGGACAAGCAGGAGGATGGTCGCACTGACACGCGATCTCAACGTCCTCTGATCCTGCCTCTTCGCAAAACTTACCGCAATACGTTTGACCTGCCGCCACCACACAACGGCAAGGTACGTGTGCGCAAGTTCTTTTCTCACCGTTCGCCATACTTATCTCCAATCTGTTCTAGGATGATCTCGCACTGCATCTCGAGCTATCCCGCCTGCTCACTCGCTCTTTCAGATAGCAATTCAGCTGCCAGAGCCTACGCGCGACGACGATCCACGCTTTTCTTGATTCAAAGGAGTTTGAAGAGCTCGAACGGGCAGCAAAGCATTTCAACGGTCTGAACGCGAGGTCCCGACGCGGACGCCAAATACCGCTTTGGTGGCTGCCCAGCAACTTGATTTCGACCTTAGCCATTCTGCAACATCGTACAATCCCTATCGATACAGCCGGTACATACGGGTGCCGAGGCATTCTTCGGGTGTTTAAGCTTTGGCGACTCGTTTGCACAGCTTGCCGACGAGGAAGAAAAGAGCAATGACAGATAGACCTGGAAACCCAATGCAGGCCTTGCAAATGAAGTTGAGCGAGGTGACTCAAACCAAGGGTTTGCGAGACGCCATTGCCGTCGAGCAAAGCGCCGATCCACTCGACACAACGCAGCGGGCGCTAGAACGGGAAATGGCGACTGTCGGCCTCGATCGGAACGCAACGCTGGCTCGCCAGATTCGAGCTGCGATCTCTCGCATCAATCAGGGCGGATACGGAGTATGTCTCGAGTGTGAGGAACCGATTTCACAGAAGCGGCTTGCTGCAGTACCGTGGGCGGCGCTATGCATCCACTGCCAGCAACGGGCTGACTATGCCAATCGCAGCGTCGACGAGTGGTTGGACGATGGATTCGCAACTGCGGCTTAATCTAAGACGGAGCCCGCGACTCTCCCGAGCCCGCCAGTGCCGGAGGGGAACATAATTCACACGTGAATTCGGCAATGAGGAGCATTCTGAAGCAACTAGCCACGAATTTCAGCATCCCGTTCCAGGCCGGTCATGGGCTGTGTCTGTTCGGCGTCATACTTTGGGCAACCTATATCCAACCTTTCTCTCTGAGCCGCTGCCACGCCGTCCGAACATGTTCGGCGCTGAATGCGAACTTCTTGCGCTCGTTCCACGCCTGGACACCCCCGACGGCGGCATTCGGATCCTTCCTGGCGGCTGGGTTATCACTTGAAGCCAATGCACTGTCGCCAGAAGCTCCATGCTGTGCGGTGTCTCAAAGCCTTCGATTAAGGCCGAGACGCGCTCTAACCGGCTCTGGGTTTCGGAATTGGAGACGAGAAATCCTGTGGCTTCTTCGCGCGCGCCGGTTAGAAGCTGAATCGGAGCTGCGCGGCTGCGATCGCCATATGCACGTGGACCCACAGCGACAGCTCACGTTTTCTAATCCGCAAGGCGGTAGCCCTGGAAGCGTGAGGAGTTGCGGTGCGCGTAGCTTCGAAAGCGCCGAGTGATTCGCAATATAATAGACCATCTTCGCTCTCCCGCCCCGCTGTGGTGGAGGAACGAGGCGACGTGGAACATGTTCTTGCGCGCGTCCCACACATTGCTTATCGCCGAAGTGCTCGCGCTCTGCGCTCCTACAATCCACGGCCAGACGGCCGACACCGGAGCGATCGCCGGCGCCGTAAGCGACCCCACTGGAGCGCTGGTGCCGCGTGCCGCGGTGGTCATTAGCAGCCGGGGCACCGGAGAAAAGCGCGACGTCGCTACGAATGCTGAAGGGAATTTCTCGGTCCAATTCCTACCTCCCGGCAACTATGACCTAACGGTGCGCGCGGCCGGATTCGAGCCGTTCATCTTGAATGGCGTTCAGGTTCAAATCACCGAGGTGAGCAGGGTGAAGATTCAACTCGCGCTCAGCGGCGCAAAGGAACAGGTGGCCGTTAGCGCCGCACCTCTCATTCAGACCGAGAACGCCACTCTCGGACGAGTGATCGATCGAACTACGATCGAAGAATTGCCACTTGTCGATCGTAACTTTACCGAGATCCTCGGCCTCACCGCCGGGACAAACACGGATATCGTGGATGCTACCCAACTGGGAGCCGGAAGCCAGGAGATCCGCGCGAACGGTGCACGGAGCGGCGACAACAATTTCATGCTCAACGGCGTGGATGCGAACAGTTACAGCTCCAACATGACCGAGGTCACTCCTTTCGGTGGCGCCGGGATCGCGATCCCCGCTCCGGACACCATTCAGGAGTTCAAGGTCCAGACTTCGCTCCACGACGCACAGTATGGGCGAGGGGCAGGTGCGAACGTAAACGTCGAAACGAGGTCGGGCACTGCGGAGGTTCATGGGAACGCTTATTACTTCGGCCGCAATGAGGCACTGGACGCGAACAATTTCTTTGCGAACGCAACCGGGGTGCCAAGAGGAGAATTTCGGCGCTCTCAACCCGGCGGCACTTTGGGGGGGCCGATACCCTGGTCAAAGAAACACGCCTTTTTCTTTGTTTCGTATCAATCCACCAGAGACGTGAATGCGGCATCCTTGAGCAGCAGTGTTAGCTCTCTGAGCCTTCCTCCCATACCGCAGGTCCGCACACCGGTCTCCCTTGGAGCCGTCTTCGGCGGCCAAACCGGGGCATTCGGAGGCGTCGCAGTGGCACGCGATGGTTCGAACATAAATCCGGCAGCGCTCAATCTTCTGAACGGGAAGAATCCCGATGGAACCTATGTAATTCCGAGCCCTCAAACGTCGAGTAGCGGTGTCAACTACACGGCCGTGGTGCCCGGTCACTACAACGAAGACCAGTTCAATACAAACCTCGACTTCAATTTGCGCACGGCGGATCGCCTGTCGATGAAATTCTTTTTCTCGAACTCGAACGACGACGTTCCTTTCTTCGGCGCCACTGTGCCGGGCTTTCCAGCGCTCCGTTCCTTTGAGAATCGGAACTTATCAATCTCGGAAACGCATATCTTCTCATCGCAAACGATCAGCCAATTCCGGTTTGGCTTCTCTCGCAATGCCGGTCAAAGCGTCGCCGGAGGAACGCTCACCGATCAGGACGCGGGGGTAAACAGCCCCAACGGCACCCAGGAGGGCCTGCCCGAGATTGATGTTCTCGGCGCTTTTGAGCTCGGGAATTCCGTTAACGACCGAGGCAAAACAGCGAATAACAATTTCTACGTCTCGGACGTTATCTTCCTATCCCGGGGCAAGCACAACGTTCGTGTGGGCACAGAAATCTTCCGAAATCAGTTCAACGTTCTAAGCGATAAGACGGCCGGTTTCATGACACTTCTGTCGTTCCCTGATTTCCTGCTTGGGTTGCCCGCCGGGCCTACAGGTGCGGGAGGGAACGGCACATCGTTCTCAAATATTTTCTTCTCAACCGTGCCTACTGGAATTCCCGAGGTGGGACTACGTGCAAACGCCGCCGGTTTCTTTGCCTTGGATGACTGGAAAGTCACGCGAACACTCACCATGAATCTCGGGGTTCGAGTCGAGGTCGATGGCCAACCAAGCGAAGTCGACGGTCGTACATCGAATTTCTTCCCTCAGTTCTACGTTGCACCCCCGGCCGGCGGCTTTACGAGCCCAGACACCTCCGGATTTGTTCTACCGGACAACTTTTCCGGCAGTGCCCCCGCGGGATTTCCGCGTGAGAATTCAACCCTGCTGGATCACCCCGTCCAAACGCACCCGGAACCCCGCGTCGGCTTCGCGTGGCAGCCCCTTTCTTCGAGGGACCTGGTTCTTCGAGGAGGATATGGCATCTACGCGAACCGCACCAGCTTCGAGGGGAACGGCACATTACTAGCTCTTAACCCGCCTTTCGCGTTGAATGCTTCGCTAACCGGCGGCGCTAACGCCGCCGCTAGCCTGGAGAATCCCTTTCCAAATTTGCCGCCGAGTTCCTCATTCCCAAATTACGTAGGCACGATGCTAGCGGGTCCACCGTTTACAGGGAACAGCTTCCTCCGATCCCCCATCATTACCGATCCTGATTTTAAGGAGTCTACCGTTCAGCAATATGACTTCGATCTGCAGTATCAACACAAGAGCTACGTTTTCTCAATCGCGTACGCCGGCGCGAAGGGCACACACCTGGCCTTGGGACGGAGCAACAATCAGCCCCTCCTTGCCAGTCCCTCCAGCCCTGTGAACGGACTTACAACCAATTCAGTGGCCAATGCGGTCGAGCGTGTCCCCTTTGTCGGGTTGGCTCCCTTCGTTCCCCGTCTCGAAAGCAGTGGAAATTCATCGTACAATTCACTACAGGCCACGCTGAAGAAGGACCTGAGTCACGGTCTTCAGTTCCTGGCTGCGTACACCTTTTCCAAATCCATTGACGATGCGGGTGACAGTCTCGGTGCTGCTATCGGCGGCTCATTCGGATTCCCGATCGTTGGGCAGGTGGTTTACAACGATCAAAACAATGTCGCTGCTCAGCGCGGCGTCTCCGACTTTGATCGAACTCACCGATTGGTTATCAGCGGTACGTGGAATGTGCCCGGCCCGGGCCACGCGACAAACGCAGCCATTCGAAAACTCGGAAATGGCTGGAGCATCTCGGGTATCGCCACTCTGCAGTCCGGGCTCCCCTTCAGCATTCTAGACAGTGCGGCCGGTACGCTGTTTGGTCCCGCAACTTTATACACCACAGGAAGCCTGGCTCCCGGTGCGACACTTGCCGATGCCGGCCGGAGTGGAAGCGTCAGCAGCCGTGTGAACGAATTCTTCAACACGAAAGCGTTTGTCCCTGCGCCATTTGTGCCAGACGGCGGCCTAATTGATGGCAAATATCCCGTGTCAGGTGGCGGCGGGACTGTTTTTGGCAACCTCGGGCGCAATATCCTGAGAGGGCCGGATCAACAGGATTTCGACATCGCTGCGATCAAGACCACTCCTCTCACGGACCGTGTAAAGCTGATCTTCCGGTGGGAGGTCTTCAATGTGCTGAACAGGCCGAATTTTGCAAATCCATCCAATGATGTTTCGACCCCCAGCACCTTCGGCGTGATCAACGCCTTAACAGTGAATCCTCGCATCATGCAATATGCACTAAAGCTGCAATTCTAGGAGGCTCTGTCAGGCACGTTTGGCTAGCGAGGGCAAAGGCTGTCAAAATGGATACTCTGGGGTTGCAACCGTGGCGACGAGCATGGCATCGATCACAGAGCCTTCTGGGTACGTGCTGGAGCCCTGCGGAAGGGCGTGGACTTCACGCTTTACGGCGGCTAGAGCACGAATACTCTCTTGCAGCGGAACTCGATCCTGCGTGGGCAAGCCGCTGGCGGTCACTCGTCACGAAGGGCGGACGATTCTCGTCCTCACCGACCCTGGCGGTGAGCCCCTGGATCGGGTTACAGCGGGCAAGCAAAAGGCGAACTAAGCGAACGCGTGCACGCGCGATCATCTGTCATGTTCTGATCGGTCCGGTTTCGCCTCAAGCCAGTACCTGCAGTGGGAATTCGAGATCGGTTCGGCAGGGATTGATCAGATCCGCGTCGCCCTCCGGCGCGTGTCGCTGATTCGCTCGGATCAGCGTTTGCATTGACGCGTAGCCACTGTTTTGTTCTGGTTGCGCTCTCAAGCGTGAGCACTTGTGTGCGCGACGTGTGCAACCTTAGTGAGCCGAATCGTCCATCACCAGCCATGCGGCGTTGGGCCGAGTGGAGTTTTGACCTCCAGCGTGGGAAGTGTGAAAACGGAGTGGAACGAGGTTCGTGCAGATAGTAGTACTGTTCCCGAGCGAAATCGAACTGCCGCCGCCAGCCTTTTCAGGGCGGTCTGTCGAAAACGGTACTGAGCTGAGAACAAGGCGGAAGTCAGTGAGCGGAATAAATTTAGCGAAGACAAAATTTAGACCAGTGTGGGTTGCTGTAGGCCACTGACGGCAGTTCGATGTACGCGTATGGTACGCGTCGCTCTAAACCTACGGATGATCCCGCATAAGCGCTTTGATCTTCTTTTCCATGGAGCGCCATTCCCGCATGGGATACGTCTCGGGTTTGTCTTTTGGAAGCAGGACGGCGACGTGCTCTTTGTCGCGGACGTTTTCACAGAGAACGACCGGGCCATCAACTTCGAGCATGCGCAGGACAATCTCATCGCCCTGTTTCATGGCTTGATTATAGATCGGCCCTAATCCTCCGGCAGCCAGAGCCCAACTGCCGCGGCTCCGGCCTCAGTAATGTCGTACCGCCGGAAGCCTGGCACCTCCCGGACGAAGGTCAGCAGTCCCATACGGACCATTCGTTCAAGCTCGGCGCATTCCCCGACCTCGCCAACGACGATATTGCGGGTGGGCTTGTCACCGTATCCACCGGTCACGCCATGCCAGATGAGGTAATACTGGTCGGCGTTGATCGCCCTTGGTCGGCAGCGGGGCATGCGCCTACTGTCGCTCTTCGGCGGTGATGGCTTCAGGTCCATGCGGCGGTTAAGCCTCCCAACTCGGTGAATGAGGTTGGCGCATGCGCTTTCTTTTGGTCTTCCCGAATATGACATCCATGAACTGTTGGCGAGCTCTTCGGTTGCCTCCCGCTGCCGATCTTCGTTCGATTGAATGGTGATCGTGCATTCGGCGAAATCCAGATTGCGGTTGGAGATGGTGGCCTGCAATGTCGGTCTGATCCTGTTGATGCGGACGAGAAGGAACTCGCCCTTTCGATATTTCATGGACTCATCTTAGTGGAGATTAGAATTGGAGTTGAACCCCAGCTACCCGTCCGCAAGCGACTCAACACGCTTTCAGTCCGGGCTCAAATCCAAACAAACCCTTCCCACGCCTAGAGTGAATTAACTGCTTTGACATGGAGATGTGCTCTAATAGATGCACATTTCCCAGGACAGTTTGCAAATGTTTGGAGCCGACAGGTTGTATTCAGGAGAATGCGCATGGCGATAACGATTAAGGTTGCTGTCTACACGAACAGCGATGACGCTTTCGTTGCATGGGCCCCCAGCGATTTCATCTCGGGGTGCCGCGGCTTTCTTCTCGAACGCGCACGAAGTGCCGGCGCGAAAGACAAGGTAGAAACGGTCGAGAATCGCGTTGGGTTTTCAAAGGACAAACCCAAGTCAGGTGAGCATCGTCCTTCGGACGAATGGCCTTTTCAGCGCTTTAATTGGACAGACCACGCCGTCGATGTCGGAAACAAGGTTCGCTACCGGGTCACCGCCATGATCGACGATGGCGGCGAAACGTTCACGAAAGGCCCGGCGAGCAACTGGACACCCTGGGCTACGCTATCACCGGACGCAGGGGATGGCTTCTCGTGTTTCTTCAATCGCGGGTTGGTGCTCTCCCAATTTGTCGCCCGTTACCTCAAAGAGCACAAGCTGACTTCCGCTAAGTTCAAAGCGCAACTTAAAAAGAGTGTCGATCCCAAATTTCGGGCATTCCTTGAAGGGGACCTCGGCGCAAAGATCGGAGAGATGCTTAAGGAAGGTGCGGGGGATCACACGCAGTTCCACGCGGCTCTATACGAGCTCGGGGACGCGGTCCTGGAGGACGGGTTAATCGCCCTCGGCTCACGCTTGCACCTGGTCCTCGCTAACGGCTCCGACAAGAAAGGCGACGGCAACAAGGATGCCCGCAAGCACCTTAACGACGCAGGAATCGTGACTATCGATCGGCTCCTCAAGTCCAAAG
>Ga0206991_10265_pt1 | contig 15648 bp, 15 predicted proteins | sample Alteio_BWMinCont_9_FD_153286 | JGI IMG/M metagenome (GOLD analysis project Ga0206991, IMG submission 153286) | Enriched cells from forest soil in Barre Woods Harvard Forest LTER site, Petersham, Massachusetts, United States -... | ecosystem: Environmental > Terrestrial > Soil > Temperate forest >...
TCTACAAAATCCGACGGGAGGCGGCGCTGGTCGATGATTCTGAGCGCGCGGCCATCGGGTGACCATTGGACGGAGCGGAGGGGTTCCACAACTACAAAACTACTGCTTGATGCGGGATGCGGGGTTGGGATGCGAGATGCGGGAAAGGGCGATGCGGGATGCCGGACTGGAGGAGATGAGAGTGGCGAGATGAATGCGGAATTTCGAGTCGATGCGGAGTGCGGAAGAGGAATGCCGGAGGTAGATTTCTGCGATGACTTACGAACTTCTTTTGCTCGACATTTCTGATCGTATCGCTACGGTCACGATCAACCGGCCGGATAAGCTCAATGCGCTCAATGACACAATGATGCGTGAGCTTTCGGCGGTGCTCGATGAGCTTGCTGCCGACAAGAAAGTTGGCGCGATCATCATCACGGGGGCGGGACGGGCCTTCGTCGCCGGCGCGGACATTTCGCGGCTCGCGGTGGCGGCGACAGGCGAGCTCGAGAAATTCGCGCGCATCGGACAAGGGGTGTTCCGGCGGATCGAACTTTCGTCCAAGCCGGTCATTGCGGCGGTGAATGGATTTGCGCTCGGCGGAGGATGCGAGCTCGCGCTCGCTTGCCATGTGCGCATTGCATCGACGCTTGCGAAGTTCGGACTTCCGGAAGTGAAGCTGGGACTGATTCCCGGTTATGGCGGGACGCAGCGGCTTCCGCGGCTCATTGGGCGCGGTCCGGCTCTCCAGATGATTCTCACGGGCGATACGATCGACGGCACGGAAGCGGCGCGGCTCGGTCTCGCCAATGCGGTCGTCGAACCCGATGCGCTTCTCGGTGCCGCTCGAGCGATGGCCGCGACGATGCTCAAGAACGCGCCGATCGCGATGGCGCGTGCAATCGAAGCCGTCGATGTGGGACTCGACGCGACGCTCGAGGATGGGCTTCGCCTCGAGGCGCGGCTGTTCGGATCGCTCGAGACGACAGGCGACATGCGCGAGGGAACCAAGGCATTCCTCGAGAAACGTCCGGCTGATTTCCGCGGCGTGTGACGTGACGCGGGGAGCTCACGAGACGGCACGCGTCACACTCGACTCCATCTCGATTCGCGACTTCCGGAACATCGGGCGCGCAGACATCGCGATTCCGCCGGATGGCATCGCGCTCGTCGGCGACAACGGACAGGGAAAGACGAATTTTCTGGAGGCGATCGCGTATCTCGAGCTGCTCCGTTCGATGCGCGGCGTGCGCGACCGGGATCTCACTCGATTTGGCGCGACGGCATTTCATATTGCCGCGGAATCAACCGGCGCCACGGTGAATCGCGTGGGGATCGGCGTGGAGCGCACAGGGAAAAAGCGCGTCACGCTCGACGGCGTCGAGACGCCGCGCCTCACGGACGCGCTCGGCGCGCTCCCTTCCGTCTGTTTTTCGCCGGCGGACATCGCGTTGATTGCGGGCGCGCCGGCAGAACGGCGTCGTTACCTCGACATCGCGCTCGCACTCAGCTCCAAGCGCTACCTGGCCGCACTGCGCCAGTATCGCGCGGCGCTCGCACGGCGCAACGCGGCGCTCCGCGAGGCGGCGCGCCCGGGCGCGAAACATTCGAGCGTCGCGGCGTGGGAGCCGGCGCTCGCGGAGCACGGCGCGACGATCGTCGAGGAGCGACGCGCGTGGGTCGTCGAGGGCGCGGCCGAGTTCACGCGCCTCTGCGCCGATATCGGCGAGCGCTCGCAAATGCAGATCGCGTACGAGTCGCCGCTGGTGGACGCGCCCGACGTGCGCGTTGCGTTGGCCGAAGCGCTTGCGCGCGGCCGCGAGCACGATGCGCGCCGCCTCATCACGCATGCCGGGCCGCATCGTGACGATCTCGCGGTGACACTCGGCGCGCGCGACCTGCGTCTGGTTGGGTCGGCGGGCCAGCAACGCACCGCGGCGATCGCGCTGCGCCTCCTTGAGGCCGCGACGTTCCGCACGCGCGGCGGCGCGCAGCCCGTGTTGTTGCTGGACGATCCGTTCGCCGAACTCGACCGCAAGCGCGCGTCGCGCGTGCTCGCGCTGCTCGAGGAAAGTTCGTCGCGCGGACTCGGCCAGACAATTCTCTGCGTGCCGCGCGAAGATGAGATTCCGCGCGCGTTCACGCGGCTGGAGCGGTGGAGCATCAGCGACGGCGCGTTCACCGCGACGGAATCATCGGGCGCCGCGGTATGAGCCACACATGAGCTACGAGAAACGCAAACCCCGCGCGTGGGGCGACGAAGGCCGCCCGGAACCGATCGCCGATGTGCTCAAGGGTTTTCTGCGCTCCTCGGGCCTCGACGCACGCGTTGAGCGCGCGCAGGTGCTCGTCGAGTGGGCGTCGTTCGTAGGGCCGCAAATCGCGAGCGTGACCGAGCCGCGAACGGTGTCGGAGGACGGCACCCTCTTTGTGGGAGTGAAGACGCACGGATGGATGAGCGAGCTCTCGATGATGGAGCGTTCACTGCTCGCGAAAATCAACGCCCGAACGGGGCGCGATCCGATCAAAAAGATCCGCTGGGAACTCCTGCGCTAGGCTGGGCGGTAAGTCGTTGTCGGGAGTGTCTTTGAGGCGCAGGTTTTTCATTGCGTTTCAGAGGTACAATTGTTACTTTTTAAGGTCGGTGAAGGACTCGAGAATTCGGTCTTTATTCGCGCCACAATTCTCGTCGTTTTTCGCCCAAACCTCTCCCCCACGAAATGGCCAAGACGAACGACGCCGCCGCCTCGAGTTACGACGCGTCAGACATTCAAGTACTGAAGGGCCTCGAAGCGGTTCGCAAACGTCCGGGATGTACATCGGCAGCACCAGCGCCCGCGGATTGCATCACCTCGTCTATGAAGTAGTCGACAACTCAATCGATGAAGCGCTCGCCGGATACTGCGACACGGTGAGCGTGATCATCCACCCGGACAACGCGATCACCGTCGAAGACAACGGCCGCGGTATTCCGGTGGGCATTCACCCGGTCGAGAAAATCCCGGGCGTCGAGCTCGCGCTGACCGTGCTGCATGCCGGCGGCAAGTTCGACAAGAGCAGCTACAAAGTTTCCGGCGGACTGCACGGCGTGGGCGTCAGCGTCGTCAACGCGCTCTCAGAATCGCTGAAAGTGTGGGTGAAGCTCGACGGCAAGGAGCACTTCATGGAGTTCCGCCGTGGCGACACGGTGCGGAAGCTCGAAGTGCTCGGCACCGTTGCGGCGAAGGTCACCGGCACCAAAGTCTGGTTCAAGCCGGACGCCGAGATTTTCACGGAGCTCGTCTACGATTACGCGACCCTGCAGTCGCGTCTGCGCGAGCTCTCGTATCTCAACAAGGGCGTGACGATCTCGCTCGCCGACGAGCGCGAAGGCCAGCAGAAATCAGAAACGTTCCACGCGAAGGGCGGCCTCAAGGAGTTCGTCGCGTTCCTCAACGGCAACAAGAAGAGCCTGCACCCCGAGATTCTCTATCTCGACATCGAAAAAGACGACGTCGGGATCGAGCTCGCGCTGCAATACAACGACGGCTACAACGAGAATGTTTTCTCGTTCGTCAACAACATCAACACACACGAAGGCGGCACGCACCTCACGGGCTTCAAGTCCGCGCTCACGCGCACGATCAACGCGTACGCGGCCAAGGGGAACGCGCTGAAAAAGTCTGACTTCACGCTCTCGGGTGAGGACGTGCGCGAAGGTTTGACGGCGGTGCTCCACGTGAAAGTGCGCGAGCCGCAGTTCGAAGGTCAGACTAAAACCAAGCTTGGCAACTCCGAGGTCGAGACGGCGGTGAAGACCGCGGTCAACGAATGGCTCGGTGGATTTCTCGACGAGCATCCGCGCGTCGCGAACATCATCATCGAAAAAGCAGTCAGCGCGGCGCGTGCGCGTGAAGCGGCGCGAAAGGCGCGCGACCTCACGCGCAAGAAATCGGCGCTCGATGTGGGCAACCTGCCGGGCAAGCTGGCGGATTGCTCACTGAGCGATCCGGCGATGTGCGAAATTTATCTGGTCGAGGGTGACTCGGCGGGCGGCAGTGCCAAGCAGGGGCGCGACCGCATGTTCCAGGCAATTTTGCCGCTGCGCGGGAAAATTCTCAACGTCGAGAAAGCGCGCATCGACAAGATTCTCTCGAACGAAGAAATCCGCACGATCATCACGGCGATCGGCGCGGGGATCAAGGACGAGTTCTCCATCGAGAGCGCGCGCTACCACAAGATCATCATCATGACGGACGCCGACGTGGACGGCGCGCACATCCGCACACTGCTGCTCACGTTCTTCTACCGGCAGATGCCGCAGCTGATCGAGTCGGGCTTCGTGTACATCGCGCAGCCGCCGCTCTTCCGCGTGGCGAAGGGGAAAGAGGAGTATTACGCGTACGACATGGCGGAACGCGACGAGATCGCCAAGCGCATGAGCAACGGCGAAGGAAAGACGTCGCTCAACATCCAGCGCTACAAAGGCCTCGGCGAAATGAACCCGGACCAGCTCTGGAAAACGACGATGGATCCGGAGACGCGCACGATCCTCAAGGTGAATGTCGAGGACGCGGTGATGGCGGATCAGATTTTCGAGAAACTCATGGGCGACGAAGTCGAGCCGCGGCGGTTGTTCATCGAAGAGAACGCTAAGTTTGCTTCGAATTTGGACATCTAACGCTACAACAACTGCAACTGCATTAACGCGGATTGACGCGGAAACTGAACGGCGAAACACGCGAATTGAACATCTTGGGGGAACTGCTCTCGTTTCAGAGAGAGTCGTTCCCCCAAAATTTTATCCGCGCGTTATCGCCGTTCATTTTTCCGCGTAAGTCCGCGTTAGAGCAGTTGCCGTTCTTACGTCGCCCGAATCCGAACTTTCGTCCCCCACGGATCGTTAACCGTTCCGCCGCCAGCGTCTCGCTCAACGGTATGACCGGCTGATTCGAGGTTGCCGAGCGCAGCCGTGGCGTCGTCCGCGGTCGGCACCTGCACTTCCCATTCGAGCAATCGCGCGTCGCCGTCGCTCGCCGGCGGCGCGCCCGCGGCCCAGGTGTTCGTGCCGAGGTGGTGGTGGTAGCCGCCCGCCGCGAGGAAAAGTGCGCCGGGATAGTTCCAGACCATCTTGTCGAACCCGAGGCCTTCGTGATAGAAGTGCGAAGCCCGCTCGATGTCGCCCACGTGGAGATGCACGTGCCCGATCACCGTTCCTGAAGGCAATCCTGTAAATGGCGCGTTGCCGCCAGCGGCCATGAGGCTCTCGACATCGAGCGGATCTGCCGCCATCGCGATTTGGCGATCGACCTTCTTCCAGCTCTCACGCGGGCGATCGGCATAAACCTCGATGCCGAGGCCGTCGGGATCAGTGAGGTACAGCGCCTCGCTCACGAGATGATCGGCCATCCCCACGTGCACACCGAGCGCCGCAACGTGCCGGAGAAAGCGCCCGAGCGACGCACGATCCGGAACGAGAATCGCAAAGTGGTAGAGGCCGAGCAGACCGCGACGCGGGACCGGCGTGGCGCCGGGACGTTCGGTGAGGCCGACGAGCATCGTGTCGTCGGCGTGCGTGCCGAGTCGCGCGTGGCCGTTGCCACGACTGATGGTGTGGAGGCCGATCACGCTCTCGTAATACGCAACCGATCGCGCGAGATCGGAGACCTGCAGTTTCACCGGCCCGAGACGCGTCGCTTCAGGGAGTCGATACCCTCCCGGCGCAACGCCGTAGTCCGGGCTCACTAGAGCTGCCTTAGCGCGGCATCGGGCTGGAGCCGTCCTTGAGCTGCTTGGCGAACGCGAGGTGCGCTCCCGCAAGCACCGCCACCGGCACGATCATGGCGATCGTCACCGTCGTCCAGAGGACGTGATCGAATCCGCCGTTGGACACCGGGCGAAAAACGAGGACGAGCGCGAGATACAACACGAACGTTCCACCAGCCACACCGGCGGCGCCAAGCGCCGCGAGCTTTGCGAACTTTTCCATGGACTGCCTCCGGGATTTTTGAAAGCTGCATGGGCGGTACGTCTCGTGGCAAGGTCGAACTGCTACTGCTAAAACGCGGAATTCCGCGGAAAACTGCCATGATTTTCGCGGACCAAACTCAGGGGGAACTGCCCTCGCTTCAGCGAGAGCAGTTCCCCCAAGCATTGATCCGCGAATTTTTTTGTCGTTTTCCGCGTGAATCCGCGTTTCAAGTGGTAATACTAGGCCAGCACCTCGACCCCACCGCCAGTCACTCGGTGCGAAATAAGCGGGCGGCGCGCAACGTCGCCATCACCAACGACGAACGTTGCATCAAGCGCGGCGCGCCCAGCGGCGGCACAATCAGAATCGCGTGCGAGAATCGTCGCCAGCGGCTGCCCGCGCGTGACCCGGTCACCCGGCTTGGCGAGGATCTGAAATCCGACGCTGGGATCGACAGTGTCGGCCATCCTCGTGCGCCCGCCGCCCATCGCCGTGATTCCCTTCCCCACGGCGCGCGGCTCAACGCGCTGCACGATTCCATCGCGCGGCGACGGATAATCTTCGCGGAGATTGGCGGCAGGCAACACGAGGGCAGGATCATCGCACACCGCAATGTCGCCGCCCTGCGCGGCAACGATCTCGCGGAATTTGTCGATCGCCTTGCCGCTCGAAATCGCGCGCTCGAGTTGCGCGCGCGCCTCGGCCTGATCACCGGTAATGCCGCCCAGCACGAGCATCTCCGCGCCAAAACGAAGCGCCAGCTCGCGGAGATCGGCCGGTCCACCACCCTTCAGCGATTGCACCGACTCAACAATCTCATTCGCATTTCCGCACGCCACACCAAGCGGCGAATCCATATCCGTCAGCAACGCAACGACCGGACAGTCGTGCAGCGCGCCAAGCGCGATCATCGTCCTGGTGAGCTTCAAGTCGTCTTCGAGCGTCTGTAGGAACGCACCCGCGCCGGTCTTCACGTCGAGCACCAGGCCGTTGAGTCCCTCCGCGAGTTTCTTGCTCATGATGCTCGACGCGATGAGCGGAATGCTCTCGACAGTCGCGGTCGCGTCGCGCATCGAATACAACGTGCGGTCGGCCGGCGCGATTTCACCCGTCTGCCCCATGATCACGCAGCCAACGCGCTCCACCTGCGACGCCGCCTGCGCCAGCGAGAGTCGAGTGTGGAATCCCGGAATCGCCTCGAGTTTGTCGAGCGTCCCGCCCGTGTGCCCGAGGCCGCGGCCGGAGAGCATCGGCACCGCAACTCCGCAGGCGGCAACAAGCGGCGCGAGCACAATCGAGACTTTATCCCCGACGCCGCCCACAGAATGTTTGTCCACGCGCCGCACCTTGAGATGCGACAACTCGAGCGTCTTGCCGCTCCTGAGCATCCCCTCCGTCAGCGCCACCGTTTCATCGTCAGTGAGGCCGCGAAAGTAGATCGCCATCAGGAACGCCGACACCTGATAATCGGGGAGCGTTCCGGCGGCGAGATCGCGAGCAAATTCCGCCCATTCGGCCGCCTCGATGTGACCACCATCACGCTTTCTCTCGATCAGGTCACGAAGCGTCATTGACCCCATTCGGCCATATTATCTACGTTCTTTGGCTGGCGAAGGAATGACTGCCAGCGCGAACAATTCCCGGAGCTGCCGCGCATGTGGACTCGTTGGAGGGTTGCCGGCCTGCTTGTCTCTTTCGCCGCGGTGCTCATCGCCGTGCAGAAGGCAGGCGCGCAGACCGCAAGCGAACGCATCGCCCTCGGGGACCGCGCGTATGCCGACCGTCAGGCGAAAACGGCACTCGATCAATATCGCCTGGCGCTCTCGCTCGAACCTAAGAACTACGAAGCATTGTGCAAAGCGTCACGCACGGAAGTCGACATCGCGGAAGGACTCGACGCGGGTCCGAGTCACGACTCGCTTCAAACCAGTGCGCAGCGGCACGCAGAGGCTGCCATCGCCGTCAAGCCGCACGACGCGGACGGCCATTTCGCGCTCGCCCGCGCACTCGGTCGCAAGGCGCTCAGCCTCGGGACGATGGACCGGATCCGCTACGCCAAGCTGATCAGGGTGGAGGCGCTTGAAGCGCTGAAGTACGATTCCCTGCACGCGGGTGCGCTGCACGTGATGGGAAGCTGGAACGCAGAAGTGATGCGCGTGAACGGACTGGAGCGCGCGTTTGCAAAGCGGTTTTTGGGAGCCGAGGTATTTGCGACCGCGAGCTGGGACGAAGCACAGCGGTATCTCGAAAAGGCCGTTCGCCTCGACCCCGACCGGCTGGTGCACCATCTCGATCTCGCCGCGGTCTACGCAGATCGCGGAAACAAAGTGAAAGCCCGCGAGCAGTACAACATGATCCTCGCCGCGCCGGTGCGTGACTTCAACGATCCGCTCTACAAGAAGAAGGCGGCGGACAAGTTGAAGAAGCTCGGCGAAGCGAAGTGACGCCTGCGTGACCGTCCACGAGCTATCCTGCAGCCAGGGTAGAGAACCCGTGCAGTAACCATGTGCTAACCGTGACCATGCAATGACCGACGACACCACCGGGAAAATCGCGCAGCTCGAGGCGCGTGTAACCGAACTCACCCGCGAGCGTGACCACCTCGCGGCGGTCGTGGATATCCTCCAGGCGATCAGCGCGTCGCTGCACTTCGAGGAGATCCTGCAGACCATCGCGCGAAAGCTCGGCGAAGCGTTCGGCCTCGATCGCAGCTCGATTTTCCTCGCGGGCGAGCGCAGCGAAGTTCGTCTCGTGGCGAGCTACGAAGATCCGTCGATCCGGAATCTCGTGGTGGATCTCGACAGATATCCTGAGTTGAAGCGTGCGTTCCAGTCGGGCGAGACGGTGTTCGTCCCGGACGCCATGAAGGATCCGATGTTTCTCGCCGTGCGCGACGAACTCGACATGCGGAAAGTGCGCTCGATCATCGTCGTGCCGATTCGCTGGAGACAGGAAGTGATCGGCGCGATTTTCCTCCGCACCGAGCGCGACGCCACGCCGTTCAGCGAAACGGACGTGAAGTTTTGCCAGACCATTGCCGATCTCACCGCGAGTGCGCTGCGCAATGCGCACCGGTTCGAGGCCATGCTCAAGGCCACGAGCGACAAGCCCAAGGATCAGCACCGGTCGGAGCTTCCGGCGATCGCGTTACTCGCGTTCCTGCGCCGGCTCCTCGACCGCTATGCATCGAGCGAGGGGCACGTCTGGGCCGAAACACTCCTGGCCAAGGCCAGCGACGAAGAACTCGAGCGCCTCGTTGGCGTCACGCTCCAGGTGATCGAGGAAGAGGCTAAGGGGTGAGCGTTCCCAAGCGTGAGGCGGAGCGTGCTGCGGTGCTGCGGCGCACGCTCGAGCAAGCTTCATACGACTACTACGTGCTCGACCGGCCCACATTGGCGGATCGCGAGTACGACAAGCTCTTCCGCGAGCTGCAGGAGCTCGAGCGCGAGCACCCTGAGCTCCGCACACCCGACTCGCCGACGATGCGAGTGGGTGCGGAGCCCGCGACGACGTTCGCGAAGCACACGCATTTGGTGCCGATGATCTCGCTCGCGAACGCGTTCAGCGATGACGAAGTCGCCGAATGGGAGACGCGCGCGGCGAAGATTGCCGGGGCAGCGGTGCTAAAGAGCGGATACTCCGCGGAGCTGAAGATCGACGGTGCCGCCATCAGCCTCACCTACCGCGAGGGCGTGCTCGTGATGGGCGCGACGCGCGGCAACGGCGCGGTGGGTGAAGACGTGACCGCAAACCTGCGGACGATCCGCGAGATTCCGCTGCGACTGCGCGGCGATGCCAAGAGCCATCCGCCGTTGATCGAGATTCGCGGTGAGGTGTATTTCCCGTTCGACGCCTTCGAGAAGTTGAACGAAGAGCGCACCAAGGCTGGCGAGCCCGTGTTCGCGAATCCGCGTAACTCCGCGGCCGGCTCCCTGCGTCAGCAGGATCCGGCGATGACCGCGGCGCGCCCGCTCAGGTTTTTCGGTTATGCCTACGCCGTGCCGGGAGCGAAGTCGCTTCCGTTCGAGACGCAGTCGGAGCTCCTCAAGACGCTCGCATCGTGGGGGATTCCAACAGCGCCGCACCACCAGCATTGCAAGACACTGGCCGACGTGAACGCGTACGCGCACACAATCGAGACGAAAGTGCGCGGTGAGCTCAACTTCGGAATCGACGGCATCGTCGTGAAAGTCGAGAAGCTCGCGCTACAAGCCGAACTCGGCGACGCGGGGCGCGAACCACGCTGGGCCATCGCGCGAAAATTCGCGGCGGATATCGCCGAGACGAAGCTGCTGGCGATCGAGGTCAACGTCGGGCGCACGGGGAAGATCAATCCCTACGCCGTGCTCGAGCCCGTGGAAGTCGGCGGCACGACGGTGAGTCGCGCAACGCTGCACAACTATGGGCTGGTCAAGCAAAAGGACCTGCGCGAGGGCGACATCGTGATGCTCAAGCGCGCGGGCGACGTGATTCCGCAGGTCATTGGTCCAGTGCCGGAAAAGCGCGACAAGAAACATCCGCCGCCGATGCCGAGGATTCCGACGCATTGCCCCGCATGCGGCACCAAAGTGCGCGCGTCGGAAAAAGATCTCTTCTGCGACAACGATCACTGCGAAGGACGGCGCCTCGAAGCGATCGTGCACTACGCGTCGCGCGGCGCGATGGATATCGACGGGCTGTCGTACGCGCGCATCGAGCAGCTGCTCGAAGCCGGGCTCATCCACGACATCGCGGACCTATACGAGCTGAAGGAGGCGGACATCGCGGCACTCGAGCGGTTCGCGGAGAAAAGCGCGCAATCGCTGGTGGACGCTATCGCCGCGTCGAAGAAGCAACCGCTCTCCCGCCTCCTCTTTGGACTCGGCATCCGTCACGTGGGAGCGGAGGCCGCGGCGCTGCTCGCGCGGAACTTCGGTACGCTCGACGCGATCGCAAAGGCGACCGCGGACGAGGTTGAATCCGTGCACGGGATTGGCCCGACTATCGCGGCATCGGTGTACGAATACTTCCGCGACGAGCGCGTGGCGAAGCTGATCGAACGCCTGCGCTCGCAGGGGCTGACGTTCGCCGAACCGGCCCGCGCGACCTCGGGTGATGCCTTCAAGGGCCTCACAGTCGTCATCACAGGGACCCTGCCGACACTCGGCCGGGCCGAGGCGAAGGCGATGATCCAGGATGCGGGTGGCCGCGTGACGGACTCCGTATCGAAGGCCACGAGTTTGCTGGTGGTGGGTGCAGATGCGGGGAGCAAGCTCGACAAAGCGCGTGAACTCGGCGTTCAGGTCATTGACGAAGCCGAACTCTTGCGCCGTCTCGGGAAGTAGAGGTTTCTTTCACCGAAATGACAACCACAATGGCAACCACCGTGGACCTTTCGTCGTCGCAGCTGGTCGCGCTTCCGCGCGCATCGCTCAGCGCGCTCCGTGCGGCGCTGATTCGCGACACCGGCGGCGCGTACGCGACGTTCCTCCAGGAAGCAGGCTATGCCGGCGGCGACGCGATTTTCGCGTCGTTCCGCGGCTGGCTGGCGGACCGGGGCGTCGGCGCGCCCGAGACCCTCAGCGTGGATTTGTTCCAGGCCCAGGCCGCGGAGTTCTTTCGTCAGGCCGGATGGGGCTCGCTCGAAATCACGCCGCTGCACGATGTGGTGGCGATGGTCGACTCTACAGACTGGGCGGAAGCGGATGGCGGCGGGGGACTGCCGTATCCGGCTTGTCATTTCAGTACCGGATTATTCGCGGATTTTTTTGGCAGAACGGCGGAGGCGCCATTGGCGGTGCTCGAGGTGGAGTGCCGGTCGAGCGGGGGTCAGCAGTGCCGGTTTTTGGTGGGGTCAGCGGAGGTTATGGGGCATTTGTACGACCGGATGGCCGCGGGAGCTTCGTACGACGAGGCGGCCTCGGAGCTCGCGTAACTGCAGGGGCGAGATGGGAGATTCGACCCGATGCGGGATGCGGGGTCGGAATGCGAGAAGCGGGAAAGTGCGATGCGGAATTCGAGGGGCGAGAAAATGCGATGCGGGATGCGGATACTGCCTCGGCAGTTCTCGCATCCCGCATCGCTCTTTACCGCATTCCGGATTCCGACCCCGCATCCCGCATCGGGTCGAAATTCCGCATCCCGCATCCAACTCAAGACTCACTACTCATACTTCGGATTCGGGAGTAGCTCCCCATCGACGATAATCTCTTTATCCCAAGGCAACACAATCACACTCTCAGTCTCAAGCCCAAAGAAATCCGGCTGAAATTCCCCAGTCTTGAAGCTCACCGCTGATCGCACGTCCGCCGCCCCCGCATTCAGCACCGACGCAATCGCGAGCCGCAACGTATCGCCCGATCCACAAGTCTCATCCACAATCAGCACGTTCTTCCCCCTCACCTCCGCCGGCGCCGCGCCGAATACCGCTGGCGTCTCCCGCACCGTCTCCGCCTGGTAGCGCCTGCTCACGAGCATCGAGTGGAACGGCCTGTCGAGCATCGCCGCCACCGCGGCGCCCGGCACGACTCCCGCAGTCGCAATGCCGATCACGAGGTCCGGGTCGTACTCCCGCGCGACCTTCAGCGCCAGCGCCCGAGAGAGCTCGCCGAAGAGCGGCCAATCGACGTTGAAGACATCCTTCGCTGGACGAGCGGGCTTCTTCTTGGGCATTTTGGAAGGTATAGCCGCGACAAGCTCAGGGACACCGCACAAATGCATTAGGTCCACAGCTTCCGGGTGTGCCAAATCCCCCACAAGTGCGTCTTTTAAACAATGTCATGGTTCAGCCGCCTGCTCGGTGGCAAAACGAAGAGCGACGTCCGCCCGCAGCGCCTCGATTATCTTAACGAGGCGCTGGTGCTGGAGCGTCAGGGTGACTACGACGCCGCTTTGACGTCGTACCGACTCGCGCTCCGCGACACGCCGAATGATTTACGTGTGTTGCAGAACATGGCGATCGCGTTTTCGCGCACAGGTCGTTTGGAAGAAGCGGTACGCGCATACCGGCGCGCGCTGGAAATAGACCCCACGCTCTCGGGCGCACATTACGGACTGGCATTTCTTCTGGTCAAGCGCGGCGATAATGCCGGCGCGGAGAAACATCTGCAGGCTTTCCTCTCTCAGCCGCCTTCGGGCGAAGAAGCCGAACGCTGGGTTCGCCACGCTCAAGCGACGCTTGAGCAGTTGCGACATCCAACGGACGGCGTGACGCCGACTGGCGAGGGATAACGTGGGTCAGATTCTCGCAATCGTCAGTCAGAAGGGCGGAGTCGGCAAGACCACCACAGCGGTCAATCTCGGAGCGGCGCTCGCACGTCGCGGACTGAAGACGCTGATCGTGGATGTCGATCCGCAGGGCTCCGTGCGCTACGGAGCCGCACTCAAGAAGGGCCACGCGCCGCACGGCTTCGCCGATTACCTCAACGGCAGCCGGCCGCTGCGCGACGTGATCCTGCCGACTGCGCTCCCCTGGCTCCGGGTGATGCTCGTCGGCACGGTCAGCGACGATGTCGATCACTCCGACTACGCCAAGCGCATCGCCGAGGGCGACCTCCTCCCGAAAATGCTCGAGGCCGCGCGCGAGCGCTGCGACATCGTGGTCGTCGACACGCCGCCGGGGCTCGGTCCAATCACGCGCCGCGCGCTCGCGTCGAGCGATCGCGTGCTCGTGCCGCTTCAATGCGAACCGCTCGTCCTCCAGACCACGCCGCAGATCCTGCGCGGCATCCAGGACGTGGTCACGCATCACGCGCAGCTCACGCTCGACGGCATCCTCCTGACGATGTACGAGGCGGGGAATCCGGCGTGCGAGCGCACCGAGAAGTATCTGCGCGACCACCTGCCCAAGAGCATGGTGTTCGATCTGGTGATCCCGCGCAGCAGCGCCGTAAGCGAGGCGTTCGCGGCGGGACAACCGGCGGTACTCCGTGCGCCCAGCGATCCGGGATCGCAGGCCTACATCCATCTCGCGGCCCAGCTCGCGGAACGTCTGGCGAAGTGATGAGTTTCATGAGGATGCAGAGGTTCGTGTCTCCTCGACTGATCGCTCCACTCCTGGTTTTGATCGCCGCGATCGCCGGGAGCTGCACCGAGATCTCGACGAATCCATCCATCGTCACGGCGCTGGAGTTCGACTCGCTCCCCTACCCGGCCGTGGTCACCGGCGACTCGTTGCGCGATTCACTCGGAAATGCCGCACCGCTGCGCGCGATCGCATTCAACAGCGCCGGCAACGTCATCACGAATCCGGCGTTCACGTATCTCGCGCTCGACTCGGGAATCACGATCGGGCCGGGTGGATTCGTGACCGCGCAGTCGCGCAACGGTATCGTGCGCATCATCGCGTCAGCGCCGAGTGGCCTCCAATCGTCTCCGGAATCACTCGTCGTCGCGCGCCGGCCGGACTCGCTCGTTGCGACATCGGCGCTCATCGACACCGTTCTCTACGTCTTGCCGGACGTCCCGACCACCAACGTCTCGCCATCACTGTCGCTTCGCGTCGCCACGTTCGACACGACGGGCGGCATCCTCGGCACGCAGGGATGGCTCGTGTCGTATCAGTTGTTCTTCCACGGGAAAGCGGTTCCGGTCACGGATACAACGGTGGTGGCGCTCTGGAATGCAGCGAGCTTGCCGTCGTTGGTCGATACGACGGCTTCGGATGGCACGGTGTCTCCCCGTCTGCGAGTCTGGCCCGCGGGATTGCCGACGACGGCGGAATCGGTCACTGTTGTGGCGAACGTTCGCTACCGCGGTGCACCGGTTCGCGGCAGCCCGCTCACCTACCTGATTCAAATTCGGCCACACTAACACAAACTGACGTGCCAGGAACGCTGACGGAACTGTTCTTCGAGGCGCTCGAGAAGTTCCATCGCGACGATGCATATCAGGTGAAGCGGGACGGCAAATATCAGCCGATCTCGCACGCCACCGTGCACGAGCGCGTGCGGCGGATCGCGCTCGGACTAGAGGAACTCGGAGTTGCGCGCGGCGATCGCATCGCAATCCTCTCCGAAAATCGCCCCGAGTGGGCGTTCGCAGACTGGGCCTGCCTTTCGCTCGGGATCGCTGACGTTCCCGTCTATCCGACGCTGCCGGCGGGCCAGATCACGCACGTGCTCGTCGACTCCGGCGCGTCTGCGGTCTTCGTCTCTGGCAACGCTCAGGCAGAGAAGATCGCCGCGATCCGCCACGAGACGCCGGGCGTGAAGCACGTGATCACGTTCGCGGATACGAAGGCGCCAGGCGTGGACCTCACACTCGCGGACGTCGAAGCGATGGGAACGGCGGTCGACAATGCGGAGCGCGGCGCGGCATGGAAGGCTGGCGCGCTCGCGGTGAAGCCGGACGACCTCGCCACGCTCATTTATACGTCGGGAACAACCGGCCTGCCCAAAGGCGTGATGCTCACGCACGGCAACATCTGCTCGAACGTACGCGCCCGCCTCACCGTGCTCCCGTTCACGCTGGCGGATGTCGCGCTTTCGTTTCTCCCGCTCTCACACATCTTCGAGCGCTCGGGCGACTATTTGTTCTGGACAGCCGGCGTATCGATCGCGTATGCGGAATCGATCGACACCGTTCCGCTGAACATGTCCGAAGTGCGGCCGACGCTGTGCCTGTCCGTCCCGCGGCTGTACGAAAAGATGTACGCACGCGTGCTGGAGAACGCGCTCTCCGGAAGTTCCACCAAGAAGCGCGTCTTCTTCTGGGCGCGTGATGTCGCCGACAAGTGGGCC
>Ga0206991_10081_pt3 | contig 15616 bp, 12 predicted proteins | sample Alteio_BWMinCont_9_FD_153286 | JGI IMG/M metagenome (GOLD analysis project Ga0206991, IMG submission 153286) | Enriched cells from forest soil in Barre Woods Harvard Forest LTER site, Petersham, Massachusetts, United States -... | ecosystem: Environmental > Terrestrial > Soil > Temperate forest >...
CTCGTAGATGTCTTCGATTCCGCGCGAGGCCTTGAACACCAACGCCTCAAAGCCCGGCGTAATCGGGGTTCCCAGCTCAACGCTCAGCGCCTTGGCGCGGGCAATCACTTCCTGAGGATCGGAGATGTCGGCCGGGGTGATCTTGTTCAATACCTCCGAGGCCGTATAGCCCAGCATGCGCTCGGCACCCACGTTGAAGATCTGAATAACACCGTTGGCGTCGGTGGCGATGCTCGAAAAGTTCGCGCTGTTGAAGATCGCGGTCTGCAGGGCGCCGGCCTTGAGCAGGGCCTCTTCGGCTCGCTTGCGCGCGGTGTTATCGGTGCCTATCAACAGGTAGCCGATAATGCCGCCCTGCGCATCGCGCAGCGCCGTCACCGACACCACCGCCGGAAAGCGGCTCCCATCCTTGCGGATGTAGCTCAGCTCGTAGATGTCTTCGATTCCGCGCGAGGCCTTGAACACCAACGCCTCAAAGCCCGGCGTAATCGGGGTTCCCAGCTCAACGCTCAGCGCCTTGGCGCGGGCAATCACTTCCTGAGGATCGGAGATGTCGGCCGGGGTGATCTTGTTCAATACCTCCGAGGCCGTATAGCCCAGCATGCGCTCGGCACCCACGTTGAAGATCTGAATAACACCGTTGGCGTCGGTGGCGATGCTCGAAAAGTTCGCGCTGTTGAAGATCGCGGTCTGCAGGGCGCCGGCCTTGAGCAGGGCCTCTTCGGCTCGCTTGCGCGCGGTGTTATCGGTGCCTATCAACAGGTAGCCGATAATGCCGCCCTGCGCATCGCGCAGTGCCGTCACCGACACCACTGCTGGAAAGCGGCTGCCATCCTTGCGGATGTAGCTCAGCTCGTAGATGTCTTCGATTCCGCGCGAGGCCTTGAACACCAGCGCCTCGAAGCCCGGGGCGATCGGCGTGCCAAGCTCGAGACTCAGCGCTTCGGCGCGCGCGATCACCTCCAGCGGATCGGAGATGTCGGCCGGGGTGATCTTGTTCATCACCTCCGAGGCCGTATAGCCCAGCATGCGCTCGGCACCCACGTTGAAGATCTGGATGACGCCCTTGGCGTCGGTGGCGATGCTCGAAAAGTTGGCGCTGTTGAAGATCGCGCTCTGCAGGGCGCCCGCCCTCAGCAGGGCTTCCGGAGTGCGTAAATCGATCCTGGCGTCAGCTGCATCGGCTGGATTCTTGTGAGTAATTGGCATTGTTTATGTCTGTGGGTTCGACCGCTTTGCCGACCTGGCGCGGACGCCGGGCCTGACTGAGAACTGCAAGAGGGACCTGCATGTGACAGGGCATCGGCGCGAAACGACTGAAGGGAAACGCCGACTATTTGAGAGGAGACAAAGTATAGCCAGGACCTCCAGGCAGCGTCTGACCCATTAAGGACACTTCGGCACCGGATGATTCGAGGGCCGACAAATTTTGGCTGAGGCTCGGTTGAAGCGGGAGAGGTTTGAGCGCGCCCGGCGCAGCAATATCGCGTTGGACATGTCCCATTTCCGAACACGAGTTCGCTGCGAGCTTAGGCTGCAGCGGCTCTGGTTCTGTAATACCGCTACCCTTGCGGCATCCGCGGGAATGCCCCGTCAGGCAGCAGCTTTGCGGACTCGAGCGGCAGCCTCCATCCTGGAACGCGCCAGACTCAGGATGGCGACCATAGCAACGGCGAAAACAAGAAACACGAGGAAGATGCGCTTTTGCGCCTTTCGCACGGGCTTCCCTCTTCTGCAGCGCGACTATCCGGCAAGGTCCATTTCCACACCCAGTCCGCCGACGGCGGCGGCGACGTGAGGGTGTGAAGCGTCGATGGGAGATAGATTCTGATCCACCAGCCGCTCGAACTCGCGTGCAACCTTCTCGCGGAATCGCAGAACGCAGTGAATCCTCTGCCCGTCTTTCGGGTATCGCTCTGCATACAGACGCAGGGCCGATTCGATCTCCGGAGGAACTGAAATCAACTCACGCATGCTTTCGACGGTGCAGGAGCCGTACGCCACCATTCGGTACAAGTCGCGGGCTTCGTCGAGCGGATTTCGTATGGCCCACGGATTCTCCCTGCCGGCAAGAACGACCGCGTGGTCACGGCTTACTTCATATGCAGAAAGGCTCTTCATGTAAGTTCCCCCCGGCAATTCGATGATCTCTTCGCTTAGGGGTATCTCAGCGAGAAGCTGTACTTTGCCAAGTGGAATCGCTGGCAGCCGGACAAACAAAACTTCAAAAGCGCCCTGCGTTCCTGTGGCCCGCGATTGACTCGAAGGGGTGGCGGGCGTATGGTTGGCGCAGTTTTGAAGGGCTGGAGAGTCTGCCACTGGTCTTCCCCGCTTGCGAAGTGCAGCACGAAGCTCGGCAGATGGTCCTCGATTCGAGAGTCGTGGAGGCGCCGATATGAACGGACGAACGCTAAAGATTGCGGCCGTATGCGCGGCCTTACTCGCGGTCATCCTGGTCAGTAACCGGATGGGCGTTTTACAGGGGCAGCAAAAGAAGACGCCCGGAGAGGGGTTCGCGGCGGTCCCGGGACTCAAGGGCGGACAGGACGTTTTCGGCCCTTACGATCCGGTGCCGGGTTGGCCGAAGCCGCTGGCGGAGAGCCTCCCCAACCACGAAGGGTGGAGCTGGTCCCAAGCAACGTTTGTTTATCCCGAGAGTCCCGACCGAGTGTTTGTGGCGCAGAAAGGCGAGCTGCCCGTGCTTCCCGAGCGGATCAAGACCGTGTGGCTCCCGGAGATTGGGCCGAGCATAAAATTCCCCGTAGGCGGCGGCGTGCCGCTGCGCGAAACGGCCAGCGCCACTCCGAGCTGCGGCGGCATTCCCAACCCCGCAGGGATGCCCAAGAATCCGAATTGCCCCGATGCCCGAGACGGGCACGCGGGCCGGCCAGGCGTCGATTGGCGCTGGGAGCACGTGATTGTGGTGGTCGATCACACCGGCAAGGTAATCGAAGACTGGTCGCAATACGACAAGATCTGGGGCCGACCGCACGACATCGAGATCAGCCCTTACGATCCAGAGAAGCACATCTGGATCGTGGATGCGGACAACCACTTCGTCACCGAGTTCACGCATGACGGCAAGACGCGCATCCTGACGCTGGGCACGCCGGGCGTACCGGGCACCGACGATACGCACTTCGCGCGGCCGACGTTCATGGCGTTCATGGACGCCAACACCTGGTACCTGGCCGACGGCTACGACGGCACCCGCGTCATCAAGTACGACATGCACGGCAAAAAACTCATGCAGTGGGGAATGAAGGGCACGCCTCCCAACGAAAGGCGTCCCGGCTATTTCAGCAGCGTGCACGGAATCGCGGTGGACCCGACAACGCGACGCGTCTACGTGAACGACCGTAACGACGGCCGCGTGCAGGTGTTCGACGAAAACGGAAAGTTTCTGGACCAGTGGGATTTCGGCCCGCGCCCGCCGATGAATATTCACAGCATCTACATGGGCACCAACCATATTCTGTGGGCCGCCGACCAGGGATCGAACAAGCTCCTCGGGTACGACACCGAGGGACACTTCCTCTATTCGTGGGGAACATTTGGCACGTGCCAGGGCTGCCAGTGGGGCGTGCACGGGTTTACTACCGACAAAGAGGGGAATCTCTACACCGCTGAAGTGAGAACCGGCCGAGTGCAGAAGTACACGCCGCGCAAGGGCGCGAACCCCCAATTTCTGGTGGGCAAGCCCTGGCCGGGCGTCTGGTAAAAAGCGCGGGGCTCGCTGGGCTGGTCAGCGGAACGGCAGCGGGAAATTGCGGCGCGATTAAGTCGCGCCGAGGCCCGTGCGGGGTTAGACCCCGCACGGGCCCAGCGCTTCGTTACTTGTCAGACGCCGCCCTGATCAGCGGGAGCGGTCAAGCGACGGCGTGCTTCGGTTTCGGAACGCCATTGATCGTCTTCAAAATGCGGGAGACGATCTGATAGGGATCTCCTTCGGAGTTGGGGCGTCGATCTTCCAGGTAGCCTTTGTAGCCATTCTTGACGAAGTGAATGGGCATGCGGATTGAAGCACCACGATCCGAGAGGCCATAGCTGAACTTGTCGATGGCCTGGGTCTCGTGCAAGCCGGTGAGACGCAGATGGTTGTCCGGGCCGTACACCGCGATGTGTTCGGTGACGGTGTCGGAGAAGGCCTTCATGAGCGCTTCGAAATATTCTTTGCCGCCCGTTTCGCGCATGAATTTCGTCGAGAAGTTCGTGTGCATGCCGGATCCATTCCAATCGCCTTTGATCGGCTTGCAGTGCAGCACCACATCGACTTCGTATTTCTCGCAGAGACGCATCATCAGGTACCGAGCGGTCCACATGTCGTCAGCAGCCTTGGCCGAGCCTTTGGCGAAGATCTGGAACTCCCACTGGCCTTTGGCGACTTCAGCGTTGATGCCTTCGTGATTGATGCCCGCGGCGAGACAGAGTTCCAAATGCTCTTCCACGATCTTACGGGCCAGGCCGCCCATATATTTGTAGCCAACGCCGCAGTAGTACGGACCCTGGGGCGTACTCGGGTAGCCTTCCTGAGGGAATCCAAGAGGACGTCCGCCTTGATAAAGGAAATATTCCTGCTCAAAACCAATCCAGAAGTCCGGGTCGTTTTCGATCGTAGCGCGAGCGTTGGTGGGATGCGCGGTGAGGTCGGGGTGCAGGACTTCGCTTAGAACGATGTACGCATCCTTGCGGCTTGCATCAGGATACAGAGCCACGGGCTTTAGCACGCAGTCAGAACTTTTCCCCTCGGCCTGCATCGTGGAGCTGCCGTCAAAACCCCAATTGGGTAGATCGGCCAAGGTAGGTGCATGGTCAAACGCCCTCATCGCGGTCTTACCGCGCAGCTCAGGGACGGGACGATTGCCGTCAAGCCAGATGTATTCCAGTTTATATTTTGTCATATTATTTTTTATGATCTCCGGGTTGGGGTTTTCAGACGCCCGCCAAGCGTAAGAAGCATATCGCCTGGCTGCTGAACCACGGGAAATTGTAGCAAGCCGGACCGTTTTTGAGTTCGTGGAAGATTCGATAGACCCTATCGGTATTTCAATCACCAGGCGTGAGAGCGACGACGGAGGCGCCTATCGCTGGCGCCTGCAAGAACGCTTCATTCACACAAATCAGGAGAGATCCGCGCGGGCTGCGGGGTCATTTATTACTGTCATCCGTACTTCCATCCGCGACGACCAGGTTCTTCCGAGGCTGCAGCCTTATCTCCACTTTCGTGCTTCCTGGCTCGGATGGCAACGTCACGTTTTGAGTCACCTCCGCCTGATCCCATTCCAATACCACGACGAAATTTCCCGAGGGCAGATCCTGGAAGGTGAACCTACCCGAGGAATTTGTAGCCGTCTTTCTCGTCACCAGCCCTCGCAGTTCCACGGCGATTCCCACTGCGGGTACGTATTCTCCAACGGCAGCGCTGTATACCGTGACGTGGCCGGTCAGCGACCGAAGCGCCCTTACGCGAAAATCCAATCGCTTGGGAACTCCGTCGGCGAGGCTGATCGGCTGGGGCTTCAGGTCTTCCAGGAAATAGCCCTCGGGGAGACTGTCGGGATCCACGCTGACCTCATAGTCCCCTGCCCCGAGTCCCTCGGCTGAAAATCTACCTTGCCCATCCGACTGGATCTCGAGTTGCTGGCTTGTTCCGGTGACGATGATCTGCGCGCCTTCCACTCCGACGTCCGCGTCGTTTCTGAGGTATCCGATCAATGCAGCCGATGCGAAGCGGATGCCGAGATTGGCCGGCACGTTGATGGTTGCGGGCCTCCTGGATTGCCCGGTGAACCAGAAGGGCTTCGAAGAGTGAAAATTGAATTCAATAAAGTGTCCGCCGCCTGGAACGTGCGCAAACGAGTAGAACCCGTTGCTATCCGTGGTGGTGCGTTCAGAACTGTCGAGAACGACTTCCACGCCGGCCAGCGGGGGCAAGCCCTTGCGAAATATGCCGCGACCCGCGTCATCCTGGAAAACCGTGCCGCTGATGGTCCCAACTTTGTGGGACGAAAGAAACCAAGGGAGGGCGGAGAAGCTGCGGCGCAGACCCACCTGCACCATGGGGTACGTTTGCGGCTGTCCGCCGATGGTGATGTGGAGCAGCGAAGCCGACAAAGAGAGATTGTAGGCCTGGCCGATTTGCCGGCCGTAGGAGCCAGTGAGATTCCAATTTTGAGTCGTCGTGAGCAAAGAGTGATCCGTGGAATAGACAAAGCCCATGTTCAACTGCTGAGCGCCGCCACGGGAGGAGGTCCAATTCATATTCCCGCCCACCTGGTTTCGGGTAGGCACGATACTCAGCTGGGAGCCGGCCGAGAGGCCAAGGGCCTGGAGGAACGTGGTGTCCTGAAGCAGGGTCTGGAGCTGCTCAGGCGTGGATAGGGTGAGACCCAGCGCATTCAGTTCCGCCTGCAGCGTGGGATTTTCCGAAAAGATCGATTCAATCGTAGTGGCCTGGGTTTGCCTCTCAAAATAAGCCGACGCCGTGAAGGCACCGAAGCTCGCTCGAAGACTCGGACGGAAATCCTGACCTGCCGCAAAACCCTGGGAATTTCGAGTGTATTGGTACTGAAAACCAACTCCGAAGTGAGGCAGATCGAAATTGACGTTTTGCGGCAGAGTGAGCGAAGTGAGCGAGTACGCGCCAGCGGCGCCCGTTTGACGGAAGGCGGCATAGGCCGCACCCGTGCCCACGGACCAGTTTTTCGACAGCGTCGCGTGCAGATTTTCAGACGAAGTGAGATTGTTTTGCAGACTCTGCGGCAACAGTAATCGGTTGTCGGAAAAACTCACATTGTTGAATAGAACCGCGCTGATCTGGCGGTTCCACAAAAGCTCAGACTGCAAGCCCGGGACATTGTCGAAACTCAATGAGTGGAATACACGAGGCTTCCGACGGAAATTGGCAATGAAATCGTCGCGCGGCCGGGAGTAGCGAAATTGAAGCGCGCTGCCAAGGCCGCTGCCCGCGGCGAGTTCGGCCAGCAATTCCAAATCATGTTCGCGCTTGTATTCATAAACGACCGAGGGAACGGCGCCTGGACGCCCGGTAGTGAGAGCCTGGGCGGGCGTAAAGAAATAGTAAGCGTTGGCAGTCAACCGCGAGCGAGTGCTTAGCGGAATGATGTAACTCGCACCCGCCACCTCCTCGGGCTGAACGGGGAAAATGAAGCCGTGGAAGCTGGCGAGTGAGGCGTAGCCTGCATGGAACACCCACCTCTTCGACTTGAAATGCACGCCTCGCAGGATGGAGCCGTTGACGGTCAAGGGCGAGTTCGTCACGGTTTGATCGAGGAGCGCGAGATCCCAGCGGGGCGTCTTGATTTGATAAAACGCCGATGGCAGGAAGACGCGCGCTTCTCCGGGCAGCGGAGCCAGCAAGCTGCTCATGAGCATATGGAACTGGGTGGTGCGGTCGGAACCCTGAACCGTTATATCGACGATGTTCTGGAGTTGAGGCTGGTCCGAGGTGTAACGGAATTCGTAAGTTCCGCTCACGGGGCCGCGCGCCGTGGATTCCGGCAAACTGAAACCCGGAGGATAAATGGGAGCCGCGGGAGTTACATCCACGGGAACGTTTCTGGCGCGGGCGTCGGTGACGATAATGACTTCGGTGTGGCCGGCAAATTTTCCCAGAACCTGGACAAAACCATCATCAAGGGTGACGTCGACGTAGAGAACGTCGGTGGCATACGCGGCGGTCGCACCTTCGGCAGGTATGCGCAGCAGATCTCCGGCCCGCAGCGAAACGGCAGGCATCCCGGTGGATAACCAGGTGTGTGACGCAGCGGCTCCCTGGATGGCTCCCTGAGTAGGCGGCGAATCAGTGTTCAGACTTACGGAGGCCGGACCTGCGGGCGCGGGGCTTTGATCCTCGGACGACTGCCCGTAGGCGGTACCCGTCAGAAATAGGATCAAAGCGAACCATCTCATTGGATGTCAAAATTAGACGAAGTCGTGAGCACCGTGCCGTCGTGCTCCAGCGTCATCAGCGCGCGATATTTTCCCGTTTTCAGAGTAGAGGGATAGCCCGCCTTAAATTGCAGGCGTTCACCGGGCAGCAGCCTCAGGGCTTCCACGGGAACTTTACCTACCAACTTGCCGGTGGAATTTAGAATGGCCACCACACCCTTGGAGACAACGGGCTCGCTGCCCGTGTTGGTGACCCATTCCGATATCATCAGGTCGTCGCCTTCCGATAAGCCGTCGAAATGGAGCGGCGAGCTTTCGATCTGGAGTTCCTTGGACAAAGTAAAGGTCATCAAGGCACCCAGAGATGCGGTCATCGCAAAACCGTCGCGTCCCTGAACCTTGGTATTGCTGCGAAAAATCGCCACGATGGCGCGTCCCGCGGGATTTTCCGGGACCGTCACCGTGACGTGCACGGTGACCGATCCTCCCGGCTGCACTGTAAAAGAACTCGGCGAAAAGATAGCGGTGCGCGCGATACTTCCCGGCGTCTCTCCCGCAGGCACAAAAACCCGGTGGCCGTCACGTACGGCAACGTCCATCGCTTCGAGGTCGAATCTGAATTCCGCCGGGGTGAGATTGGAAATCGTCACGTCTTGCGTAGTGCTCTGCCCCGGCTGGGCCTGCACCATGATGACCCCCGGGGAGATCGTGAGCGCTGGCGGAGCGTCTGCAGCGCCGGGGTCAGCAGGCAGCCCCGCGGCGAAGAGAGGAGATAGCGAAGCAAGCAGCAGGGAAAGAATACCCCAGGCCAAAACCGGTACGAGCCTGCCTCGCCGCGCCAAGTTTATTGAGAAAGCTCGGATGTGTGGTTTCACGAGAGTGTTCCTTCCGGCCGCATTTGCGCTCAATTGCTGGTCACAATGATGTTCAAGGTGTTGTTCACGCTTCCCGCCGATGCAGAAAAAGGTATGGTCAGGCTCAGTGTGTAAGGGGTCGTGCTGCCATATGCGCCGGTTGCCGTAACCGTAGCCGGCGAAGCACTGGTCACCGTCGCCGCCCCGAGTTTCCAGGTATGCGCAAGATCAGAAGTTTGCAACTGGGCGGTCAACGTGTAATTTGCGCTGTTTCCTAATCCTTGCTTCGTCACCAGCACATTAATGGGCGTGCTCAGGGTCCAGTCCGTCGTGCCATTTATGGATTTAGTTACGCCCCGCCGGAACGACGCCTCCGTATGCCTTAACGCTGCCGAAAGCAACCGTCGAAGCAGATGTTCCGCTGCCGCCTACCGCGATCCCGCCCGCGGCAGAACTGAAAGTCAAGGTAAGGGACGCAGCGCTGGCCGCCGGTACACACAGTGAAGCGAGCGTAAGAGCAGCGGTGAGGATCCAAAATTTGCTGGGCATTTTGCACCATAAGGGTGAAAGAAGGGTGGCGCCATAAGGTGATCTGTCATGACGCCACGGTCCTCTCACGGGATTCACCTAGTTGGCCGTAGCGACGAAGTTGATGGTGTTGGAGATGGCGCCAGCAGCCTCGCTGAACGGAATCGTCAAGTTCAGCGTGTAGACGGAAGTGCCATAGGCAGCCGACGTGGCCAGGGATGCCGGACTTGCGCTCGTGACCGTTGTGGCACCGATCTTCCAGGTGTTCACGGCATCGGCCGTGTTGAGTTGCGCCGTTAGCGTGTAATTGGAGCTGGTCTGGTTGGCGACCTCAACCTCGACGTCGAAGGGTGTGCTCAGAGTCCAGTTCGTTGTTCCGTTTACGGTTTTCGTGACGTTCGCGGGAACGACTCCGCCGTAAGCCTGTACGCTTCCAAACGCGACAGTCGCGGCCGATGTGCCCGTGCCCGCCAACGTAATACCGCTCGGGTCAGTCACAAACGTCAAGCTGACGGAGCTCCCCACCGTAGCCGTTACGGCAACGGTCCCGGATGCGGTGGTCGCAAAAACCGGACGACTCGCCAATGTCGCGAAACCAAGCAGCATCAAACCCATAAGTAGCTTTTGCTTCATTGTTCGTCTCCTGTGAGTTTTGTTCACGCTGAAATCAACGATTCGCATTTTGTCCTCGTCGATCCTCTGCTTCCTCTAAATGCAGCTTGGCTGCCACGGTGAATCTTGCAACGCCCTGCAAATACGGGAGATATTGTTCGTACGGGCGGTGTCGAAATTACCCGGCTGTACAGAACGAGCCGCGCTGTACACGCCGGCTACACACCCGACCCGCCGGGATAGATTCGAAATAACGGATCGGGATGACAACGGACAGGGCGCGCTGAGAGCGCAATTCGTCGTGACGTTGGTGTGAATTGACCGCGGCGGCGTGAGCCTGCACGAGCAGAGTAATGACGGCCGGTTCGGCCGCCAGCCTTTGGCCGACAGAACTCCCCACCCTTATTACTTGTCTTCCACACATTCTGTTCATGGTGTGAAAGCACCCGGCAATGCCCGTGGTGCAATTCATCCCAAAATCATTGGGAATTACGAATGGATCCACCACCCCCGGTGAACTTTGTCAGTATTGGCAATACGGCAGGTGTTCCATAATGGTACGGAAGTACGGGTCAATCCAAAGTTCTACTGAATCAGGCGTTAGTAACTGTCATATACACTTCAGGAAAAGCCCCGGGCAGGTTCCCTGTTTTTAATGACACCGGGATGGATTTCGATCCCGCGGCGTGAGGTTTGCTGAGGCGTCCACTTCTAGCTCGATCGTCCACGCAAAATTGCTTTTCTCGTCATGGTACGAGCGCGAGGCAAATTGGTCGGACCGTACGCTAGCGTACGATTTGGTACATATTTTGCCAAAGCTCACCTAGGCGCATACCTGTATTGCGAGGAAATTCGTGTACACCAATAATTCAACCATCGTCGAATTGGGGTTTGGCCATCGTCGTCGGGGCCATCGGGGAAACGAGGGACATGGAGCCGCAAGGAAAGCCCAGCGCCGGGCAGCAGCGAATTGTAAGCTGCAGGCGCTTACAACTCCTGGAATGCATCGAAATATTTTTACGCAGCACGCCCGGGACATACGGCGTGCAATTCGATCAGCGCAAAACCCACCTGCAGTTTGCCTACTCATGGAAAGCCATCATCTGCAAGAACTGAGGAAATAGAAGCGGGGCGGTCGCTGCAAACAAGTCAAAGCGGGTTCGAATTCTTCAGTTGAAAAAAAGAGTTACATCCCGCGCGGAGAGGAAGAACCTCGAGGCGGTTTAGGGGTTCGGTCCGTCGAAAGCGGCAGCGTGGCAACGATCGCGGTGCCGTAGCCGCCTGAATTGATCTTGAGGTTCCCACCGAGTTGTCTGAGCCTCTCCTGCATCCCTCTCAGGCCTACGCCCATCATGCCATGCAGGGCCAGAGTGGAAGATTGCTCCGGCGGCATTCCCCTGCCTTCGTCTTTCACCTCGCAAACGATTTCGCCAGCAGATTGCCTGAAACGAATGAACGCCGTCTGGCTGCCCGAGTGACGGTGAATATTCGTCAGGCACTCCTGCACAATGCGGAATAAGGCAATTTCCGATTCGCGCGGGAGCCGCTCGTAGTCGGGCGGATAATCCAGATCCACCTTGATCTTGCTGCGCTTTGCAAATTCCTCCGCGTACCAATGCAGCGCCGACGGAAGGCCCAGCTCATCAATCAGGGGAGGATGCAGCAGGTGAGACAGCGACCGGATCTCCGCCGTCAGCTGGTCCACAAAAGCGATGCTTTGGGTGACCGGCTTGGCGAATTCGGGATGCTCCCTGACGAGGCGCGCCTCCAGCGGCACGAGGCTCATTTTCAGGAGGGTCAGGATTTGCCCGGCGCTGTCGTGCAAATCGCGTGCGATGCGCCGCTGCTCTTCGTCTTTCACCTGCAGCAGGCGGCCGGACAATGCCAGCAGATTCTCTTCCGCTTTCTTGCGATCCGTAACGTCGCGCAGGCTGGAAAGATGCCGGCCGGGGACGAAATTGGCGGTGGCGCTGAATTCCACGTAGCGCGTGGTGCCATCCAGCCGGACCAGTTCGTACTCACCCTTTTGCTGCCCATTCCGCAGGAAGGAGTCCCACGCCGCCGCAACTTCCGCTCGGCGGTCGGGAGCGGCGAAATCGTCGATCCGGAACTTTGTGATCTCCGCCCGATCCACGCCCAGCAATTCACAGCCTGCCGGGTTGGCATCAAGATAGCAGCGGGAGTCATCGACGATCAGGAGCGCGTCTACCGAGCCGTTGAATACGGCGCGAAACGACGCATCACTGTCGCCAGTTCGACGTTCAAGAATAGTTCGGTGCGGGGAGGTCGCCATGGGAAATTCCTGTCAGCTCAATTCAGTGATTCCAGGGATGAGAGTCAACTATCTTTGAGAGCGCGGACTGTCCGGCATCGCGGACACGTGCCGTCAAACTCCTCGATGGTGTAGGTCTCGCGCGGGCGTACCAGTTGCTCAGCGCTCGCCTCGGCTTCCGCTATCGTGTCGAAACGATCCCAATCGAGAGCGGCGGTCCCCGACCAGTGAATATGATAGTGGTTCGTCTTCGTCGCGACCCTTACTGCCGGCGGCGGGGACGCTTTCTTCGGCGGGGCGCCCAAGGGCCAGAACTCCGGCGAAGGCTCCGAGAATTCGATGCCGACCTGAGTCCGCCCTCCGTCAACCGAGCCCAAGCGGGTAACGCGGCCCGACCTTTCGTTCCAGGTCTGTGGATTCATCAACACGAGTCGCTGTCCGAGGCTGACGCGGGCAGCCAACGGTACCAGCGCACCGTGAGCGTTGATGCACAAGGTAGACGTCTGTTCGTGAAACTGCTGGCTATCTGCCGATTGCCCGCAAACGATGAGTGTCACATTGACAGGCAAACGCGGACTGCGCCGGCGTTCAGCATGATCTAAAGCGCGTGCCGTGGCTTGGCTTGCCATTTTCCTCAACCTCTATACTTGGTTTAACAAGGTGAAGGATACCCCATGGTAGTCTTTATACCAGAATACGCCGATTGTCTAGAGGGAAGGGTACAGATTTTACGTTACATCTTTTCGCCAAGCTTCCACCTGGCGATTGATGATGCCGTAACATTCGCAAGACAGGTTTTCCAGACCCTTCCGGTCCAGAATGGTCACTTCTCCCCGCCTGGAGCCGATCAGCCCGGCCTTCTGAAGCATGCCGGAGGCCACCGTGACACTGGCGCGACGGATGCCCAGCATCTGGGAGAGAAACTCCTGCGTGAGCGGGACGGAATCCATATCGAGCCGGTCGCGACACATCAGCAGCCAGCGAGCCAGGCGACTATCCACTTCATGGAGGCCGTTGCAGGCAGCCACTTGCGATGCCTGCATACCCAAAGCCAGGGCATAACGATCGAGGGCTTTTTCCAACTTGGGACAAAGAGGGAGAACCTGCGCCAAGTCCGAGGCTCCGATTCTGAATCCCGCACCTGAGGCCTGGCAGATCGCACGCGTGGGACTGCTGCGGAAGCCCACGGCCAGAGGCAATCCGACGAAGCCTTCCCTGCCGACGAGGCCGACTTCGACACTTTTGCCGTCCTTTAGCACGCTGAGAATCGAGACGATGCCGCTCGTCGGGAAATAGCCAAACTTGAGTGTTGCGCCGGCCTCATGCAAAACGTGGTGGATCTTCAGGGTCACCAGCTCCAGCTTGGAGAAGACCAACTTTCGTTCATCGGCAGGCAGGCCGCGAAGGAGGTCGTTTCGGGACGGATCTTTGCCGTTGTGGATTTTCTTCGGTTCGGGCGCTTTGGTAGACGCACGAGTATTAGACGTACGAATGGGTTTCCTGGCCATGACGGCTCCTTGCGCAATAAGGCGCTGTCTGCCTTGCGTAAGGGACCACCACTGCCGCAGTTCGATGGAAGGATGCGTAGGGGAGACTCTGTGATCATACGCTGAATCGCGGTGAATAGATACCCAACCTTGCAGGCGGTAGTGCCTCAGCTTGTGAAACTGAGACACTGCTTTGCAGGCACAGAGGGTGCGGCAGCTCTCACCCGCGACGAAGATCATCTTGATGAGCGGTCACTACGTGAAAGAAGAGGCTGCACGCCTCGCCCGCCTGCTCGGGGACGGTAAATTCCTGCCCAAATCGGAGATTGGCAAAGAGCTGGCCGCGGCGATCCGCCGCCTTCTTCCGGAAGGCAGCCCGTCACACTGAAAACGCGGAGTCGTTGCGCGAACTCGCGTGGGGCTAGACGCGCGAGGCCTGGCCGGCTTTTATGTATGGTTTGAGCGCCGCAATGGCGAATGCGTTCAGGCCCTTCGTCAGCTTCGCCAGATCCGAGGTCAACCCGACCGGGGCGGCGGGCATCCGATCGCTGGCCATCAAGTCGCAAATCCGTTCGTCGACCAACTGAAACTCACGCACGATCATGCGCGCGTCATAGCCTTCCTTCTTGCGGCGGCGGCCGTGCTCCGCGCCGAGCGTGAGCGCTTCCGATTTCAAGCCGTTTCGCCCGACCTCCACGTACTCGATCAGCGCGTCCATGATCTTCGAAAGGTTATCGGCATCATATCGGGCAGCGGACATAATCGGATCGCTCTGCGCCGCCACGGATACCCTGGCAACGATATCGGCGCAATTCTCGCGCAGAACCCCGGTAAGGGTCTTGAAGGGCACCGGGACTTTCGATCTTCTGGCCTCCAGCTTTTCGTGGATTTTCTTGACGAGGGTGTCGAGGTCGGCGGGCTTGGTGAAGAAATCGTCGACCTGATGCTGGAGGGCCTGGAGCGCATTCTCAAACGCGGGGTAGCCGGTCAAGACGAGGCTGACGCAATTCGGCTGGACGTGGCGCATCGCGCCGATGACCACGAATCCATCGCCGGATTTCTCGATATTGAGATCGCAAAGCAGCACGTCAAATCGCAGGCAATTGATCTGCGTGAGCGCATCGCCCACAGCCGCTACGGCGGTCACATCGAAGCCATGCCTTTCCAGAACGGCAGCGAGGGTGATGCGAATGCCCTCTTCGTCGTCGACAAATAGAATGCGCGTGGGTTCGGCGTTTTGACTCATGGAACTCCTCTCGCTGCGGGCTCGGGGCAGCTATCTGACCTGGGTTTGCACGAAAAAGGGAGAATAGGATACCGAACATCTCGCACTCAATCGGGTTTTTACCCGACAACGCTCATTTCAGGCTAGTAGTTCATACCGACGGCGTTGATTTTATAAAGGCGCGCTTGCTGTGCGGGAATTTCGAGGCGGAGCGTTGCGGGTTGCGCTCATTCAGTAGGATGGCCAAACAGGGGAATTCTGGCCTCCACGAGAGTTCCGGGCTCCTCCCTGGAGAGCAACACTTCGCCGCCGAACTGGCGGACTCGCTCACGCATTCCGCTGAGACCTACGCCAAAGAAACGCGATGCGCTCCTACCGCCGTCAAGAATTGAGGTGGATAGGCCCTTGCCGTAATCGCGAACCCTGACTTTCACCTTATCCGGCTGCCGGTCAATTTCCACGCGGGCGCTTTTGGTCTCGGAGTGACGATAGGCGTTTGTCAAAGCCTCTTGAACGATGCGAAAAATGGTTATTTCAATATCCTTGTGCAAGCGAGGGAAACTTGTGGGCTTGAGTGTCAAAGAGACTTCCATGCCATTTCGCTTCGTCAAGCCCTCCACGTACCAGTGCAGCGCGGCTTTATAAAATCAACGCCGTCGGTATGAACTACTAGCCTGAAATGAGCGTTGTCGGGTAAAAACCCGATTGAGTGCGAGATGTTCGGTAT
>Ga0206991_10267_pt1 | contig 15487 bp, 12 predicted proteins | sample Alteio_BWMinCont_9_FD_153286 | JGI IMG/M metagenome (GOLD analysis project Ga0206991, IMG submission 153286) | Enriched cells from forest soil in Barre Woods Harvard Forest LTER site, Petersham, Massachusetts, United States -... | ecosystem: Environmental > Terrestrial > Soil > Temperate forest >...
CACAGGCAGAGTGCCTGTGCTACTGGCCCCAGATTTTTTCGCGTGAATCTTCGAACGGATAGACGTGCACCATCCAACCGAAAATCACCGGGTAGAATGTCCCCCCGGCCTCTGTGCAGGCTTCCTTCGTAAGGATCGAACCTTGGAGGCCAAACTTGGTGCGGTCGGCGTGGCCACGCTCTTCCTTGGGAGGCATGCAGAGTTTCGTGTGCAAGTGCCATTGCGCGATGCTGAGCGGAACGCGCTCGTTCAATTGCTCTTCTGAGACGCGCTTGGGCATTGTGTACATCGCGCCAATCAAGTCGTATCCGGTTTTCGTTTTCTTGTAGAGAAGGGAAGTGGGCCGCCGGGGATCGAAGCTGAACGATTCCAGGAATCCGTTGTAGTAGTTCGTGAAGTGATACTCGGATTGCGGAAGGTTCGGCATAAAAATGCGGAAGCCATCGGCGAGTGCGGCGTGGTAGTCCTTGTATTTCTCGATGGACTCGCGCAATTCGCCGGAGATTTCGTCGGCCTTGGCCCAATCCTGTGGCGTCGCGGTCCGCAGCTTGGTCATGTACATATGCGGACCCATCTGGTGATGGTGCATGTGGCTCATCGCGTCCATGGCGCCATGCTCGGCCTGCTGATCTTTTTCGTCTTTGCCCTCGCCAATCTTCATTCCAGGCATGTCGTGATCCGTATCCATGCCCGGCATCTCGTTACCCATTCCGGGCATGTTCTGATTTTCTCCGGGATCTTCAGCGGGTTTTTGCTGCTGATTCCGTTGCGAAGTTTGCCGCGCGACGAGTTTCGTTGCAGCACCTGCCAGCGCGAAAAATAAGATTGCACTAAACGTGATCCGAAATACTTTTCGAGTGTTCATAGTCTGTTCCTTCACCTACCTATTCTACGCACCACAAGCATAAAAATATCAAGGTACGGTTGGGCTGTTCCATGCAGCAAATAGATGGGCGAAGGGAACTGCCGCCAGAAGGATCATTCTTTGCGGAGTCATGGGGGGATTATTGAGAATAGTCGGCCTGATGTTACTTATGTAAATTATTACTTATATAGTTACTCGCCACCTTCGACGGGACTTGGGGCCGTCCATTGCCTGTAGGCGAAGATGAGGACCAGCGCCGAGAGCAAGACTAGAATAAATCCGATTCCGCCCAGCAGAATGCTGCTTGGAGTGCTGTCCCCGGTGACTGCCGTGTCCAATAGGGCTAGACCGAACAGCCCGCCGAGAGTGGCGACGATCGCAAGACATACAGCAAGACATCGACGAAACCCACCGCGAATATGTGCCATGCACGTTCCTCAAACAGCCTTTGCCATTGTTAGGGGAACCTACGCACCTTGCGTAGAATCACGTTCCCGACAGGCCGAATCTGATCGTCCCGGTTTTCATTGGGCAGGTCCAATTGCGTTTCCAAGTGGCATCTAATATCTGACCGCCGACACCGCAACGAAGCGCTCCCGAAAATGTCAATGTGAAACTGTAGTTGAAGATTTCGCTAGCTGAATTGAACGCTGCCGGAAGGAGGCGGAGCGCGGCCTAGTGCGGGCGCGTGCACTCCTGGAGTGGGGCGGGCGATCCGTCGCGCTGCAACATCGTCAAGAATGGCCAAGCGTGCATTTGCCTCAAATGATGCGAAGGTAAAAAAAACTCGGTGTGGCGTTCGCTGCGGAGTTGATGAATGGCCCGCAACGCATCTTTTCATTTGCAGAGCGGAAAACGATGCATCTTCGGCCGTTGCCTGTATTTCATGTAAATCATCTGTCAGCGAAATTACCGGGAAGAGGATTGCTAGAACGCACGTCAGTCCGATTACGCATTGCCATCGCATTGGGCTTTGCGCATACTCTTTGTCGCGTTTTACAAGGCGGCGGAAAAGGAACGCATAGCTTGCGGCTGCGATGAGAGCCCACGCAACGTTGAGTGCGAGTTCCACGGCCCTCAATTGGAGATACCTGCACGATAAAAAAACATGTTCGATTCTCCGACCTTCACAAGTTACATTGGCAAGAGAATACCAAAAGAACATAAATTAGACATAAATAAATCGACGAAATTCATGTCCAGCACAAATTGCTCCAGCGATTGCATGCAGTCATGCGTCTGGGGCGGATTGGCACGGAACAAACCGTTGTACCTTTGCAAAAATAGCTGAACCCCCGAAGGGGAAGACAAACGTCAATCGGTGCAAATTGTCGTTATCAGACTTGCACGTGCGATGAAACTCCAGTACGCTGGTTACGTTGTTGGCGGAGTCTCCCCACCTCACCCGCTGTTGGCTGTTCCAGTTGCAATACAAATTCTAGCGATGGAAGGAAGGCGCATGACGCGCAAAAGCACTTTGGCGAGCCTCGTTGTGGCGGTAGTGCTGAGTTTATTTTTAACCGCCTGCAAGGACACAAAAACCCTGCAAGAGAACGAGCAACTTAAGGCCCAGATAGCGGACCTCCAGAAACAGAACGGCGAAATGGGGAACAATCTTGAAACCGTGACGGCGGCTCGCGATGCTTTGACCCAAGAAAACGCGTCGCTTAAGGCACAGATTAAGGCATTGAAACCGAGGGGCGCCAAAAAGAAATCTTCGACCCGAAAGCGTCGGAAGGGCTAAGTCTTCAAGCATCGGGTGGGTCAAAAGACCACACATGATTTGTAGTGCGAAAGTCGATTTTTTTAAACTTCAAAACAGGGAGGTAAGGTATATGAAAACATTTGAGGTTCAATTTCGCTACCGCGATCGAAATGAAGAAACGATGGAATCAACCGTGAAAGTGGATGCATCGAACCTGCCTGGAGGAGTTGCCAAGGCGACACGCGAGTTCGTCAAGGGACTGGACCGCAAACAGAGATTCGACATGAACAAGAATGGACTCGAAATTGTGGCCAAGTCTGGCGGCACGGCTACCGCAACGCCTGCAAAGTCATCCGCGGAAGCAGCAGGCTGAAGAATCAGCAGAGCCGCTGAAAAAAATAGTCACGCGCGGCGAGACAGTAACAAAGAAATCCCTTGGAGCGCCTATCTCCCGATTGGCGTTCCAAGGGATTGACCAATCAGCTTAGGCCGAAAGTGAATCGCTGTTTTTCCGAGCGAGAGACGCGCCTGGCCGCTTATTTGCTGGAGCGTTCGTTCGCGCCATTGAGGTAGAAATACCCAACCCTGTTATTCGTGGGTGTGGCGAACCAGATCCGTCCCTGGGCATCGAGGAAAAACTCGCGCATCATGGCTTCGGAATGTGGAAACGGGTATTCGACCACCTTTCCGGTTTTCGGATCCAGACGGCCGATCAGATCCTGATCCGTTGAGGCGTACCAAATTCCATTGTCCTTGCCGACGATTATGGCGTACGGCGTTGCGGCCGGGCCGGGCAATGGATACTCCTTAAACGTTTCCGTCTTCGGATCAAACCGCCCAATTTTGTTTCCCGTGCGTTCGCCAAACCATACAATTCCATCGGAATCGATCGATAGCCGCTGCGGTGTGCCCTGTGTTGGCGGGGACCACTGCGTCACTTTTTCCGTCTTTGCATCAATCCGGCCGATTTTTCCGTCCTTCTGCAGGACGCAGAACCAGACATTGCCGTCCTTATCGAAAGTAATTCCGTAAGACGAGGGCACGTCCATGAAGTGCGTGAATTTTCCGGTTTCCTGATCGTACTTGCTCAAGGGACTACCGGAAGACCAAAGATTTCCTTTTGCATCCACGCGGACCGTATGTTTATCTGAGCGGCGCCCAGGCACGGTTCCCGAATCTTGAAATTCAATTATCTTTCCCGTGGCGGGGTCCAATTTTGCCAGCTTGTTCAGGGCAAATTCCGTGAAATAGACCATGCCATCGGGCCCGCGCACAACCGAGTGCACGCCGGCTGTCTCATCAAATGGCAGTTGGAATCGATTGAGTTCACCCGTCTTGGGATTCAGCCGCGCGACTTCATTACCTCTCCCGTAATACGGGATCCAAAAATTTCCGTCCTTATCAGGGGAAGCGCTCCACGGCAGGCCCTTGGAACCAGACACGTCGTATTCCACATATACGATATTCATCGCTTCGTCGCTGAAGGGCCGCACCGTGTCCTTGTACCCCGGCAGATCCGCAGGATTGCGCGTGACCGTCGAATCCTGTCCAAATACTGTATTCAAATAAGAGACCACGTCGTTCGCTTTATCGTCTGTAAATCTTTCTGACAATTGAAAAGCCATTGCCGTCCGCATGTAGTTGACGCGGTCGCGCCAGCCATCCTCGTCCCGGCGAGTCGCAGCCATCCTGGTCTGGAATCCGTGGCAAATGTAGCAATTCGTGGAAAGTGTTTCCTTTCCCTTTCCATCCGGCATGAGCGTCTTGCCTTGATACAGGTTCAGGTCGCTCCAGCGCACCGTCCCTTGTTTCATCGCAAATTCAAATGAAATATTTTGGTCCGCGGTAAGGTTCACGGCGCTGTGCGGATCCGTGGTGAATCCAACGGCTCGCACGCGCACTTGATATTCCCCGGCCGGCAAATTCTCCACGCGGTAACGGCCTTGCTTGTCGGTCAGCACGCTGACGCTTATTCTCGTCTTCGAATTGATGGCCTGAACGAATGCTCCCTCAAATGGTGTACCGTCCGGCCCGCTCACCGTGCCTGTAACCGTCGCGCCAAACGCTGACGATGAAAAGAGGATCGCAAGGCTCACCAACGCCGCAAGCCTGCTGATGGATCGCATAAACTCTCCTTACGCAACGATCGTTAACCGGACGAAGCTTAGTCGTTAATTAGGGACTATACACAGGACTGTAAACCTATTCAATAAGTTAGGCCATACCAGCGAGCGTTACAGTACTTGCGTCCAATTTCCATCGCACCAGACCAGGCTGCTGGCAACCCCGTGCTCGGTTCAGGCAGGAATCGCGCCATGCTATTGGGCATGAAACAAATATTCTAGACCTGGCGCAGTTCAAAAAAGTCCGGTCGCGCTCTCCTGCGCGACCGGACTTATTATTTCAAAGCAGAGCTCGCTGTCTCGCCGAGAAAAGTTAAAACCGATTGGCCGCGATTGAGTGTAGAATCTATTCGCGAAGGCGCTTTCGAAACACGATTCGGTCCGTTTCTTTTAGTTGCAATTGAATGGGCGCAGGCACCGTCGCCTGTTGCCGAATTTCAAGCCCTCTGGTTTACAGCGGCCTCCGGCCAAGTCGGCTCTTCCATGTCGAAGCATTTAATCGCGGTGTAACTTTTAGCGCGTAACCTCACATGGGAGCGGAGAAAAGGAGATTCATATGGCCGTCACGCAAACTCCGGGTGCCGTAAAAGTTTTCACATCGGGAAATCCTCTTTCAAACGAAGAGCAAGCCAGGATGGACGCCTACTGGCGCGCGGCAAATTATCTTTCCGTGGGGCAAATCTATCTGCTTGCGAATCCACTCTTGCGCGAACCGCTGAAGATCGATCACATCAAGCCTCGCCTGCTGGGCCACTGGGGCACGACGCCCGGCCTGAACTTCATTTATGTGCACATGAACCGGCTCATCAAAAAATTTGATTTGAATGCAATTTATATTGCCGGGCCAGGCCACGGAGGTCCGGGCCTTGTCGCAAATACTTATCTCGAAGGCACATACAGCGATTTCTATCCAAACATCCAGCAGTCCGAAGAGGGCATGCAGCGCCTCTTCAAGCAATTCTCATTTCCCGGAGGGATTCCCAGTCACGTGGCTCCGGAGACGCCCGGGTCGATCCATGAGGGCGGAGAGTTGGGCTACTCCATCGCTCATGCCAACGGCGCCGCGTTCGATAATCCCGAATTACTGGTCTGTTGCGTCGTGGGCGATGGGGAAGCGGAAACGGGAGCGCTCGCGGCAAGTTGGCATTCGAACAAATTCCTGAATCCCGCGCGCGACGGCGCCGTTTTGCCAATCCTTCATTTGAACGGATACAAAATCGCGAATCCTACGGTCTTGGGCCGGATGTCCGATGGCGAGCTTGCACAACTCTTCGCGGGCTATGGCTACGATCCGTATTTCGTCGAAGGGCGCGACCCCGCCGTCATGCACCAGCTCATGGCCGGTACGCTTGACACAGTGATCGCGCAAATACGCTCCATCCAGCACCAGGCCAGGCTGCAGGGAGCCACCGAGCGCCCCCTGTGGCCGATGATTATACTTCGCACTCCCAAGGGCTGGACGGGGCCGCGCGTCGTGGACGGAAAGCCCGTCGAGGACACCTGGCGCGCGCATCAGGTGCCGCTCTCTGAACTGGCTACCAAGCCCGAGCACCTCAGGCTGCTCGAAGAATGGATGAAGAGCTATCGCGCGGAGGAGCTGTTTGATCACAATGGAAAGCTGATTCCGGAGCTGGCCGAGCTTGCGCCCAAAGGGAAAAGCAGAATGGGGGCGAATCCCCACGCGAATGGCGGCCTACTTCTGAAAGATCTGGTGATGCCGGACTTTCGAGATTATGCGGTGCCAGTCGTGAAGCCGGGGACGGCGAACGCAGAGGCTACAAGAGAGCTCGGAAAGTTTCTGCGCGACGTCATGCGATTGAATGCGGAAACAAAAAACTTTCGCGTCTTCGGCCCGGACGAGACCGCCTCAAACCGGCTGGATGCTTTGTATGAGGCGACCGATAAAGTTTTGATGGAACCCTTGCTGCAAACCGACGAGCATCTCTCCACCGACGGCCGCGTCATGGAAGTGCTGAGCGAGCACATGTGCCAGGGCTGGCTCGAAGGTTATCTGCTCACCGGGCGCCACGGATTTTTTTCCTGCTACGAGGCGTTCATCCACATCGTGGATTCCATGTTCAACCAGCACGCCAAGTGGCTAAAAGTCACGTGTGGAATCCCGTGGCGGCGTCCGATTTCTTCGCTCAATTATTTGCTCACCTCGCACGTTTGGCGGCAGGACCACAATGGTTTCACGCACCAGGATCCGGGTTTCATCGATCTGGTGGTGAATAAAAAAGCCGATGTGGTGCGAGTCTACCTCCCTCCTGACACGAACACGCTTCTGTCGGTTGCGGATCATTGTTTGCGCAGCAGGCATTATGTCAACGTGATCGTGGCCGGAAAACAGCCGGCGCTGCAATATCTGAACATGCAGTCCGCCATCCAGCACTGCACGGCGGGAATCGGCATCTGGGACTGGGCCAGCAACGACCAGGGATCCGAACCGGATGTAGTGATCGCTTGCGCAGGGGATATTCCCACGCTCGAAGCCCTGGCGGCAGTAGATTTGCTGCGCCAGCATTTTCTGGACCTGCGCATTCGCTTTATCAACGTAGTGGATTTGATGACGCTGCAGCCGGCGAGTGAACATCCGCACGGATTGCCGGACGCGGAATTCGATTCCATGTTCACGATCGACAAACCGATTATTTTTGCATTTCACGGTTATCCCTGGCTCGTCCACCGCCTGACGTATCGCCGAAGGAATCACGACAATCTCCACGTGCGTGGCTACAAGGAAGAGGGAACGACGACCACTCCGTTTGACATGACCGTCCTGAACGACCTGGATCGTTTCCACCTGGCTGCGGACGTGGTGGACCGCGTGCCTCGCCTCCAGCGTGTCGGCGCGCACTTCAAGCAATTTCTGCGGGACAAACTCATCGATCACAAGGAATACATCATGAAAGTTGGCGATGACATGCCGGAGATTAAGAATTGGAAATGGCCGTATTAGGTCTTAGTAGCGCAGACTTCAGTCTGTGTGGTTTGGTTCTTGCAAGGCCGAAATGCCACAGGCTGAAGCCTGTGCTACTGAAACCCCGGAAAAGGGTTTAATGAACATTCTCGTTCTGAACTCCGGCAGTTCCAGCCTGAAATTTCAAATCATCGCCACGGATCTCGACCGGATCCGCGAGGACAAGGACATCCGCCTGCTGCGCGGCGAAGTCGAGCGAATCGGCGCCGAAGCGGTAGTCACCGTGCAAAAAGGCGATGGACCCAAGCAGAAGCTCACTGCATCCTTGAAGGATATTTCCGGGGCGCTCGATTTCATTATTCGCTGGGCAGCCTCGCCGGATTCCGGCGTTTCAGAAATCCAGAGCATGGCCGATATTCATGCAGTGGGGCATCGAGTGGTACATGGCGGCGAATTATTTACGGATTCTGTTCTCATCACCGACGAAGTCATGAAGGGGATCGAGAATTGCATCGACCTCGCTCCCTTGCATAATCCCACGAATCTTCGAGGAATCCGCGCAATGCGCGAATTACTGGGCCCGCAGATTCCGCAAGTCGCGGTATTTGACACGGCGTTTCACCACTCTCTGGCGGAGCGCGCGTACCTGTACGCGATCCCTTACCATCTCTACCTTCGCTATCGGATGCGCCGGTACGGCTTCCACGGAATATCGCACCGGTTCATGGCGTATCGCTATCGCACGATCCGCAATCTCTCACGCGAGCAAACCAATATTGTGAGCCTGCATCTCGGGAACGGATGTTCCGCTGCGGCCATCCGCGCCGGGCATTCAGTGGACACTTCCATGGGGATGACGCCGCTCGAAGGATTGGTGATGGGAACGCGCTCCGGTGACGTCGATCCGGCCATCCTGGGCTTCATCGCTGCAAAGGAAGGCCTTTCCCTCCACGAAGTGGAGACCATGCTCAACAAGCAGTCAGGTTTGCTGGGAATTTCCGGCCTCACTCACGATATGCGAGTTCTTCAAGAGGAAGTGAAAGACCACGACGATCGCCGCGCAAAATTGGCCATCGATATTTTTTGCTATCGCGCGAGGAAATATATCGGCGCGTTCCTCGCCGCGATGGGCGGCGCGGATGCCGTCGTATTCACCGGGGGAATCGGCGAAAATTCGCCGGAAGTCAGGGCGGGCATTTGCGAAGGACTCGAATGGGCCGGATTGTCAGTCGACGCCGCAAAAAACCAGAAAACAGTGGGAGTGGAAGGCACAATCACCCGCGACGATTCGCGCCTGGCTGCATACGTTATTCCCACCGATGAGGAATTGCTGATTGCCAGAGATACGGCACGCTGCATCCTGGGCGAGCAAAACCCGCAATAAGGCAAGTAGCTAACGACGAAATAGGGATTCGACGGCTCGACCGTGGGGGCACGGCAATGCCGTGCCCCTACGGCCGCAACCAGTACGGGCGTTGGTTGAATTGATGGACCAAGTTCTGCAGGGTCCACTGAAATCCAGGTTAGGTTTCCGTTTGATCCTGGAGAATGCGTTCCAATTCGAACAGAAACTCATTTCTGCGAAATGCCGGGGCGCCGTGGCAATCCTGTCCGCGACGCAATGCGGGTACCCACCAGCAGCCGTTTTCCACTGGGAAGGTATAGAAAATGGAAACTTCCGACCCGATGAGCTCGGAAGCGAGTTGCCTTCGATGTTCCGGGGCAACCGTGGAATCGAGGAGAATGAGATCGAAAGCGCCCTTCCTGACGTAATCTGGCGTTACAGTTTGCGGCGCCACGAGGGACAATTCACTTCTGAATTTATCAAGGGACTTTAGAACTACAGTTCCCCAGGAGCCGTTCTTGCCAACCAGCAAAACATTTGGACAAGAAACGGTGACCGTGCCCTCCGAGTGTGGAGAGTTTGAGGAATTTGTTTCGAACATACGTGGTGCGTGTATGACTGCCGGTGAAAGCTGTGGTCTGCTTGCCATGCAACCCTCCCAAGGTCGCGCCGGGAGAGGGACTACTGAGGATTAACATACAGCGCGGCAATTTCACGCTACACGCCTGCAAAGTCGTAGTCAAGATCAAGAATGAAAAAATTTTCGAATAACTTATTGCGTTAAAAATCTAAATAGATTCAGGGGTTCGGCCTCAGGGTTTTACCGTAGGAGAAGCATTCGAATTCGCAGGACCCGGAGCTTCTTGCCCAGCAAGATTCACGAGTTCGCCTTGATCCAGCGCATCCGGCGGATTGATGACCACGCGGTCCGCAGAGTCAATCCCCTGGAGTACTTCCAGTGTGTTTCCAAAATCCCGCCCAACCGTGATTTTTTTGAGATTAATTCGATTGTCAGGCCCGACGACCGCGGCCATCGTCCCATCCGGGCGGAAGAGAAGAGCGTTGATCGGCAGGGACAGGCGCTTGCCCGTGAACTTAACGTCGAAATGCACTTCCGCGTACGACCCTGGCAACAGTGTTCCGGAACCATTCGGGACATCCACTTCGGTCAGAAGTGTACCAGTGGTCGGATCAATGGAGTTCGCGGTACGCACGACTTGACCACAGAAACTTCGAGCAGCCTGTTCCGTAAGCGAAAGGCAGGCCTTCAGTCCGACATGGATAGAAGTGGAATCGGACTGCGGCACAGCGACATAGACGCGCATGGGATCGATTTGCGCCAGATCGAACATCTCTTTCGTCGCGGTTCCGCCATTCCCCGCATTGATGAGCGTGCCGGGGTCGACATTCCGCTGCGTAATGATTCCTTTAAACGGCGCATAAACGCGTTTGAAGGATTCCATTTCTTCCAGGCGCTTGACGTTGGCGTCGGCTGATTGAACCATGGCCCGCCTGGCGGCGAGGTCTCCGTTGGCGTTGTCCAGGTCTTGCCGGGAAACGGAATCGGATTTGATTAAATCCTGGTAGCGCGTCGCGGTCAGCGTGGACAAACTTAAATTCGCCTGTTGCGTGACAAGGTCGGCGCGGGCCTGTGCAAGTTGCTGGTCAATCTCGGGCGTATCGATCTCGGCAAGAATTTCGCCTTTTTCCACGTGGCTGCCAATGTCCTTGTACCACTTTTTGAGGTAACCGTTTGTCCGCGCATAAATAGGAGACTCAACATCGGGCTTAAGAGTCCCCGGCAAGACCATTTCAGAATCGGTGTTGACTGCAGTAGCGCGAATGACCGAGACGAATGGAACCGCCATCTGTTCCGTTTGTTGCGCCAGCGCCTTGTGTTCGGACATGCGTTGCGAAACGGCGTAGATTCCCAGGACCAGAAAAACAAAAAATAAAATCAGAAACCAGCGCAGCAAGGCGCCCGGCCCTTTTCCGGTAGCCCCTGGTTCTTCCGGAGATTTTGATTTGTCTTGCAACTCGACCTGGTCTTGAGACATTCCCTATTTGCTCCCTGAAATCATGATCGCGCTAAGCAGTTCCAAGATCGGCGCCAACGCGCTGGCCTGGACGATGATGTTTATGAACCAATGAAAATACGCACGGCACAAAATACAATGTGGCGAACGTGGCCACGACCAGGCCGCCGATCACGGCACGGCCCAGCGGCGCGTTCTGCTCGCCGCCTTCTCCGAGCCCGAGTGACAAAGGGACCATGCCGATTATCATGGCGAAAGCAGTCATCAGCACGGGGCGAATACGAACATATCCAGCCTGGACAGCCGCCTGCGTCGAACTCAGCCCCTCGCTCAAGCGTTCCCGCGCAAAGGACACCATCAGAATGCTATTGGCCGTGGCCACGCCCATGCACATGATCATGCCGGTCAATGACGGCACGCTCAAAGTCGTATGCGTAAGCAACAAAATCCAGATGATGCCGGCCAGCGCCCCGGGCAGCGCCGTAATAATAATAAAGGGATCGATCCACGATTGAAAGTTCACCACGATCAGGAGATACACCAGAACGATGGCGACGCCCACGCCAGCACTCAGTCCCGCGAAGGACGAAGTCATCGTGGCGACTTGCCCACGGCGAAAAAGTTGCGTGCCCCGCGGGAGTTTGCCCTGAAAGTCCGCCAAAACTTTCTGGATATCCGCGTCCACGCCGCCCAGATCGCGGCCTTCCACGGAGGCGTACACGTTCATCATGGCCTGGCTGTCATACTGGCTGAGTAGGGCCGGCTCCGCATTTACACTCATAGTCCCCATGTTTCCAAGTATCTGCGGGTTCTTGGATGAGGCAGAGGAAATCGGAATGTTGTCGAGCGATTGCATGGAGTCAATTTTGTACTGTGGCGCCTGTACGGCGACGTTGTATTCATAGCCGCTCGCCGGGTTTACCCAAAACGATGGAGTAACCTGGGCGCTCGAACTCAGCGTGAGCAGTAGGCTGTTGGCCACATCTTGTTGGCTCACGCCTACGGACTGCACTCGCGCGCGATCCACGTCCAGAAAAATCGCGGGAAAAGAGCGCATCTGTTGCACGTGCACATCCACGGCACCGGGGATGTGCTGGATGCGATTTGTAATTTGCTCCGCCAACTGAAAGTTGGCTTTCTCGTTTGGGCCGATGAGTTGAATATCGACCGGCGCGGGCACACCGAAATTCAGGATCTGGCTGATCATGTCCGCAGGCTGAAAAAAGAATTGCGTGCCGGGGAACTCTTCGGCCAATCGCACTCGCAGCGCGTCAATGTAAAATCTGGTTTGCTGTTTGCGTTCGGGTTTGAGGCCTACGAGGATTTCGGCGTCGGACTCGCCAATCACGCCCGAGTTGCTGTAAGCCGTGTTCACCGTGCTGTTAAACAAGCCGATGTTGTCAAGAACAGTCCCGAGATCTTCCGCAGGGATGACCCTGCGGATCAGGTTGTCCACGCCATTGGCCTCCCGGGCGGTTTCTTCTACGCGCTGTCCGGCACGGGCCCGCATGTGCAAGCGAATCAAGCCGGCGTCCACGCTCGGAAAGAAGTCCCTGCCCAGCACGGGAATCAGTGCCAGCGAAGCCACGCAAAACACGAGGAACAAAGCCACAAAAAGCCACGCCCGCTCGAGGCAGAAGGATAGGGAAGCACGATAACCATTGCGCATGCGGTCGAACCCGTGCGCAAATCCGCGTTGCGCCCGCGAGAAAATATCGTTTCCGGTGGCGTATTCCTCGCCGTGATGATTTTTTAGCAGATACATTGCCATCGTCGGCACGAGCGTGCGGGACAGAACATACGATGCCAGCATGGCGAAAATCACGGACTCGGCCAGCGGGACGAATAGGAATTTCGCCACTCCAGTGAGAAAAAACATGGGCACGAACACAATGCAGATGCATAAAGTCGAGACTAGAGCGGGAATAGCAATTTCCTGCGAACCGTCCAGAATCGCGCGGACGGTGTCCTTGCCCTGCGCCAAGTTTCTCTCAATATTTTCAATGGCGACCGTTGCGTCATCCACAAGGATGCCGACTGCAAGCGCGAGTCCGCCAAGCGTCATGAGATTGATCGTTTCGTGCAGCGCGCTTAACATCGTGATGGAGACCAGAATCGAGAGCGGGATCGAGATGGCAATAATCATCGTGCTGCGCCAACTGCCGAGGAAAAGAAGGATCATCAACGCGGTGAGGCAGGCGGCAACGACTCCTTCGCGGAGTACCCCCTGAATGGCCGCCCTCACGAAAATCGATTGATCGAACAGGGGCGTCACCACTGTTTGGGGCGGCAGAAGATTCTTGATTTGCGGCAACTTGGAGTAAATCTGCGAAACGACATCAAGAGTTGAAGTGTCACCAGTCTTGTAGATAGCCAGAATCACGCCGCGCTGCCCGTCCATGCGCGCAATGTTGACTTGAGGGGAAAAGCCGTCGCTGACGAAGGCGACGTCCTTCACGTAGATCGTCGCGCCATTCGCCGTCTTAATCGGCAAATTATTGAGCGCGGCAAGTGTATCTGGCGATCCATTCATCTCCACATTGAATTCGGTCGAACCCATCTTGACTGTGCCGGAAGGCAACACCAGATTCTGCGTGGAGATGGCGTTGATGACGTCCACAGGTGACAGACCTTTGGATTGCAGAGCAGGGATGTCGATGTTCACCGAGACCTGGCGTTGTTTCCCGCCATAGGGCCACGGAATCGCCGCCCCGGCCACATTCGCCAGCTGATTGCGGACCAGATTCGCCCCGAAATCAAACAGCTCCTGCTCGGAAAGCCCCTGGCCCCTCATCCCCAGTTGCAGGACCGGAACGCTCGATGCCGAATAGGTGATGATCAGTGGAGGGGAAATGCCGGGGGGCAACTGCCGAATCATGGTCTGAGAAATGGCCGTGATTTGGGTGACCGCCACATGAACATCCGCTCCGGGCTGGAAGAATACTTTGATGATCGCGCGGCCTGCCACCATTTGCGACTCGCTGTGCTCGATGTTGTCCACCACAGTGGTCATGAATCGCGCATAAGGCGAGACGATGCGATCCTGCATCAATTGCGGGGACAATCCGGAATAGTTAAAGCATATGCTCACCACAGGGATGTCGATGTTGGGGAAAACGTCGGTGGGCGTGCGTTGCAGCACGATCGGGGACATCAGCACGATCACCAGCGCGGCTACTATGAATGTGTATGGCCGCGTCAGCGCTATCCGAACAATCCACATGCCTTAGCCCTCGATGGTCCTTAGAATCTTACCGCGAATCGATTCGCGCGCAGGACTCCAACAAAAAATTGCATTTCTGGGAACGGTGATTATTGGATGCTCAAAACTTCCGGCCCGTTACATTGATTATGCCGTGAATGGTCTTCAGATACCTGCATGCATCGCCCCCATGCGCGGCAGCCGATCGGCGTCCTCCAATTCGGGCAATAGAAATGGGAAACCAATATCCTCAAATTAAGGATACTCGGTGAATGGGCCGGATTTGTGACCGTCGTCACGGCGAGTTGTGTGGTTTATCACTGGAATAAATAGAACGATTGAAATAATTTTTGCATTGCTGTTATATTGCTTCGCGCGGGCGACGAGCGGCCGGCTTATTTAATTCTTGGCATTTTATATTTAGTCGTACGAAAGTCCGGCGGAATAAGAGATCGGTAAAGGCAGTGCTGCCGGATTGTATTTTCCTTCATTGGTCGAGAGCGCCGTTTCCCGCATTACCTTGAGGCCGGATTTGCGGCCCACAGAGAGGCGCTAAGACCGTCCAGACTGTACACCCCGGCGTGTTTCCCGGGGGCGGCACGTATGGCACAGATTTTTCATCGCAGCACAAACACTATCGCTCGCGTCAGCATTTACGGCGCGGTGATCCTGATTGCGATATTGGGATACGCCGTTGACGTGGTGAATCAAACCTCCTATGTAACCGAGGTCTATAACGCGCGGCCGCAGCCCGTCCCATTCAGCCATAAGCACCATGTGGGCGAACTCGGATTGGATTGCCGCTATTGCCATAGCTCGGTGGAGGTTTCCTCTTCGGCGGGGATGCCTCCGACGCAGACCTGCATGGCGTGCCATTCGCAAATCTGGACGGGCGCGGCGATCCTGGAACCTGTTCGCGCGAGTTACCGTGATTCCACGCCGATTGCCTGGACACGCGTCAACTCTGTCCCGGACTTCGTATATTTTAATCACAGCATTCATCTTGCAAAGGGAGTTGGCTGCACGACTTGCCACGGCCCCATAGCGGAAATGAACATTACCTGGCGCGCGCAGACTCTTTACATGCGCTGGTGTCTCGAATGCCACAACGCGCCGGAGAAATATTTGCGGGCTCGATCCGAGGTGTTCAACGCGTTTTACAAGCCTCCCGCGGATCAGGAGGCTTTGGGCAAGCGCCTCATGGTCGAATACAAAGTGCAGAAGCTCACGACCTGCACGACGTGCCACCGCTAGACGGTGTGGGTTGTTTTCGGTGGTGCAGGCTTCAGCC
>Ga0206991_10269_pt1 | contig 15453 bp, 19 predicted proteins | sample Alteio_BWMinCont_9_FD_153286 | JGI IMG/M metagenome (GOLD analysis project Ga0206991, IMG submission 153286) | Enriched cells from forest soil in Barre Woods Harvard Forest LTER site, Petersham, Massachusetts, United States -... | ecosystem: Environmental > Terrestrial > Soil > Temperate forest >...
ATTCGCAAAGCAGCCGGAGTTCTGGACAAGACCATGCACCACACCAGACATACAAACGCTTCGTACAAAGTGATTGCTGGCGGCTCGCTTCCCCTGGTCGGCGCTTCACTAGGCCATGCGGACATGAAGTCCACGGAAACTTATGCGCACCTGCATCAATCGGCGGTCGCCGTTGTGAACCTGGACGGCGAACAGATGAGGCACAGCATGGTGAAGGATGCAGCCAAGCGCATCAAGGCAGACGAGCGTCGCAAAACGCGCAAACTGGCCGTGGTGCCACTTTCGGCCTAAAAGAAACGCAATAGTAAGCCATCAGACGCACGAACGCACCGGTACGGTATCCCCCCAAAACTTGCCAAACTAAGTGGGCATGTTTTGCGGTTACAATTGCGCATATGCAAATCTGGAAGGTATGTCCAAAATGCCGAAAGAAAGTTTCAGCCTGGCATGTAGTCTGTCCTGATTGCGGTGGCCCTTTGAAGGAAAAGATGACGGCTTATGCTCGGTCGAAGGGCGCGGCCAGAAAAAAGTCCGGCAGGAAAAAATAGCAGCCAATCTCAACCGATAGGTGTCTTCTGTCCTTGGAAAGTCGAACTTGCTTTTGCTGTCGCAGGCGTATCAAGTCTCTCGATAATGAACTGACAAATCATCGTCTTATTCGGAACGAACTTCAGGTAGAAGTGGCCATGATTGACCATTTCTAGAGTGATCGGCCCGTTGAATCCAGCATGAATGGTCGGCGCGGTTAGATGCACTACGAGACCGATACGTGCTAAAGAACTGCGTCCCTCCACTCGTGCGCAAAGTGCTGATTGCTTACTCAAGTGAATGCGTTCACGAGTGGAAGCCAGGAGCACGATTGGGTCCTTGGAAAACGGCGGTAACACTACACTCCCATCGGCCTCCCGTTGTGCCGAAATCGCATATTGGTTCGCGGTATCTGCAAACGACTGTTCGGCAAGGTTCAACTCTATGCGAACGCCTTTAGTTCGGAACGGGGCTGGGTCCCAAATGCGGAACGAATCACCCAGATAAATATTCACAGCGGATGATTGGTATTGCTCTTCGGTTGGAGCGGGGTCAATCTCAAGATCGCCACACGCTAGGGCTTTCTTAATGCTCTCGTCACTGAGTACCATAGGACTCCGCTATATAGAAGCAAGCATTCCATTGGGTACCCATGTGCGAAGACCCCCAACAACTGGTTCGCCCGAAACTTCGATCAAACTTCGGCCTTCCTCTTGGCTGATTACGTAGACTAGAACTTGCCCGTCTACCTCTGCGCCGTGCTTTGGAGCCCCTTCGAATTTCACGCTATTCCTCGTTACATAAGCGGATGACGATCCGTTGATGAGGACATACAATTCAGTGTCAAAGAGTCCCGGTAGGACCTTGCAACGGACATACGTTGAATTCAATTTTCCCTCCATATTTGGTAAACGTTTACACGCTTATGAAACATCAAGCGAGAACACAGTGTCAATAGTAAAGTTTCGAAATTTGTTCGCCCTGTGTAAATCCACCTTCAGGCAAGCCAGCGGACGGCCTTAATTGTGGTGCGTGCAACTTGCCTTGCAGCAACCGCGCCAACCAGCTTGTCAAAAATATATTGGCACTCTTCTTGACTGATATCGGCGAGTGCGGGCACGCTTCCAATGACGGACAGCGCGACAATTTCGGCCGGATAATCTGCAAGGATGGAATCATGGCAAACCCGTTCAATAATTTCTTGCGCTAGGTCCGTCGAGCTAGGCATGAATTGACCAATGCCGCCAGTTCGTAAACGGCGTGGGCGGCATTTTCTTTCGCCTAAGTTTTTCCCAGTTGTCGCATTTTTGGCGAGCGGAGCAAAGCCGTCGCAATGTGAATCTGTGGACGCCAAAGCGCGCTGCAAGGTCCTTCCATTTTGCACCCAATCTTATGGCTCGATTCGCGGCCTTGATTTGCTCGGCGGTTAGTTTTGACTTTCTGCCAGTTGGTCCAGAACGAAAGTTGATCTTGCGTCGCCGATTTCTTTTGTAAGGCTGTATTTTTTTTCTTTCGGTGGGTAGTTCGTCGCCCGCAACCAATGCGTCAAAGTGCAACAACACTTCGCGCCTAAATTGCGTCATGGAGTTGGGACATCGAAGGTCGGGCGAAATCATCTCGCGCATTTTTGCGAATGGCTCATTTATTCTTTTTGCAATTTTGAACATCAAACTTGCTTCGGACTTCGAAGACCGCCCTGAATTCGCCGAGTGCATCGAAATTTCATTATTGTTTGGCATGATGTCGTTGTGGAAAGTCGCTCGACAATGCAGGTTGCCCGTAGCCGCATCGGAACCGCTCGCACCCAAGTTCTTGACGCGCCAAAGCTAGGACAATTTTGTAAGCGACGTGATGCTTCCAAGCAATATTTCTGGCGAAGTCACGATGCGTGCGAATATCTTCGAGAATCTTTTCGCGCTTCGTGGGTGATAAGTGGTAGCGAAACCCATGCTCGCCACGTTTGCGACGAAAATTAAATTTCTTCACAATCAGCCGGACTTGGTGCTCGCCGATTCCTAGACGCTTTCCAATCCACGACGTTCCACGTCCGCTTTTTAGCAGCGCGAGCACTTCCGTTTCTTGGGCTTCGGTCAATGTGGGACCCTTCATACCGGGACGGTCGCCCGTCAGATGCATTTTTTTTCGGGCATATTGAACCGCGCCGCGACCGAGTTTCAGCGTCTCGCAAATTTCGCGCTGGCTCTTGCCTGCCACGGTAAGCGAACGAATTGTTTCTTCAAGCGTCAAGGTCGGTTTGCGTCCCCAGCAAAGTTTGTTGGCACCACGAACGGCGGTGCCTGCAAAAAACCCACGTACTGTGGAGTCATATCCTGCCGATACTGCACGCCGTCTTGCGGACAGCGGAATTGAAAATCCTGTGAGCCGACCAGCACAAGCAGCGTGTCAGTGTGGAAAGGACAATACGGCATCTCGCGTCCGGGCTGAAAAAATCCTGACGGCGCACCGGGTTGCGAATAATTCCCAACGTAAGCACCGTTTACTCCCAGTCCCATTGGATTTAAAACCATTGTGCCGTCCTTGAGCGTAATCGCTCAGCGAGATCCGAAACGCAGTTATGGCTGGCCATAACTTGCCTTACAACCATTACAGGCGCGTTCAACCCAGATTCACCCACAGACCATTGACGCGGACATAGAACGTCGAGCCAGTTCCGCCGTTCACATTTGAATACGTCGAACCATTCGCGCAAGCGTTCACTTGCGGATCAGTGCTATTTGCGGGTGTCGTAATTTCGCAGAAGGCAATGCAGGGCAGACTTCCCGCCGGACCCGGTGCGCCAAGATAAATTCCATTCACAATTTGAGGCATATTGTCCCCTAGATTTCATCGTTAAAAATAGTTTTGGCGAGCACGGCATCCACACCGTCAGTAGCTTTTCCAAAGTCCCGCTGGCCGCTGCGAAACACGGGATGCACGTTTTGTGGAACTTCGCCAATGATGCCGCTAATTCCATCGGGTTGGATTAAGTCACGGTCCATGTCCGCTTTGCTCAGTTCGCCGCCTTGCACTTTGTCGAGAAGTGTTTTGCAACATTGAAGGTGGAATTCGCTCAGCTCGATGTGCTGCTCGGCCAAGCCTTCGTGGGCTTCGGAAATATCGGACGCACTCTCCATTCCTTCGGCCTTCTCCATGCTTCCAAAACATTTGGCAAGCTGCTTGTGCCCCTTCGCCATTGCGATATGATGTTTGGCCAATTGTTCGTGCGTGTCTCGCAAATGCTCTCGGATCGTCATGGTCTATTCCTTTCACATTGCCAAGAAAAAACTCGAGATTTTACGCGGCTTCGTTCACGTACCCGCGAATCAATTCGCCGTCGCTGTCATATTCCATGACCCATTGTCCGTTCGCGCTTTTCTCGATGCGCGCCGCTTTCTTGCCGCTGTGAATTCCTGCCGTGTAACGCTTTTCCAAGCGGTGCGCATCGTCCGTCAACGGCTGTTCCCATTCCGACCGCGCCGGCGCCGCGCTCTTGCGGACACGCTCGTCGATGATCTCAGTCTCCGCATTGAGTTTCTCGACGTTGGCATGTCCGATGACTGCCGCGAGCGACCCTTGTTCAATGAATTTGAGAATCGCATCATCTTCCCCCTGTGTGTCATCAGGAATTTCCAGATCACCCATAAATGCATCCAAAATCGGATCAAGTTCATGCCGCATAAATGTCCTTCTCCTTTTCCAGTTCGCGCTCAATTTCCACTCGACGTTCTTGCAGTGTCACAATCCGTGCGCGCAATTCCGCGTATTTGCCCGCATAGTCAGGCTCGCCCGATGTTTTCATGCGCGCCCAGTTCTCTCGCATCGCGTTCACGCAAGCGATAATTTCGTCGTTGATGGATTTAATTTCTAAACGCGGGTTACGCATGGGTCACCATCGCGCGCTGTTCGTGCTCGCGCTGTTCTTGCAGACGGCAAAGTTCCGACATAATTGCAGACCGCAAGTCCGTCACTTCCCATGCGCGCTTTCGAAGCAAATGCCACTCTTTGGAAAGCCGCTCGCGCTCGTTCCAATCAAGCGAAATGAAAACTGTGTTGCCCTTCACAATCGCCATGTTCTGCAAACGAAAAGCGGCGGCGTACTCGCCCAGCGATGCTGCTTCGCTGTCCAGACGATTCAGATTTGCGAGAAGTATCCGCTCGCGTTGCTGGCGAATTTCTTGCACGCTTGGTTCTGGCATCGAAGGTGCCTTCCGCTTGAAAAGTCTGAGCACAGCCATTCATTAACAAAAAATCACACCAAAACATAAAGAATTCGACATTGATAAACAAAAAAGTGGGTGTACTCTTGCGAAATGACACCACCAGAGGAAACAAAACCTGAATGCCCACACTGCAAATCGTCCGCGTGCGTCGTTCGCGTTGCGAATATGTTCCGCTGCAATCAGTGCGCATGGCAATCGACGCCCCAACCGGGTCCGACCGCACCCACCTTGCGCGGGACATTTAGCGGCTGGTTCTAGAAATTTGCGATATGCACCTTCGTTTACTTTATCGCCAACAGTTCCGCCGCCAGCGGGCGCTCCATATACATTGATGTCTTTGCGGGAGTGAAGAGAGTGGTTTTACCGGAGACACGAAAGTGCGCGGGAGCGGTAAAACCGACGAATCTCACGGTTTTAGTGGTGACTTGAAAGTGAGCGGGAGCACTAAAACCGACTTGCGGGAATGACCTTCTGTAACTCAGAGACGCGGATTCTGCGCTTCTGCGTCCAGTTTTGTCTTTCTTCTTCCAGCCAAAACGGAATCTGGTTCCGATTTGAATACTTCGTGACCGTGATACACTTCGAATCATGTTTCGGAACTGTAGTGTGTGCGAGTCACCCGCCCAAGTTTTGACCGCCGTGAATGAATCTCTCGTTCGCCGTGTAAAACTCCGAGACATCGCAAAAATGTGCGGCTTATCCAAATCCGCAATCGGCAGGCACAAACTGAAATGCGTACCCCGCGAAATTCTCAGAAATTTCAAAAATGCAAAATTCAATGCCCAGCGTGGCCGCGTATTTGTGAAATGGCCGCATGACGAATGCGTGCCCCCGGAAGACCGTGGCAAGATCACCCCTTCGCATTTGGAAATGACCGCCGATGACGTTTTGATTGTTGTGTGCTACGAGACAAAACTGTTTGACGAGCTAGGCCGCTACGTGAATGCTTTGCAAGCCTACACTCCCGCACACGAAGAAAACGCTCGCCGTGACCGTGACGCCAAACTACCTTTGGCTGATGCATTCCAATTCCCGCCAGGCACGAAGTTTGGCCCTGATCCGTCCTAGTGCTACCGGCACCGTTTTAAATGCCCATTGCCGCTATTTCCAGACCCCCTGAAGTGGGACAGAAGCCTTCCTCCCTTTCCGACACCACCCTTGGGACCGTCCCCCCGCAATCCCGCCCCTTTCCCATAAATTCCCGAGAGAGCAGCACCCCTTTTTGGGGTCGCCTCTTCTCAAAAGTTATGATCGTGAGGCTCGCGCCGTCTGCTACTTAAGCAGAGGGTCAGCGTGCTACAACCCTTATGAACATTGATGTTTGTTATTGCTTGGCATCGCCGTGTCATCTGCCGTGCCATCATCATTGCAAAAAACACTTCGCGCTCGCTGCTTTCCGCACAAAAAAGCTATCGTCATCGACGATACTTTTTCCAGAAGTCCCGCGTGCGAGAGCGAGCACGCTATTTTCTGGCGGTTTTTTGGTTTTACCGGGGTTTTTGACGCGTCGGACGGGGTGTCCGACAAGCGTTGTCTTTTCTTTTCAGCTACTTCAGATGTGGTTTGTCTGTTGACCGATGTGCCTTCCCCACCTTTGGCAGCCCGCTTCGCCATCTCAATCTTTGAAAACGTTTTATTGAGTGAAGAGTTTCGTCTTTTTTTTTTGCGCGAAGCGCCGAATTTGTTCAGAGGAATAGCATTCTTTGAATTTGAACCTGTTCTCGAAGTTGACGTTGAACCTGATAACCTTCGAGCAGATTCGGAGGCGCAGTGAGACCTTACCATCAGTCTCACTGTGACAACCCCCGGAGCGAGTTCGTCAGCTTGTGGCACTCTTCCCCTGAGCGGTGTGAATCTTCACAGATTCGGTCCGATGTAGCTATCGACGCCCCAGGGATGCGCACACGTTCAAATAAAACGTGTGTCACGATAGCGAATCTTGAGTTCCATCTATGAAGAGCATCGCCTAAAGATGTTGACCATCCGGCTGTCCTAGCTTCATAGAAACGCAATCGTAACTTGCAGTACCTTACCGCGCCGGAACGCCTGCGAATTGGCTTGAAGGAGTGACGGTGGAAAACGGCGCGGGGATGATGCTCTTGACAAAAATTCGGTCATCGGCGAACATCGCGGCATCCCGAACAGGATTCGCTTTCCACTGTGGCCTTCATTCGGTCGCAGTGCGTTCACACAATTGATTCCAGAAAAAAGAAACACTGACAAGAAAAAAGCGACATGAAACGCAAGAAAGTGTCGGAAAAATACGGGTATTTATTCGGACCGGAAAAATGGGGGATTATTTCGTAGTACGGAATTCCCTGACTTTGAGATTGAAATAAGTTCTGTTGTCCTGAACTAGGTCTGTCAGTTGTTTGGGTGTCAATTTGAATCGAGCGGCGAGTTTGGAATAATGACCGCCAGCGGCTCTGACTCTGGCGGCTGCGGCGAGGATTTCAAGTTTGCGCGGATTTGCCGGACGGCCCTTGCCGCGTTTCTTTTTCATGGCTCGCACGGCTTCGATGATCTCCGAGAACGGAACGGTCTTAAGGATTTCAACCAATTCAGGTGGTAGTCTGCGCATCGCATTGTCGGGTCCACGGATTTAGGTTTCCGATTCATTCGCTACCGACACGATCATCCGCCTTAAGAATTTGTGCCATCCATCCCGTGCATTTCCTCAAAATTTCAATATCGTCTTTTCTTAATTTTCCATGCAGTTCGGTCGGGTCCGCTTCCCCATAATTTCTCTCCTCGAATTGGACTAGGGTGCCGTGGAGCCAGCCACAGGCGCGTGACTCTATCGGAAGTTCGGATGTAGTCCTGGCTGGTTTTAATGGAGGCGCGCCTATTGCTTTCGTGGCTTGCTTCAAGGCGTCACTCAGCTTGATTTCGCCGCTTTCGACTTTGGGAAGCAATTCCGGTTTGACCTTATGGATTTTGTCAACCTGGCGGATTTTGTTCGGACTGACTTCGGCCTTCCGTGCCTGAGCCTCGCGGGTATGGACCGGTTCCCGTTTTGGTGAATCTGCCAAAACGGGCTTTTGGTCGCCTCTCTTCAAACTTGCTAGTTGCCTTTCTTTGGCGGTGGCACGAATCGTGTCAACCCATTTCAGAGAGAGGGCAGCTCTTTGGTCGGCGGTTAAGTGGCGGCGTGGTACGTTAATGGACCAGATTAAATCTTCCTCGGTCAGATTTGGTTCAGGATGAAACAGTTTCACTAATACCGGTATGCCGAGGGACTGGCACGCCTTGACGCGGTTGCGGCCATCAAGCAATGTCTCCCCATCTTCTGTCAAAGTGACCGGCTCAACCTGGCCGTGCGCTCGAATGTCTGTCTTGAGTTTTGCGAATTCATCCGTGGATAGCTCCGGGAAAATCTTGGCGCACGGATGGATTTTGAAGTCGTACCGTGATACTTTGTTTTCGCTCACTGATTGAATCCTTTCCGGGCCGCGCTCGACACGCGGCCCTTTTTATTTCCTTCGGCTTCGACTTCGCAGGGTCCATGACTCAGACCGTGGCTTCGACTACTGCGATATTGACCTAGACCGGGGCCTTGCTTCGGCTTTGACTTGGACACTCTTATGGGAAGGTCCGTCATCGCGCTACCTTGCGCCGTCGCTGTGGTTTGCCTGCGATGAACGCGAGAAGGTCTTCGCCACGATAGAGGCGGCCTTGTTGAGAACCGACTACGGATTTGACAGGTTGTAATTCGGGATGTGTCCCCCGGATGCGCCACTGCGCGAGCGTGCGATAGTTTCGCAGGCGCAAGAACGCGGCGACTTCTCTATCCGTGTATAGCAATCCAGGTTGAGGCGGGGCAGTAGCCTGCGGTGGTTGCGGCGCAGGTTCAGATTGTTTTCTGTTGCGGGCTTTGCGGATTACGTGAGCTAAGGGTTCTGGTAAAGGCTGTTCTTTGCGGGACTTCGTGCGGGCGCGCTTCGGCATGATTTCTCCCTTTACAGATATTGGGAAACATCAGCCCGAAGCCGTTTTGTGAATCGGAATCAGTTGCTACGGCAGTTTCAGACGTGTTCTCTTTGTTCTCAGTGCGTTCCGCAGCCAATGTGCGGGCGACCGCTCTGATTAACCGATGTTTATAGCAGAGGCGGCATTAGCTGTCAACGTTTGCTAACAAGTAAAGTATGGTGACTTGGCCCGCGCTACCCTGTCACACTAGCAGGTATCGCATCACACGATACCTGCCAAGTGTGTCCGCCTACCTGCCTGTCACTATCTATGGAATGAAAAGTCAAAGAAGCGCAGGAAGAACTCCGATTACTTCCTCGTTCGTCTGACTCGAACGATGGCACGGACGATGGCACGATAACAAATTAGAAAGGGTCGCTTTTGGCGACCCTTCATAAAACCCTTTGTTTTATTGGCTAAAAGTGGTGCGGCTGGAGAGACTCGAACTCTCGAACCTCGTGCTTCGGAGGCACGCGCTCTATCCAGCTGAGCTACAGCCGCATACCCCCTTTATATCATGCACTTTGGGTTGGGTGCATTCCTCCGCTCATTTTTGAGACAGTCTTAACTTGAAAGGATTCGCTTTTAGGAGGGCCGAGCTTCAGCTCGGCCATTCAGGACGCATTTAATCGCGGGCTTCAGCCCCTGAAGCTTCAGGGGTTAAAACCCCTTGCAAACCGACGTTTTTCGTCGGAACTGAAGTCCCGACCTCCGATTCAATCGAGCCGCGCCAATAATTTTGAAATCAGGGCAGCCGCTCAATTTTGCGCCGCTTTCATTCCTCAAAGATTGCTACGGCTCTCGTCCAGCCGGCTGACGCTCCGCGAATTTTCGTGGGGAAGCACGCGATCGTGAAACCATCGGCGGGCAGGCTTTCCAGGTTGTGAAGTTTTTCCATGTGGCAGTAGCCGGTGTCGCGCCCTGCCTTGTGGCCTTCCCAGATCAGTGATGCGTCGCGAGTCTGCTTATATTTTTCGGCGGTGTAAATGAACGGCGCATCCCAGCTCCAGCCGTCCGTGCCTGTCAGCCGGACGCCGCGATCGAGAAGGTACAGCGTCGCTTCGCGGCCCACACCGCATCCCGCATTCACATAGTCATCCTGGCCGTAGCGCGAGCCTGCCCGCGTGTTTACCACGACGATTTCCAGCGGTTTCAGGTCGTGCCTGATACGCGAAAGTTCACGGTCAACATCGTTCGCCGTCGCCACCGCACCATCGGCAAGATGGCGGAAGTCCAGCTTCACTCCGGGCTGAAAACACCATTCGAGAGGTACTTCGTCGATGGTGATGGCGCGCTGGCCCTTATTCATCGTCGAGGCAAAATGATACGGTGCGTCGAGGTGAGTTCCGTTGTGCGTGCTGAGTTCGACAGTTTCCACCGCCCAAGCTTCGCCATCCGGCAGGTCTTCCTGTTTTAGCCCCGGAAAAAACGCGGCCAAGGATGCGAAGGATTGTTTGTGATTCAAATATCCGATTTTGGGCCGCATGAAGGGCGGGTCGGCGATCGCATCATTTTCAAGAGCGATTGAGAGATCAACAAACCGACGTGCCATCGTTTTCTCCTCACGCGCGCGAACATCCGTTTTACGGCGCGTCAGGAGCGGATATTATCACCGGTGGTTTTGGGAAGCTCCCTGCCATCGCTGCGAGCGATGGCAAAGGGTGAGAGCCGGCCGGGAAGTCATTTCTTGGGCTTCACAAATCACAAATGTCAAATCACAAATCACAAATCACAAATCACAAATCACAAATCACAAATCACAAATCACAAATCACAAATCACAAATCACAAAACATCGCTTCCCCAGGCAATGGGCGCCTACTCAATACTGTCGGCCACTATGGAGCGTCCGATCACTTTTACTTCAATCGAAATCGGAGGCCGCAAGCTGCTGCCGCGCACGATCTCCCCGCGGACCCAGGTATTGCCGCCGACCGCGCCCACTTTCATGGGATCGTAGACCGTGCTGTCACACGGATTCACAACCATGGGATGGCTGGCGTTGTATTTATATTGCGAGGCAAGTACGCCGAGATCTGTCACGAATTCCAATTCGCACCGGCCAAATGGTCCCTGAAGCGAAAACGCCCAAAGTCCTCCGCCGGGTAGGCGGATCACCATGGAATTGATGTGCTCGAGCGTGAGGGGATTTACGAACATGAATTTCTTCGCGGCCCATGGTTTGGAAAGCTCATCGACCGTTGCAGCGACAGTCGGGCCGTCGTGAGCTGGCGCAATTGCATTTGCAGGCGGAGGAGCAGGCAATGCCTGCTCCGCGACTTCCGAATCGGTATTGGGATCGGCTTTCCCGCTAGCCTTACTCCTGGTCCACCAAAAGGTTACGACCCCGATGAACAGGACGACGACAACAGCGCCCCCGATCTGCAACAGCCTTTGTGGATCGATGCCGCCTAAGCCTCGCCTTGCATGACGCGAGCCTGGGCCCACGCCGGGAATTGTCGGCATTTCGGGATGGAACCGGTCAAACTTGTTCTCCGCTGGCTTTTCGGGAGACACTTCCGGTGGTTTCGCAGGTGTTTTTGCAAGCATGGCAATTAAAATTTGCGCATTCGGATTACAGTACCGTTGCGTTCGTGCTTCACTTCATCCATGAGCTTACTGATTAACAAAATTCCGCGGCCATGTTCAGAATGCAAATTGGAATCGTCGGTAGGAGAGGGAACGGACTTGGGGTCGAAACCGCTTCCAGGATCGCGAACCACAATGGTGATGCCCTGCTCTCGATCGCCGGTCACGGAACAATCGACTCGTTTGGTCGGATCGGCTTTGCAACCGTGCAGGATCGCATTCGCCAGGGCTTCGCGCAATGCCAGCTCAATTTCAAATTCCTTGCCTGCCGCATAATCAAATTCACTGACAAGCCGCATGACCCAGGCGACGACAGGCGAGATGGCCGTAACATCGGCGGGCAGAGTCACCTCAAAGTGCATTGGCGAGGAGTCCGTTTTCCCTGAGGTGTCCGAATTCAATTCAATAGCCATAAGTGAATTCGCGGCGCGAACCCGCGCAGGCAATTTGCACCTTTATGGATGAATTCACAGCCCTTGGCAAGTGAAAAGCTGCTTGATTATATTTTGGACCAGGGCGGGATTTCTTACAAGCGAAGCAGTAAGAATGGGTTCCGCAGGAACACCCCATCCAGGCGTCTAAATTTTTACCGAAGCCTGGCGGCGAATCTGTTCATTTAAGTTGGCGATCGCCAAAAGCAATTGCAACAGATTCGAGCGCAACTCATCGCCCAATTCCAAGGTCTCGTCGCCAATCGTTTCGACGATGAAATCCACTTGAGAGAGCATCCAGTCGCGTGAATCGCGGTCAATCGCTTCTCCCAGGCATGCGAGTTCAGTGATTGAATCAAGCTCCTGGGTTGATTTCAGAACGTAGTCGTCGAGGTGGATGCCGCGATCGGCGAGGCTCGTATGTGGATTCATCACGGACGCTTGGGAGTAATCGCCGCGGCCAGGGGTAGTCATGAGTTACACCTCAATCTTTATTCAATCCATAAGCCTAAAGAGCACGCCGGTTGCCAACCAATCTAAGCCCTCCATCTGCCTTGTTTTGCCGAGGCTGTGAGCACTTCGCAAGAGAAGGATGCCTTGCCCGGGTGGACACACCGGATAGAATCTATCCTGCGTGTGGAACCAAGGGAGTGGTTCAGACCCATCCGAGAATCCGGGTGGGATCTTCGAATGACCTTTTCCACCGTATCGCCCAGTATTGTCTTGCTGGGAAACTCGTCTTCGGATTAGCATGGACAGTGTCCGTCACCGAGGTAAAGATGATGAGGCTAACGCATTTGCAAATTAGGATGTGAGGAGGGACATCGGTATGCGTAAGTTATGTATTCTATGCGCCGCGCTTTTTTGCTTTTCGCTTACAGCGTCCGCACAGGATTCCACAGCGGCCTTCGATGCCAGCGCTTCCGCGGCTGACCCGGCCGCTCCCGCCGCACCCGCATCGCTGATCCCCCCGGATCGTGACCCGTGGCAAATCGGAGTCGGTTTTCAGTACATGCAATTTCATGTCCTGGGTCAAAAATTTCACGATTTCGGCTACCAGGCCGGTGTCACCCGGTATTTGAACAACTGGTTTGCCGTTGAAGGTACAGTTATTGCGGGATTCGGCAATATCAGCTCCAGCGTGGATGCGAAATCGTTTTTCATTGGCGGCGGGCCGCATATTACGGTACTCAATACCAGGCGCCTTGAGCCCTGGGTCCATGTGATTGTCGGCTGGGAGCGCTTCCGCTTCACTCAGGGAGAAGTGCTCGGTGCCAACTCACATGCTGCGTTCATGGCGGGTGGAGGGTTGGACTATAAGATCCACGGTGGGCGCCTGTCCTGGCGCATTCAGGGCGACTACCTCGGAACGAACCTCGGGCCCGGGCTTTCGAACAACTACATGGTCGGAACCGGGTTTATTTTCAACTTTTAACCGAAGCAAAAATCCATTTTGATGGGCCGGGATTTGGCGAGAGAATTTCGCTCAATGTCGGCTTTTTTATTTTGGGGCAGCGCAGTTCGTTCCGGGAAGTTAAATCGGAAATTTGCGGCGCGGCAGGATAAATCCGCTTGTTAAGCGGCCGCTCCGTGGCACTTCTTATATTTCTTCCCGCTACCGCAAGGACACGGGTCGTTCCGGCCGACTTTTGCTCCGGTCCGGACAGGTTTAGGCGGCTCGGCTGGCGCAGCCCCGGCTTGCAGCTGCATTTCCTGTTGTTGGCGGCGTTGGCGCCGTTCGATTTCCTTGGCTTCATCTTCCGGCCGGGCGGGTTGAACCAGGAAAAGGTACCGGACCGTCTCGGTGTCGATGCGCCCCATCATGTCTTCGAAAAGCGTGAAGGCTTCCTTTTTGAATTCCACGAGCGGATCTTTTTGTCCGTAACCTCGCAGGCCGATTCCTTCCTTCAAGTGATCGAGCGTTAGCAGGTGGTCTTTCCACTGCGTATCGACGATATCCAGAATGATCCGCCGCTCGAGCCAGCGCATCATTTGCTCGCCGAATAATTTTTCTTTTTCCGCGTAGCGTTCCTTGACGCGCTCGACAAGCGTGTCCGCCAGTTCCGCGTGGTTCATCTTGCCGGCGTCGAGTCCGGCCACTTTCACGTCGATGCCGTACTGGCCCAGCACTTCCGCGGCGAATTGTGTGACGTTCCACTTCTCCGGATGTTCGTTGGCCGGGCAAAAAGTTCCGACCAATTCGCGGGCAATGTCGTCCGCGACACTCAGCGCGTAATCCTTTTGTTCTTTTCCTTCGAGGGCGGAGCGCCGAATCGAATAGATCGTCTCGCGCTGCTTGTTCATCACGTCGTCGTATTCGAGCAGGTGTTTGCGCGCCTCGAAGTTTTGCGCTTCGACGGCCATTTGCGCATTTTCGATGCGACGTGAAATCAATTTGGATTCGATGGGGATTCCTTCGGTCATCCCCAGACGGTACATCAGCGCTTTCACGCGCTCTCCGCCGAACACGCGCAGCAGGTCGTCCTCAAGCGAAAGGAAAAAGCGGGAGGAGCCCGGATCGCCCTGGCGGCCGGCGCGTCCGCGAAGCTGATTGTCGATGCGACGCGCTTCGTGGCGCTCGGTGCCGAGAATGTGCAGACCGCCGAGAGCGATCACTTCATCGTGCTCCGCTCGGCATTGCTCCACGAACTGGTCGTAAATAGGTTTCCACTGGTCCGCGGGTACCTGAAAAATCTTGCCTTCCTGCTGGAACAAAACCATGTTCGACGACGTGCTGGCTTCCGCGCCGTCTCCGCCAATCACGGCGGGCGCTGCGATGTATGGAATCGCCAGCTTTTCCTGCAAGCACCGCTCGCGGGTCATTGCCTCTGGATTTCCGCCCAACAAGATGTCAGTGCCGCGGCCGGCCATGTTGGTTGAAACCGTGACCGCGCCCTTGCGCCCGGCTTGAGAGATTACCTTTGCTTCGCGTTCATGCTGCTTCGCGTTCAATACCTGGTGCGGAATGCCTGCTTTTTTCAGCAGGTTCGCCAAATGTTCCGATTTCTCGATGGAAATCGTGCCGACCAGCACCGGCTGGCCAGATTCATGAAGCTGCCGGATTCCGTGCGCGTGCGAGTTATCCTCTTGCAGGATACCGTTGACCACGGCCTCATATTTTTCATCTGCGGTGCGGTACACCACGTCGGAAAATTCCTCGCGCCGGAGAACGCGGTTGGCAGGGATCATCGAAACATCCAGCTTGTAGATCTTGTTGAATTCGGTGGCTTCGGTTTCCGCGGTTCCGGTCATGCCGGAGAGTTTCTTGTACATCCTGAAATAATTCTGGAAGGTGATGGTCGCAAGGGTCTGATTTTCGCGTTCGATCTTGACGCCCTCTTTCGCTTCCACGGCCTGGTGCAAGCCATCTGACCAGCGGCGGCCGGGCATTTCGCGCCCCGTGAATTCATCGATGATGATGACTTCGCCGTTTTTGACCACATATTCGACGTCGCGTTTGTAAAGCGTATGCGCGCGAAGTCCCTGATAAACATGGTGAATTGTTTCCAGGTGCTGCGGGTCGTACATATTCCCAAGCCCCAGCAGCTTCTCCGTTTTGCTGACGCCCTCTTCCGTCAATGTGGCAGTCTTGTGTTTTTCTTCGACGATGTAATCGATATCCTGGATCAATTTCGGAATGATCTTGTCAATGCGGTAGTACTTGTCGGTGGATTCCTCCGCGGGGCCGGAAATGATCAGCGGCGTGCGGGCCTCGT
>Ga0206991_10199_pt2 | contig 15364 bp, 11 predicted proteins | sample Alteio_BWMinCont_9_FD_153286 | JGI IMG/M metagenome (GOLD analysis project Ga0206991, IMG submission 153286) | Enriched cells from forest soil in Barre Woods Harvard Forest LTER site, Petersham, Massachusetts, United States -... | ecosystem: Environmental > Terrestrial > Soil > Temperate forest >...
TCCTCGACGGATTGCGGGTTCTGGTCGTCGATGACAATGCTACGAATCGCCAGATTCTCGAAACCATCCTTACTTTCTGGCGAATGAATCCCACGGTAGTACCCTCGGCGGCGGCTGCTCTTCAGGCCGTTAAACAGGCCCGTGATGGAGGCGACCCGTTCCGTCTCACGATCGTCGACTGCCATATGCCCGACAAGGACGGCTTTATGCTGATTGAGGAGCTCCAAAAAACGCCCCATCTCGAAATGCCCGCGGCCGTGATGTTGACTTCCGGCGGTCAACGAGGAGACGGGCAACGATGTAAGCAATTGGGGATAGCCGCCTACTTGATTAAACCGGTATCGCAATCGGACCTGCTCGAGTCGCTGCTAAGGGTGATGGCCCCCCCGATTAGCGCCGAGATCCCGGCCCAGCCAATTACTCGGGATATGATGGGTGAAGGTCGTCAGTGCTTGCGCGTACTACTTGCTGAGGACAATGCCGTGAATCAGCGGCTGGCAGCACGGTTGTTGGAAAAAGAAGGGCACACTGTGGTTGTTGTGCCTGACGGTCTGAAAGCGGTTGAGACCCTGGAAACCGACATGTTTGACTTAGTCTTAATGGACGTGCAGATGCCGACCATGGACGGCGTTGAAGCTACCGCCCAAATTCGCCGCAGAGAAATGAAGACCGGTCTTCACATTCCCATCATCGCCATGACCGCACACGCTATGGCTGGCGACAAGCAACGTTTCCTAACAGGTGGCATGGACGGCTATGTCTCCAAACCTATTCACTCGCGTGAATTGTTCGATGCCATTCAGACTGTGCTTTCGTCCTCCCCTGCCACCGTACGCACCTAAAGCCCGACAAGGCTCAGGACGCCTTGTTAACAGGGCCCATCGCAATATCCTGCGTAGGCGAGCGATCTCGGCTGGCGACCAGGGTGCAGGTCGCCAAAGCGCATCGGGACTATGTACATGGACAAGCTCGACGCGCGCATCACGCAGGAGTTTTTCGATAAAGCGGCTGCTCCTTGCGCCGCGAACAGGATAGTCTCCTTCGCAAGATCCAAGACATCCGGAAGGCCACACCAGTCCCTCTCGATCAGGCCATTGACATGCTTCGCCTGACCAGTCGGGCGAGCGAGTTGTTCCTCCAACAACCCGCCCTCGAACAACGCCGGTTGCTCCACGTGGTTGTGCAAAAAGCGGCTTGGAAGGACGGCACCTTACAGACGGCCCTGTTCGAACCGTTCGAAATCTTGCGCCATTCGAACCAAGAGAGTTGTAGAAAGGAAAAGGAGAAAGCCGGGTCAGGACACGATTTTGGAATTTGGCTCCCCGGCATGGATTCGAACCACGATTCACGGCTCCAAAGGCCGCTGTCCTACCATTAGACGACCGGGGATCTCTCGGAAGGAATTACAGGACCAGTGTAACATCGGCAAGAGCGCGCCGAGGCTATGGCGACACCACTGACCGTGGCATGTCGGGCAAAGTGAAGAGTAGCGCCATGGTAGCCCAGCTGGACGCCCCAGCAGAGGCGAATTGATGCCAGCCGTGAGGGAATCCGCTCTCGAAGGTGTGGGGCTGAACCGGGACCGCTCGCGTGGGCATAAACCACGATCCATCGGCGAGTTGATTTCGTAAAAGCCATTCGACGCCCCGCTGGTAGACCGCGGCGGAGGCAGGAACGCTCCCGGACACATGCAAAGCGTAGAGCGCCTCGCCAGTGGCATAGGCTTCGCCTGGCATGATGCCCGGAAGAACGCTCCAACTTCCGTCGCTGTTCTGCGCCGCTTCGAGCGCCGTCACGAAAGGTGCACGTTCCGACGCACTGGCGCCCGCGTCGGCCAGAGCGTGGAGTTGCATCGATCGCTCTTCTTCAGAGAAAGCTTTGGCCGAAAGCAGCCAGCGTTTGGCGCGTGCGATTCGGTTCTGGAATTCCTCCCTCCGGCCTGGAATCGGGTACAGCTTGATGGCGCGCAAGACCACCGCTGTAGTGGTAAACGGTCCGTACTCTTCCGGAGGCCGGTAGCTGGTGGTTCGCCACGAGCCGTCCCCCAACTGATCGGTTGAGAAGTAATGAATGTGGGCGTCCGTCAAGGCATCGGCCGGATAGCCCGCGGCCGCCATCCCCATCAACGTGTAACCTAATGTGTCCGAACCTCCGCCGATGGTTGATCCCATGCGCATGGATTCCAGATAAGGCATATCCGTATCCACCGCGAAGCCCAGTTCTTTCTTGGCCTGCGCCTCGTTCACCGCGAACCCCTTCTGGCGCGCCAAGGCGACGGTCATGGCCGGGAGCGAATTGTTGTGGCAGGAAACGCAGCGCCGGCTCTTGAATACGGGCTCCCCGCTGGTCTCAAGCCGCGGCAGGATCTTTTTCACCGCCGCTGGCACTGTGGGAGCGCCCGAGGCGGGCTTAGGCTGTTCTTCCTTCACTTCCTTTGCGCCGGCCTTCACCAGCAGTTCTAAAGTTGAGGGGATCCCCACCCGCGCAGCAAGCTGATAGGCGGTGTCACCGCGATCGTTGGTCGCGTTGGGATCGATGCCCTTCGAGAGCAGCCATTGCACCATTCGGTCGCGATCGGCGGAGGCTTCCATGGAAGTGACCGCCTGCATCAGCAGAGTAAAGCCCTCGCGGTCCTTGGAGTCGAGCGTAGCGCCATGCTCCAGCAGAAATTGGGAAAGCTCGGGCATGGCTCGCTTGGCCGTTTCGTTCAGGACGCCCGCTCCGTTGGTCCCGACAGTTTTGGCGGAAGCGCCCCTTTCCACCAGCAACCGGACACACGCTTCGCAACGTCCAGTGACGGCAGCCGACAAGGTTTTGCCGTCACCAGGGCCCACGCCGATGCTGAGCAGAAACCGGATTGCTTCAAGATCGCCCTTCCGTGCCACAGGCGCCATGAGCTGGTCTTCGGGGGGAGCGCCCTTGGCCGTGAGAAGCTTCAAGACAGGAGTCGATCCGAAGGCCGTGACGGCGACGCTCATGGGGGTGGCGCCGCCCTGGCCCATTACTTTCACGTCCGCCCCGGCATCCAGCAGCAGACGGGTTTTGGCCAGATTCGTAGCGGCGTACAGCAGCGCGGTGGAATCCTGCGCGTTCTTCGCATTTACGTTGGCGCCGCTGTCGATGAGGAGCTTCATCATCTTCACGTCTGACTCGATGACGGAATGCATCAAAGGTGTGGTTCCATCGCTATCGGCCGCGTTCACGTCCGCACCGGCGCGCAGAAGCTTGTTCACCTGGGCCTGGTCGCCGTTGCGGATCGCGACAAATAACTCGGGCGAAGCGTCAGCCAATAATAACGGGCCGGCGACCAACAGGAGCAGGACGAAGCGAATCATCGGATTAGCGCCAGTGTAGCATTGGCGCGGCCAAATGAAGCAGCCCGCGGCTCATTCCCATTAGAATGGTATTAGTGTTTCTTCGTCTGCACTTCTTTCCGGGCCTCTGCCTGCTTATCCTGGGTGTCGGCCTTCAGTTTCCAGTGATCCGCTGGCTGCTGGACTCTTACCGCCAGCGCCGTGTGATCTGGCTGGGCGCGGCAGCTTCCACGGTATTGCTGGTGGCAGGCTATCTGCTGGAATTCCAACGGGTTCTGCTGTACTTCCCCGTCCAGTGGTGGACTTGGCTAGAATGCGCCTCGGTGGTGGAGACCATGTGGCTGATCGGTTTGTCTTTAGCGCTGCTGGTCTGGCGCAGAGCCCCGCAATTCGATCCCGCGCGGCGAAAATTGTTGCAAGCAGCGGGAGCCGGACTCTTCATCGCGCCGGTAGCTGCCACAGCATTTGGGATTGTGGGCCGCAACCAATTCCGCGTTTCCGAAGTATCGGTCCCCATACCAAATCTTCCGAAGGATCTGGACGGATTGCGGATTGTGCAAATCACAGATATCCACCTAAGTCCGTTCCTCAGTGAACGTGAATTCGCCGCAGCTATCGACATGGCCAACGAAACGCGCGCGAACATCGCGCTGGTGACTGGCGATCTCACCACGCGTCCCGGCGATCCGCTGGATGCCTGTCTCCGCCAATTGGCCCGTCTTCGCGCCGAAGCGGGCGTGCTCGGGTGTCTCGGCAATCATGAGATTTATACGCGCGCCGAGAACTATGTCACCGAACAAGGCCGGCGCATCGGAATCGAGTTTCTGCGGCATCAGTCTAAGCAGCTTCGCTTTGGAAATGCGGCGATCAACTTCGCGGGAGTGGACTATCAACGGATGCATTCGCAATATCTGAAAGGCACCGAGCGCCTGCTGGTTCCGGGCGCGGTCAACGTTATGCTCTCGCACAACCCGGATGTATTTCCGGTGGCTGCCGCGCAAGGCTACGATCTGACCATCGCCGGCCACACGCACGGCGGTCAGGTGGATGTCGAAATCCTGCATCAGCACGTCAACGTCGCGCGCTACTTCACTCCCTTTGTACAAGGGCTCTATCGACGGGAGAAATCGTCCGTGTACGTGTCGAACGGGCTGGGCACCATTGGCGTGCCGGTCCGGCTGGGCGCGCCGCCCGAGGTTTCGGTTCTTCGCCTGTGCGCTACTTAATCCTGAGCGACATTCACGCCAATTGGGAAGCGCTGGACGCCGTGCTGGTGCGTGCCGATTCGCACTACGATCGCATCGTCTGCTGCGGCGATCTGGTGGGTTATGGCGCCGATCCCGACGCGGTAGTCCGATGGGTTCGAGAAAACGTCAACGGCATCGTGCGCGGTAATCACGACAAAGCCTGTTCCGGCTTGGAGGACCTGGAGTGGTTCAACCCCGTGGCGCGCCTTTCGGCCTTGTGGACGCAGGCGGTTATTCAGCCGGAACACGCCGAATATCTGCGAAGTCTGGCTCAGGGCCCGGAACGGATCAACGGCTTTCAGATTCTGCATGGCTCCCCCCCTGGATGAAGATGAATACGTAACGTCGGAGCAGGATGTGGCGCAAGTGGCGCCTTATCTGGACTGCGCTGTTTCCTTTTTCGGGCACACGCATTTGCAGGGGGCGTTCCTGTGCCATCGGAATGGAGTCAGGCGGCTGGTCAGCGCGGATCCCGAGTCGAGCGAAGACGAGATCGCGCTGGAACACGACGCGAACTACCTCATCAATCCCGGTTCGGTGGGACAGCCGCGCGATGGCGATCGCCGCTCCGCCTATGCGATCTATGATTCCAACGCGGGTCTGGTGACTCTCTGCCGCGCTGAATACGACGTGGCTTCAGCCCAGAAGAAGATTCTCGAGGCAGGCCTGCCGGAGCTACTTGCGCTGCGCCTGGACGCAGGCCTTTAACAATGGACGTAGGCCTCTAACACATGATTTACTCGGTCCGTTACCAACCTGATGAGAGAGCGCACTCTCTACGCGCTACTGGCGATGCTATTCGCGCTGTCGCGGCTAGGGTACTACTTCGCCGGCGTCCGCTTTGACGCCCGGCCAGTCATCCACTATTTCCAATTCGTCGATCCGGAGCTACTGAAGCACAGGCTGCTTGAGAGCCTGTTGTATCTGCACATTCAACCGCCTGGCTGGAACCTCTTCACCGGGGTCATTTTGAAGCCTTTCCCAACATCCTATCCGGCGGCCTTCCATGTCACTTACTTGATGCTGGGGCTTGGGATTTGTTGGTCGACCTATTACTTGATGCGTGCGTGTAGAGTAAGCCGGTGGCTGGCGTTTACTTTAGCGGCTTGGTTCACTATAAGTCCCGGTGTCGCTTTATTTGAGAACTACTTACTCTATGAGTATCTGGTTTCCTTCTTGCTGTTAGGAGCCGCAGTGGCGTTGGTTCACTTTGTCCGTAACGGGCGCACGGTCTCGGCCGCGCTCTTCTTTGCGGCGCTGTTCAGCCTGGTTATTGTAAGGAACTTCTTCCATCTCGTTTACTTCGTCGCGATCATGGCTGCGCTGGTTTTTCTCACTCCAACGCGCCGCCGCATTGTGCTCCTCTGCGGCGCCGTTCCGTTGCTTGCGATCGTGGGACTCTACGCAAAGAACTGGGCTCTCTTTGGAAGCTTCTCAGGTAGTACATGGATGGGCATGAACATGGACACCATTACCATTCATCAGTTGACTCAAGAGGAAGGGACCGATTTCGTCAGCCGAGGCGTCATTTCGCCGGCTTCGCTGCTGGATCTTGGCTCGCCAATCGCCCTCTACGGACCGTACATTAAAATACCCTCGAGCACCGGTATTCCGGTGTTGGACGATTGCGTCTCCTCCACCGGCGCCACGAACTTTAATTGCCTGGCCTTCTTCCAGGTTCAGCGGCTCTATACGCGGGATGGATTTCGCCTGTTGCGAACCTACCCGGTAGTCTATCTGCGGTCGCTCGAAGCGGCGTGGTTCAGCTATTTTCTGCCCGCGGGAGATTTTCCATTCTTCGATCTGAATCGTCCTAAGATTCACGCGCTCGATCGGTTTTGGAACATCGTGTTCTTTGGCCAATTCAAAGAAGCGAGCGACCGCAAGGAACTCAGGCGATTGGCCGCAGGGGGCGCCCGGGTCTCTCTGGCGTTTTACACCGGCCTGTTTCTAATGATCGGCCTGCCCGCGCTGTGGCTGTGGAACATCTATTATCTCGTGATGGGAGTGCGCCGCAAAACTCTCGATCCGCCGGCCGCGATGCTAATCGGGTACTTGTTACTGAACATCACTTACGTAACGCTCATCGCGAACTTCCTGTCTAGTTTTGAGAACAATCGCTATCGCTTTCCGCTGGATGCCCTTTACGTGGTACTGCTTGGAGTAGCATTGAGCAGGATTAAGGTACCGCGACAGCTTGCATCGCGCTGGTGGTTACAATGGCGCCACTCCCATCTAACCGGTCGATCACGTAGTACAGCACGCGATTCGGCAAGCTCAGGATTGTGAGGCTGCAGACCGCTCCATTCGCGCAACTCTGGCGTGTCACGCTTTCGTTGGTGAAGCTGTAAGGATCGCTCGCGACGCTGCTGGGGATTTCGGTGGAACAATCCTCGGCATAGGCTGTGCATCGCAGCAGATCGCCGCCGTTCTCCAGATAGCCGAATCGGGCCCGGATGTTGCTCGCAAACGAAACGCCCTGGTAATCGACGCTCACCGGCACGAACGTTGTGCGGTTCACACTGTCCGTGGGAAACGCGGACGGAATCCGATAGGCGAGCCATTCCGTGCGCACGCCATCCAGCCAATAGCCGGGACAGAACATGAACTGCGCATCGGCGGTGGGACGGCAGTTACTGTATTCGTAAGTGGTTCCTGGATGGCCGCGCACATATCCGAATTTGCGCGTCGTCAGTCCGCTAACATCTGTTCGATCGATGCGGAATTGGATGCTTTGGCCGCTCCATGGCGCGGGTTGATAGAGGCACGGAATCGCTTGCGTGAACTGCGAGCTGGCGCACGTCGATTCCAGGTCTGCCTTAGGCAGGCTCATATACAAATTCCCAGGCGATGAACCTTGCACGCACTCGTTGGTTTGAAACGCGCGGCACAGGCTCCAGCTCGGCAGATCGCCCGTGTTGCCGATGGCGGGACTGCTCACGTCGCGCACTAGATAACGGCCCGCGAATCCCACTAATCCCAAGCGCTTATAGTCGCTCGGTCCCGCTGCGCAGCAATCGGCGGCCACTTGATACGTCTGGCTGGTCCCGGCAACCAGTGTGAGCGACATGTTCCCGAGAGGCGCGCCTCCATTGGACTCGATACCGCCACCCCCGGAGGGATTGAAGTGCCGATAATCCACAAAGAATGGAGGCGCTGCGGTATTGGGCGCGTATGTTCCGCTGTTGTAGGACTGCGTGAGCCCATTGCTCGTCCCGTTGTTGCTCCCCGCAAACTGGGGCCAAGAAGAAGCCGACGGTTCGAGTGGGCTCCATAATAGATTCGGCACAGAGGTATCCTCCGTCCCGATATAGCTCCCGCCAAACCAAGCCTGCTGATAAGAATACGAGGCCGCGCCCCCGCCTAAAGCCGCACCTGGAGCGGACGAGCCGTGCGACGAGAAGCGCAGCGGATTGCTTTTCGTCCAGGTATTGTTCGTGCTGGATGCATCCAATGCCGCCGCATTCGTCGCATAAGTCGGCGCCATGTAGAGGAGCCAGGGGCTCGCATGCGCGCTGCCGCTGAGATCGTCTTTGCCAGGAAAGAGCGGCGCGAGATAATTGTGGGCTGCCCAGCGCAGTAGCCACAAATCGATATTGGTGGCGCCATTGTAAGTCACCGACAAAAGCACTAAGTTCTCGTTTTGGCTACCGGCATTGGTGAGTAACCAGTCGCCTGGCTGCATATCCTGCAGCTTGGACCAATTAGCATTGGCCGGCCCAAATCCAGGCGTCGTGCACGGAAATTCTTGTTTCTCGATGTTTCCATCGGCAAATGTGTACGACGTGTTCGGGTTCTGCTGGCAGGGTGGCGACGACACCTTCACCTGGATGCAGTTCGCAGTCCCGGAGAAAGACGTATAAGGCGCAAGCAGACTGCCGGGACAGGTGTAGGCTTCGCTCGCGCTAATGCTCGTACTCTGTTGCGGCCCGCCCGAGCATCCACTGCAATCCCACAGCGCGCTCCCGCCTGAACCCGCGCGATTCACTTCAGCGACGTTCATCTTGAAGGAATCGGGGAAGACCAGGCTCGCCGATCCTGTGTCCTGGTGTGGATCGATCACGGCCAAGCGCCAAGTCCCCATGGTGAGCACCGGAGCATCGTGCAGCCCGCACCACCGGCAATCGCCTTCGTTCCAGCTATTTCGAATGCTTCGCAGTACGCCGCTCGCGTCGAACGACGCCATGATCCCGATATGGTTCTGAACGTTACCCATGCCGGCGGAAAAGTAACCGCCATCGAATCCCGCGATTACGGGGCTGTTCATCCATCCGAGATCGAACGCCGGGTGCGCCGGTCCTACTGTCTGTGCGACATAATTCAGGCCGGTTTGGTATGCGCTCACCATTTGCGATCGAATATCGTGACCGTTAGCGGCTGGTGTCAGATTCGTCCATTCGAAACAGTCGTCCGCAATCGCAGTGTTTGGATTGTAGTCTCCATAAGTGGGGTACGGATGAAAAGCGACATATCCCGCGCATCCCGTGAAAATCTCGTTGTAGGTCAGCTTCCAGACGCGATTGTTCGCGTCAATCGTGTACGCGGATGTTCCGTCTACGTTATCGAAGAAATAGCCGGTGAGACCGGTTGGACCGTACGGCAGACTGTCGCCATTCGTATTGAGGCGCGCGCTGCCGGCGGGCTTCGAACCCATCGCCAGCAGCCGTGTTTCCGCACGGACCGATCCGTCAGTGTTGTATGGGACCCAAAGCAATAGCGCTTCCCCGCCCGCGCTATCCACCACGTTGGTCAGATATCCCGTCAATGCCGGGCTGAGCGTGGCGGATCCGTCGGCGGTCTGAGTGACAGACACCGGCGCCTGGCTCATCATCCCCGTATCCCCATTGCAGCAGGCGCTTGGCATGCTCGCGTAGGCATAATTGACGCCGACGCTCACGCTGGCGCTCGATCCGCTATTTGACTTAGTAATGATTACACCGAAGTTGGCGGCCACATAGAGCACTCCGGTCAGCGTACCTGCGTTTTCCTGCAAACTTAAAGCCGACGAATTAACGACCGTACTTACGTGATAGTAAGTCCCATTGATCAGAATTGGAGTGCCGCTCACCCAGTCTGTATCGAAATAATTCTGGGTACCGGCCGGGTTTTGCAGCGTCACGGCATGCCCCACGACGTTGACCGTTCCAGCCGGAGGAACCACTAAGTGGTGCTGCGGCGTGAATCCCCAGGACAAGAACAATGGGTGCACCGCCAGTTGCGGGTAAGTCCCGAGCTTCACCGCGGCGCTGGTTGGACACGCCAATGTCGTTACCGGATTACCAGCGCCCGTTTGGCCGCCATCCATGGAAAGCTGCAACGTGATAGTTATTCCACTGGCCGCTGCATTGCCGCAATAGACGTCGAAGGACAAATCGTCGACGGTACATTTCGGATACCAGCCGGCGAACGTGGTTCCCGCCGGGCACGTGAAGTTGGCAAGCGGAATGAATGCCTTGTCCGACGGCCCGCCCGCGCCGACAGAAAAGCTCGCGCCGTTGGAATTGATGTTGGCAATGCCGGCCCATTGCCCGGTTCCGCTGGCATCCAACGGAACACCGAGAACGCCCACGTTCTGGCCGGCCACACTTAATACCGAGACGCTCATCATCGAAGGGGAAGTCACTCGCCAAAATTCCACGCCCGTCACCGGATCCACATAGGATTGCTGTTGATTCGTCCAATCGATCAACGGATAATCCGTGTTTCCAAACTTAGCGGCATTAAATGGAACAGGATCGGGCGCGGTATTGCCCCAGGCGATGGAGCGCGTTGTAAACGTAGCCGCTACTTCCGCGTCTGTTCCGCAAGTAACTCCTAGCCAGTAAGTGGCGGCCGCGGCTAGCGCGTCGTTGCCGGTGCGCGTGCCCAGGACAAAGACGTGGACGTTCGCGTTAACGATGGACCCAGCTCGGGCATCCGTGTTGGTGTTATCGGTGAGATCCGCGAGGTTCGAGCTAAACGCCGTGCCCCGCGATGCCCGATACGTGCAGAACCCGGGCTGATCGGTATGCACCGTGATCTTGGCCTGCATCTGGGTGGGTTCGATGGGCGCAAGGAATGTATTCGCCGAGCCGGGGACACAGGCAATTACTAACCACAGTAAGTTTCGCATCACTCAAAAGGACGAAAGCGCCGCTCGGCGCCACAAGTTCGTGCCCGTGCACAGGTAGAAGTAGGATCCGTCGGTGGCCCAGGAGCCGGTGGTACAAGCCGTGCTGGAGGTCCCGGGCGCGGCCGTGCGCAGCCCGATTACCGACGTGTCCGCGCTCAACTGAGTTTTGCCGGACACCTCAGTGCTGGTGATCCCCACTCCCACCGTCACGCTCTTCGAACTCAAGAACGCCCGCTGGTCAACCCCGCCGTTTGAATTCCACGACCCATTCGTCGCCGACCACGTAAACAAAGGAATGGCATCCGCTGGAAAAGCGGTCACCCCGCTCTGCGCGACGCAACCACTGCCGCAGTTCGCGGTCAGGTTGTGCCCTACGGTCAACGCTCCCGCGCTGGAAATGTAAATGAACGCGAGGCCGCTCCCCGCGGAAATGGTCACCGTTGCGCCGCTGCCAAACGAATACACGAGCGCGCCGAACCGCACCGTGCAAGGTGTGGACGTGGAACAGCCCGCTCCGATCCCCAGTGTGGTTGCGCTGGTTGCCGTTACAGCAAAATCGCCTAACTGATTTGCCATAGACGCGGCCGGCGGCCCTTGTTCCAACGTCCAGGAGTTGGAGGCCGTACAACCGTACACGTTCATGCCCGCGGCGGCGTCCAGCCGGTAATACATCTCGCCTTGTCCGCAGGAAGAGGGCAACCCAGTGCCCAGCTTAAACGGCTTGGTGGCGCTGGCGCCGGAAAAATCCACGTCGCGGCTCTGCATTCGCAAATCCAGCTGGGTGAGTTGGCCGTCCAGCGCGCCAACGCCGACGAGCATCATTAGCAGCAGACTTCTTAAAGTAGGCATCCGTCTCAGAGTTCTCCTATGGCGCCTACAGTCTCCCACCCATCGGAAACCGGCGGGCCGCGCGCGTGCGCCATCCATGCAGGCCAAAGTCATCTGTCTATTCCGTTTGGCGGCGGTGCAAAAAATCTTACGAGAAATGTGACTGCCTGAACGGCACTTATTCCCGAGACTTTGAATTCAATCCATATCACTCCCCTGCGAATCAGTGTGATCGCGCGCCACACCGCTGCTCCGCCGCCACCTGCCCTGGTCCCAACGCTTGGGTTCGTTTTGTATTCCGTCTATGTCCTTTCGGGCTTCGCCAACGATTGGTCCCTGCACATTTTCGGCGTCAAGGCCTATCTCTCCACCATCACCCTGCTTCTGCTTCCGCTGGCGTGGCTCTTTTCGGGCAACGCCTTACGCGGATTACGCTCCAGCGCCGGGCTCTGCTGGGCGGCGTTCCTGTTATGGATGATCCTGGCAACTCCCCTGAGCGTCTGGAGAGGCGGGAGTGCCGCGCTGCTGGGGAACTACGTGCCTCGCGCCTACCTGGACTTCTTCTATACCTGCTCTTTCGTTACGTCGCTCCGCCGCTGCCGCCAGTGGATGTACGTCCAGATCGCGAGCGCCGTTGCCCTGTTGCTCAGTTGCGCGGCCTTTGGAAAGGGTGGCGGAAGCATCGGCGACGACCCCGGCGAGGCCCGCTTCCGGATTCCACACAGCTTGTTCTTCGCCAACTCCAACGACCTGGCGCTGGCGTTGCTGCTCGGAATCGGTTTCTTCCTGTTTCTTTTTCACCAACAGACGCGTGCAGGACGGCTGGCTGGTATCGCAGGAATCCTGGTCTCAACTTTCTACGCGTTCCGCACCGGATCGCGAGGCTGTGTCATTGCTGCCTCGGCGATGCTGATCCTGATCTTCTCGTTAAGCCGGAGCCGGTGGAAAGTAGCGGCTCTCGGACTCACTGCCATCGGCATTGCACTCGCAGCCTCCATGGGTGGCGAGTCCTCCAGCGCGCTGCATCGCCTATCTCTTCTCACCAGCGAGGCCCCGTCGTCCAATGACCTGGAATCGGATGTGTCTAGCGTCGCCTCCCAAATTCAGCGGGAAGAGCTGTTCAAGAGCAGCGTGCAATACACCCTAAGCTACCCTCTGTTGGGAGTTGGGCCCGATCAATTCGCTACCGCCGTCAGCCAGGACTCTGCCCGCGCCGGCCAGCAGACGCCGTGGCTGGGTACGCATAATACTTACACTCAGGTCTCCAGCGAATGCGGCATCCCGGCACTGATCTTCTATGTCGCGGTGATTGGCATCTGCCTGCGCTGGAACCTGCGACTCTATCGCCGAACTCGCGATCGTCCCGCTCACCGCGAACTGGCCGGCTTGAGCCGCTGTCTGCTCGCAGGTACCTTGGTCTTCGCCATAAGCGCTCTTTTCTTCCACATGGCCTATAGCGCCTATCTCCCGTCCCTGGCTGGCTTTACGGTTGCCCTTCGATTCGCGGCAGACCCGCTATACTATACTGGGATTTAAGGTCGCAAGTAGGAGCTTTTACGCATGTTTGATTTATTTCGAAGCCGCGCCAAGGCCGTGCGCATCATGTTGGGCGCCATGCTCGCCGTTATTGCGGTGTCCATGCTGCTTTATCTGATTCCCCAAGGCAATGGAGTCACCACCGATTCCAGCGCCGATCAGGTAGTGGCTGAGATCGGCAAGTCAACCGTCACCGTGGGCGAAGTGCAGCGAGACTTACAGAATCTTATGCGCGCCCAGCAGCTCCCGCCTCAATTCGCCGCTACTTACGTTCCCCAATTAGTGGATCAGTCGATTGCAGAACGAGCCGTCGCGTATGAAGCGGAACAGCTCGGTTTTCGCATTTCCGATCGCGATTTGGCGGCTACCCTGCGCTCCTTCCAGTTTGCGAGTCTGCCTCCCGACCAGTATCAGCAATACGTAGAGCAGCAATTCGGAACCACGGTTCCGGCCTTCGAAGAAAACGTGCGAGTGAAGTCTTATGAAGACGCGATTGAAAACATGGTCGTCGAAGGCATCATCGTCACTCCGGCCGAAGCGGAGACCGAGTATCGCCAGCGCAACCAAAAGATCAAGGTGGACTACATCGGCATTTCTCAATCTAAGGTGACGGCCGACCTGAAGCCCACCCCCGAAGAGATCAGCGGTTACTTCGCCAAGAATAAGGGTTTTTTCAACGTGCCCGAGACGCGCGATCTGCAGCTCATCGTAGCGGATCAGGCCAAAGTGGCCGAAACCATTCAAATTACAGATGCCCAGATTCAGGGTTACTACAACGCTCATAAAGACGAATACCGGACGCCGGAGCGTGTGCACGCACGCCACATTCTGCTCAGCACCTCCAACAAACCCAAAGACGAGGTTCCGAAAATCCAGGCGCAAGCCGAGGCATTGCTCAAGCAGATCAAGGGCGGTGGAGATTTCGCCGACCTTGCCAAGAAAAACTCCCAGGACCCCGGTTCAGCCCAGAAAGGCGGCGATCTGGGATGGGTTTCCCGAGGCCAGATGGTCAAGAACTTTGAAGACTCGGTCTTCACCCTAAAGCCGAATGAAATCAGCAACGTCGTCACCACCGAATACGGCTTCCACATCATTCAAGTTCTGGAGAAGCAGCCGGCGCACCTGCAAACACTGGATGAGGTGAAGCCGGCGATCATAACCGCCCTGAAGAGTCAAACCGTTTTCGACCGCATGCAGGACCTGGCCGATAAAGCGCGCGCCACGCTTGCAAAGGCGCCGCAGAACGCGCAGCAGATCGCGAGCCAGTTTAGCCTGGAGTTCGCAAGTGTGCCAGGCTATCGCGCCGGCACCCCCATCCTTCAACTCGGCAACGACCCTCAGGTGGGAGCTGCGATACAAAGCATGAAAGCCGGTGAGGTAAGCCAGGTTCTCCAGGCCGGCAACAAGCTGGCGATCGCGGTGGTTACCGGCATTCGGCCGCCCCACCCCGCGGAACTGGCTGAAGTGGAGAGTCAAGTACGCCAAAGTTATATCCAGGGCGAGACGAATCGGGTCGTCACCGAAAAAACGACCAAGGCGCTGGAACTGCTCAAACAAAATGGCGACATGAAGGCCGCGGCCAAGGCAATTGGCGGTGAGGTCAAGAGTACCGATTTCTTCCTGCGCTCAGGCGCGGCCGAAGGCCTCGGCTCTGCCAGCATCTTCGGCGACGTATTCAACAAACCCGTAGGTACCGTCTTCGGCCCATTGCCGGCGTCCAATCAGACCATTGTCGGAAAGGTGGCAGATCGCCAGGACGGCGATATGTCGAAATTCGCCCAGGAGCGGGACGGCATCATCGAACAGCTCAAAGGGAAAAAGAAAGCCGATCGCATAAGCCTTCTGGAGGACAGCATTCTGACCGATCTCATCCAGCGCGGCAAAGTGAAGAAGCATCAGTCGGTCATCGATCGGCTGATCGCGCAGTATCGCAGCTAGCCGTTCAACTGCATGATTCATGCTTTGCTGGACTTTCTGCGGACGCTCACCACGCCCGATCGGTTGATACATCTGCTGTCGACCGTGCTTTCCGGCTGGCTGGGTTACGCAGCGCTCACCGCCATCGTCTTCGCCGAGACCGGTCTGCTGGTGGGTTTCGTACTCCCAGGAGATTCTTTGCTCTTCACCATTGGCGTTGTGGCCGGCGCCGGCCAGTTGAACCTCACCATGATCGTGGTGTTGTTGATCGCCGCCTGCCTGGCGGGCGATTGGTGCGGCTACCAGATCGGCCGGCGCACCGGCCCCGCGATATTCAGCCGGCCTGATTCGCGCTTCTTCAAACAGGAGCACTTGCAGCGCACCAACGCGTTCTATGCCAAGCACGGCGG
>Ga0206991_10231_pt1 | contig 15362 bp, 11 predicted proteins | sample Alteio_BWMinCont_9_FD_153286 | JGI IMG/M metagenome (GOLD analysis project Ga0206991, IMG submission 153286) | Enriched cells from forest soil in Barre Woods Harvard Forest LTER site, Petersham, Massachusetts, United States -... | ecosystem: Environmental > Terrestrial > Soil > Temperate forest >...
CATCTACATGGATGTGACACGCCTCGATCGCATGATTGCCTCGGGCGAGTTTTTCAATAATCCGGTTCTGCTCGAATCCATGAAGTACGCCAAGGCGCATCGCCTGCACTTGATGGGCCTCTGTAGCGATGGGGGCGTACATTCGCTCCTTACGCATCTCTATGCGCTGCTTGAAATGGCTAAGAAACAAAACGTGGAGCAGGTGTTTGTCCACTGCTTCCTGGATGGCCGTGACACGCCACCCGAAAGCGGCGCCGGATTCATCGAACAACTGCAGAAAGAAATGCGGCAGATCGGCGCGGGAAAAATCGCCAGCGTATCGGGACGCTATTACGCCATGGATCGCGACAAGCGTTGGGACCGCGTGGAGCGAGCTTTCAACGCCATGGTCCTTGGCAACGGCGAAAAATCGGACGATCCGGTGGCAGCCGTGAAGCGATCTTATGAGCACGGAGTCACCGACGAGTTCGTCGAGCCGGTCACGATCGTGGACGCGCACAAACAGCCGGTAGGTCTGATCCGCGATGACGACGCTTGTATTTTTTTCAACTATCGCGCCGATCGCGGCCGCGAGATGACCATGGCCCTAACCGATCCAACGCTCGAAAAACCATCCCGGTCGGCAGCGCCGAAAAATTTGCATTTCACCACCATGACCGAGTACGACAAGAGCTTTAAAGGTCCTTTCGTGCTTCCTCGCGAGCATCCCAACAACATTCTGGCCGACGTGATGGCGCAGTTAAATTGGAAAAACCTGCGAGTCGCCGAAACCGAAAAATACGCCCATGTGACGTACTTCTTCAACGGCGGCAACGAGAAGCCATACCCGGGTGAAAGCCGTGAGCTGGTGCCGTCCCCCAAGGTCGCCACCTACGATTTGAAGCCCGAAATGAGCGCGCAAGGCATCACCGACGTGGTGGTGAAGGCGATTGAAGGCCGGGAGTTCGACGTTATCGTGATGAACTATGCGAACGCCGACATGGTGGGGCACTCGGGGAAGATGGCGCCGACGATTTTGGCCGTGGAAGCCGTTGACGCGGGGCTCGGCCAGATCTACGCCGCGCTGCAGCGGTCCGGCGGAACGTGGATGATCACCGCCGACCATGGCAATGCCGAGATGATGATCGATCCGGTTACCAAAGGCCCGCACACTTACCACACCACCAATCCCGTGCCGTTCATCTTAGTAAGCGAATCGCGCGTCATGCTGCGATCGAGCGGCGCATTGCAGGACATCTCGCCCACCGTGCTCGGATTCCTGGACGAAAAGCAGCCCAAGGAAATGACCGGCCGCGACCTGCGCCTCTAACCCGCTATCCCCTCCCAGTGGTTTGTGAAAACAGCAGGTGTGGCGCACGCACTCTTGCGTGCCGCGTTCACACTCGTGTGAACGCTAAACTAAAATTATGTCCAAACAATACTCAGCACCGCCGTCTATGTCGATCGATCCAGCTGCCAAGTACACGGCCACGTTCGAAACATCGAAGGGCAAGATTGTCTGCGAGCTGTTCGCCAAAGACGCGCCCAAGACGGTAAACAATTTTGTATTCCTCGTCCGCGAAGGCTTTTACGATGGCACGCAATTCCATCGCGTCATCAAGGATTTCATGATTCAGGGTGGCGACCCAACTGCCAGCGGCCGCGGGGGCCCGGGCTATAAATTCGAAGACGAAACCAAAGGCAATCCCAATCGTCACAACATCGGCTCGCTATCCATGGCCAACGCTGGTCCCAACACCAATGGCAGCCAGTTTTTCATCACCCACATCGCCACTGACTGGCTCGACGGCAAGCACACCGTCTTCGGCCAGGTCACCAGCGGCCAGGACGTGGTCGACAAAGTGCAGCAAGGTGATCAGTTGAAGTCCGTCACGGTTCAGGAAGGCTAACCACGTGGCGTTTCCCATTCACAGAATGCGCCGCCTCCGTGCGACGGAAGCATTGCGAAACCTGGTTCGCGAAACCGTGCTCGATCCGGCCGATTTTATCTTGCCGCTTTTCATCTGCCCTGGCGAAGGCGTGCGCCGCGAGATCAACTCTATGCCTGGGCACGCCCAGCTTTCGGTGGATCGCCTGGTGGGCGAGTGCGCGGAGGCCTATGGGCTGGGCATCGGCGGCGTCATTCTGTTTGGGATTCCGGAAGCAAAAGATGAAATCGCATCGGGCGCTTACGCCGACGACGGAATCGTGCAGCAGGCCGTCCGGGCTCTCAAGCGCGAAGTCCCGAAGCTCCTCGTCATGACCGATGTGTGCAATTGCGAGTACACCAGCCATGGCCATTGCGGATTGGTTGTCGGTGGCGAAGTCGAGAACGATCCCACGCTTGAATGGCTGGCAAAAGCTGCGGTCTCGCATGCGCGCGCGGGCGCCGATCTGGTAGCTCCAAGCGACATGATGGACGGTCGCGTGGCTGCCATCCGCAAGGCGCTCGACGCCGCCGGGTTCACCAACACTCCCATCGTTTCGTACGCCGCCAAATATGCTTCGGTGTTCTACGGGCCGTTTCGCGAAGCCGCCGAATCCACGCCGCAATTCGGCGATCGGCGAAGCTATCAGATGGATCCGGCCAACGCGCGCGAAGCCATGCGCGAAATCGAGCTGGATATCGACGAAGGCGCGGACATGATCATGGTAAAGCCGGCCATGCCGTACCTCGATATTATTCGTGAAGCCCGCCATCGTTTTTCGCTGCCACTCGGCGCTTATCAAGTGAGCGGTGAGTTCAGCATGATGATGGCCGCCATCAACAACGGCTGGCTGGACCGCGACCGCACCATTCTCGAATCGCTGACCGCCATCCGCCGCGCCGGCGCGGATTTCATTCTCACCTATTTCGCTAAAGACGCCGCTCGCCTCTTGGCCTAGAGCAACTGCAACTAGAGATAGCTCAGCCACCAGTCACGCCGGATGGCTTTGATGTTTCCAAACCACCGGCAGAGTGGATAGAGCAACATCACGGTCAAAATCCAAACCCCGTACACCACCCACAAAGCATAACCAAAGTTCGCCGGAAACAGCTCGGCGGGCCCACCCATCGAAGGCAGCGGGCTGAATGTGAATTTCGCGGCCGGAGTGCCGTAGCGGAGCCATGCTGCAAGCACTGCCAGGGCGTGTATCAGGTAAAAATGCAGGATAAAGTAAAACAGCGGGACGCGCCCAAAGACGATCAACGGATTGGCCGCGCTGAGCCTCCGTTGATCCAGGTATGCCAATACCAAAAGTGCCGGCCCCAGCGTCATCGTCAGGAAGTCGAGCGAAGCAGGGTATTTTGTGCAATTGAGAAAGGAGAGCAGTGTGAATACGGCTGACTTCTGGTTGGTCCATGGCGCCGGATCTCCATAGAAATTGACTGCCCGGACGACCACAAAGCCAATCGTCAAAGCCAATCCCATCCGAATCATAATGCGTCGCCGCGCCGCTCGTTCCAACAGGAATACCTGGCCGAAGCAGTAGCCCGCTGCCATCACGGCAATCCATGGCACCCAGGTATAGCTAATCAACACTCGCCTGCCGGCCACCGGGATCACACCGGGCTGATGCAGCAGGTTCCAGACCCATGCGCCGGAACCAAACTGCTGCGCTTCAATTCCATCCAGGCAATTGTGAAATGCGATGACAGCCAGGCTAAGAATGGCCAGCCAGCGCACTGGCAGATGAATCAGTCCAGCCATTGAGATCATGCAAATGCCGAAGATCCAGAGAATCAAAAGAAGGATCGTGAAGCGGAAAGAAAAGTTGAAGTTATAGGCCAGCTGCATCACCGTCAACTCCAGCACAATAAACCAGAGACCTCGCGTCCAAAGGAACTGCGACAGCCGGCCGATGGTTTGCTTGTGCCCAAATAGAAATGCTCCCGCGCCGGCGGCGAACATGAACACCGGCAAACAAAGGTGCGTGATCCAGCGCGTGAAGAAGAGCACCGGCGTAGTTTGAGTGAGGTCAGTGGGGGAAGACGACATGGCCTGAAAGTGGACGAAATCACGCACGTGGTCCAGCGCCATGATGATCATCACCAACCCGCGCAACGCGTCAAGGGATGACAGGCGTGAACCAGGTGTGGCAGGCGAATTCATCGCAGCGCTCTATTGCCGTACGGAGAAATCCGAATGATTTTCCAGGGCCGCTTCGGTCTCATCCACTCCCCGAACCTCGGCCCAGCGCGGTCCCCGCCATAACTGGCCCGCGAGATCGGCGAGCTGCCTGGCGGTTCCCAATGCGTACACTTCCACGCTGCCGTCATCCACATTGCGCACCCACCCGCGGAGGTCGAGCGCCTTGGCCGAGTGTTCCACAAAGTAGCGGAATCCGACGCCTTGCACCCGTCCGCGCACCCGGTACAATTTGGCCAGTTTCTGTTCGCTCAAGGTTTCTTGGAGAGCGGGTAGACCACCATGCGGCGAAACTCGACGGCGCCTCGGCTGCCCTGCAGCAGGATAGGTCCGGGTTCGGCCTCGTTGGTGTCGAGCGCAATGCCGGTGGGCCCATCGATATTTTGCCGGTTAATTACGCGAATCCCATTCAACACCACGGTGACTTCGCGGCCCACCAGGCGAATCCCCAGCATCTGCCATTCTCCCGCGGATTTTTCGGCGTTGAGGGTGGGCGTGATGCGGCCTAGAATCGCGCCGGTTCCGCGATTCGACGTCGGGCGATCGGCATCGTCGGCGATCTGAACTTCGTAGCGGCCACGCAGGACAATGCCGCTATTGGTGTGCGGCTCAATCCGGTACTCGGCATCCACCACGAAGTTGGTGAATTTCTTTTCGGAAATCAGATCGGGCGCTCCCGGCAGTGCCGTCAATGCTCCGTCTTTGACCACCCAGCCCAGCGGGTGCGCGGATGGAACCGCTTGCCAGCCTGTCAGGTCGCGTCCGTTGAACAAAACCACCGGATCGCCCCGCTTCCAGGAGCCGTCGTCTTTCTCCGCCAGAGCCGGCGCGCGAACGCCAGTCCATTCCAGATAGGTGGAAGGATCGCCTTCGATTTCAAAAGTCCCCTTGAGCTTACCCTCCTCCAACCTGGCCCAGTAGAGGCCTTTTTCGGGTGCGTGATCCTTTCGGAATCGGGCGTCCAACGCGAAGCGAAGCTCACCCTCGGAAACGGACAGCTTGGGAATTTCGTCCAGCAGGCCCACGGGAGCGCCCATGAACCGGCCTTTGGGGTTTTCTGTGCCTGCGCCCGCTACTTCCAACCACCATCCGCGCGGGGACCCGGGCACGTTCGATGAAGCACCACTCACGGCGATGTCCCACCGGCCGTTGAAGTCCTGATCGTCTATGGAGGCGCCGAAGCAGCAAAAAGCCAGGGCTGCGACGAAAGCGAATCGCACTGCGCCTACTTTACCAAAATTTACGCGCTCCCGGCGTTTTAAGTTTACTCGAGGCCCGGCGCTTGGATCATCGCCCCAGCTCCGCGCGCGTCTGCAGGAACTGCAAAACGTTGGCGCGCGTGATGATCCCATCCAGGTGGCTGCCGCTGACCACGGGAAGCTGATTGACGTCGTCGCGGCCCATGGTCTCGAGCGCCTCCATCACCGGCGTCGTGGGCGCAACCGTGTGGAGTTGATCCAGGGGCCGCATGATGTCGGAAAGCGTGGTGTACGGCCAGCGCGGCCGTTCCAGCTCCTTGATCTCGTGCGCAGTCACTAATCCGGCCACCTCGCCATTCTGCTGTACCACGAAGCAGCGCTTGCCGGATTTGAGCAGGTAGTTCTCGACAAACTGCTCCACGTTCATGTTGCCGTCCAGCATGACGCAATCGGCCGTCATCACGTCGCTCACCCGTACGCCCTTCAAGCCTGCCGTCAGCGCGACGGAGCTGGCGCTGGCGGTGGCCGCTTGCAGCAGGAACCATCCGATGAAGGCGATCCACAGTCCGCCGAAACCGGCGCCGCCGAAGAAGCGGAAAATCCCCAGCGCGATGAACAGCAGCGCGATCGCTTTTCCGACGTTGGCCGCCATCCGCGTGGCGCGCACCACGTCGTGCGATGTCATCCATAAAATGGATCGCAGGATTCTCCCGCCATCCAGTGGATAGCCTGGGATCATGTTGAACGCGGCCAGCGTCAAGTTGATATATCCCAGCCAAACGAACATCGCGTTCAAGGGCGTAGCGGGCGTCGCTCCGATTTTCCATCCCAGCGACCACGCGATCCCGAGCGAAACCAAACCGATCACGGCGCTCGAAAGCGGCCCCACGATGCCAACCAAAAACTCGGTCTTGGCGTCCTCGGGTTCCTTCTCGATTTGAGCCACGCCGCCCAACGCGAACAGCGTGATGGCCGTGGTTTTCAACCCCCGCGCGCGAGCTACCAACGCATGCGACATTTCATGCGCCAGCAGCGTAACGAAAAACAGGACGGCCGTTAGCACCGAGAGCGCCCAAATGATGGTCGATCCCCATTCCGCATGGCTTGCCTGGAACTGCGAGCCCAAGGACATGGTGATCAGCAGGGCAATCAAAAACCAACTGTAGTGCAGGCCGATTTCAATGCCGAAGAGCTTGCCGAGCCGAATGGAAGATCGCATGAGCCACCCTCTCCCACTCTATAAGATGCCCGGTAACGATTAAAAGATCGCTATTGTTGCACCAGCAGGCCGGAGCGCTCCAGGAGCGCGTTCGGATCCGGATCGCGGCCCATGAAGCTGCGATACAACTCGGCGGGATCTTCGCTGTCGCCGCGCGAGAGGATTCGATCGCGGAAACGCCCGCCTACTTCACTGCTGAAAATGCCGCCGTTCTGGAAACGCGTGAAGGCGTCGGCATCCAGCACTTCGGCCCATTTGTAGGAATAGTAGCCAGCGCCGTAACCCACCGGGCTCGAGAATAAATGCGTAAAGCTCACGATCATCGCGTAGCGCTCTGGCAACTTCGCGGGCGTGAACTGCTGCAGGATGCTGCGCGCGAAGGCCAGCAGGTCGATGTTCGAGCCCGGTTGGATATCACGATGCAGCGCCAGGTCGACGAGCCCGAATCCAAGCTGCCTCATCTGGGCATTGGCCGCGCGGAAATTGCGAGCGTTGCGCATCTTCTGCAAAAGCTCAGCCGGGATGGGAGCCCCGGTCCGGTAGTGCCGCGCGAACAGATCCAGCGCATCGCGCTCCCAGGTCCAGTTCTCCATGATTTGCGATGGCAGCTCCACGAAATCCCAGGCGACGTTCACTCCGGCGAAGCCGCGCAGCTCCACGCTCGTCAAGCAATGGTGCAGCAGATGGCCGAACTCGTGAAAGATGGTCTGGACCTCGCGATGGGTCAGTAGCGATGGGCGATCCTCGCCGGGCGGAGTCAGGTTGCCGCAAATCAGGCCCAGATGGGGATCTTGACGGTCGCCGTGCGCTTCACCGGTGATCAAAGTATCCATCCAGGCGCCGCCGCGCTTGTTCTCGCGCGGAAACCAGTCCGCGTAAAAACCGCCCAGCAGCTGATTGCCGCCGGGCCGGCTGTCGTCGTAGATTTCGTAGTATTTTACGTGCGGGTCCCAGCCCGGCACGCCAGGCTTTTCCAGCACCGAGATTCCGTACAGCCGGTGAACAATTTCGAACATCCCCTGGATGACGCTCTCTAGCGGGAAGTAAGGACGCAGAGCCTCTTCGTCGAAATCATAAAGCGCGGCGCGCTGTTTCTCCGCGTAATAGGCGACATCCCAGGGCTGCAAATCCTCTTTTCCAGAGAAAGCCGTTAAATCGCTGTTTTCTTTTTTGAAAGCCGATTCCGTTTTGCGCCTTAGATCCTCCAGAAACTGTTGCGCGCGATCTCCGGCGTGGGCCATGCGGTCCTCCAGCACCAAATCGGCAAAGTCGCGATAACCCAGCAGCCGCGCTTTCTCGCCGCGCAGCTCCAGAATGCGGCTCATAATCGGCCGGTTGTCGTATTTCTCCTCAGTGGCGCGATTGACGAAAGCCTCGTAAACCTGCCGTCGAAGCGCATCGTCGTCTAAATACGTCATCACAGCCATGTAACTGGGGGCTTGCAAAGTGAAACGCCAGGAAGGCTCCGGCAATCCCTTGGACGCGGCGCTGGCGCGGGCCATGGCGCGCGCGCTTTCCGGCAGACCCGCCAGAAGGCTTTCGTCCGTCACCACCCATTCGTATTGATTGGTGGAGTCCAGCACGTTTTCAGCGAATCGAATGGTTTGTTTCGTCAGTTCCACATCGATTTCGGCGATGCGCTTTTTCCCCGCCGCGTTCAATTCGGCCCCGTGACGACGGAAATTGTCCAGGGTTTTCTTCAGGAACCGTTTCCGCGCGCCAGTTAAACCGCGTGCCTCTTCGCTGCGTGAATAACTCAGCACCGCCTGCCACAAAGCTTCGTTCAACGGCAGTGACGAGTAGAACTCACTCACCTTGGGCTGGACAGCGTTGTAAGCCGCCCGCAGCTCCGGCGTGGTGGCCACCGCCTCCAGGTGCCGAACAATCTGCATGGCGTAATCCAGCCGCTCCGTCAACTGGTCCAGCCTGTGCAGCGTGTTGGCGAAGGTTCGCGCGGCCGGCTCCGAAGTTAAACCCTCCAGCTCCTGGCGCGCGTCACGGAGCAATTCGTCGATGGCCGGCTCCACGTTTTCTGCTCGGATCTGGTCGAACGGGATTCGAAACTGAATTTGGAGCAGTGGATTAGCGACAGTGGTGGGCGTCATTCAAAAGTTACACCTTCATCTTATGACATCGTGTCGAATTTCAGAGAGTTCTCGTTGCGGAACAAGTACTGGTATTACTGCGTATCCTGGTGTGAGAGGAACGCCCGCGTGGACTCCGAATTTGCCATCGAAACACGAGACCTAACTAAAGTCTACATCTCCCGATGGAAGCGGCGGGAGGTCCGCGCCATTGACGGCGTTTCACTAAAAGTTCGCCATGGCACCATCTTCGGACTACTCGGGCCCAACGGGGCGGGGAAGACCACCTTCGTCAAGGCATTGCTCTCCGCGGTGAGGCCAACCAACGGTAGCGCCCTCATCTTTGGACGCGATGCCAGCCTGCCTGAGGCGCGCCGGCCCATTGGATACCTGCCCGAGAATCATCGCTTTCCCACCTATTTTACCGGTGCGGGGATGCTCGATTTCTACGCGGCGCTCTCGGGAGTGGACGCCACGCGCCGAAAGAAGCTGATCCCGGAAAATCTCGAACTGGTGGGCCTGGGCCACTGGGCCGATATGCGGATCGGCAAATATTCGAAAGGCATGCTACAGCGCCTGGGACTGGCGCAAGCGCTCATTCATGCTCCGACCATTCTCATCCTGGATGAACCCACCGATGGCGTCGATCCCGTGGGCCGCCGTCAGATCCGCGATATTCTTACCGGATTCGAAGAGCGCGGTGTCACCATCTTCGTCAACTCGCATCTGCTCGCCGAAGTGGAAACGCTATGTCGCGAAGTTGCTATTCTGCATCTGGGCAAGGTGGCGCTTTCAGGAAAGATGCAGGATCTCATCGCGGGCAAGGGCTACCGGCTCACGGTAGTGCACCCTCCCGAGGCTTTGGCCGAAGAACTGCGGGGTCGCGCGACATCCGTGGCCGTGCGTGACGGAATGATGGACTTCCAATTTCCCAGCCGCGAGCTAGCCAATGGCGCGATGGATCTGTTACGCGCGCAGCGCTGCGAAATCGAGGCTCTCGCGCCGACCACGAGCACGCTGGAAGAGGTGTTCGTCCGGACGGTTCAAAAATGATGGTCACCGTTGCCCTGATCAACGATACTTTTAGGGAAGCTCTGGCGCGAAAAATATTCTGGGTGCTGTTCGGCCTTTCTACTTTGCTGATCTTGTTCTTTCTGTTCCTGCTGCGGATCGACATCGTCGCGGGCGCGACGGCGACTGTGTCTCTGTTCGGCCGGCAAACGAACGCCAACCCCGACGTGGAGCGCCTGGTGCGCGGGGTCTACGGCGGAATCGCGACGTTCCTCTACACCTGGGGGATGTTTCTCGCGGTGTTCGCCTCGGCCGGCCTGGTGCCCAGCGTCCTTGAGCCGGGCCGCATCGAGTTACTGCTATCGAAGCCGCTCTCTCGAACCCATATCCTGCTTGGGCGCTTCGCGGGTAATGTATTGGTGGTCGCGCTGAACACTACGTACCTGGTGCTGGGCGTATGGACCATCCTGGGCGTGAAAACCGGCATCTGGTCGCCGGCCTTTTTGATCTCGATCGCCACCACCACTTTCGTCTTCGCCGTGCTGCTCTCGGTGGTGGTGCTTATCGGCGTGTGGCTGGAAAGCGCCGCGGCGGCCACCATGATTACAGTGGCCCTGATGATCATCAGCCCGATTCTGGCGCAGACCAGCCTGATGATGCGCCTGCTTTCCTCGGAATGGTCGCGCAACCTCTGGCGCGTTCTTTACTATTCGTTTCCCAAGGTCTACGAGTTGGGTAAGATGACTTTAGACGCCATCCAAAGCCGCACATTCGCCGGATTCATGCCCATCTGGACCTCGGCTCTGTTCGGCATAGCGGCACTTGGCGCGGCGCTGACGATTTTCGCAAAGCGAGATTTTTAGTGCGCTATCTTCCTACGCTTGCCCTGGCCAGTCTACTACTCTGCGCCTGCCAACCCAAGCAATCGGCCTCTCTGCATGTCAGCCCCGCACTCGAAGCGTTGGTACCGGCCGACACCGTCGTCGTGTTAGGCATAAATCTCACTGCGATTCGCGACACGCCCACGTATCAGAAACTCATCACTCGCGTTCCGCTGCCTCAACTCGACAGGTTCACCCAGCAAACCGGTCTTGATCCGCGCAAGGATCTTTCCGAAGTCCTGCTCTGCTCCGACGGCAAGAGCGCTCTGCTCCTGGTGCGGGGGCAGTTTCGCATTAAGGATCTAGACGCGCGCTTCAAGTCGAACGGCGTCGCTCCATCGAATTACAAGGGTCACTTCTTATTCGGCGATGAGAGGGCGGCCATCGCTTTTCTGGACGATTCCAGCGCCGCCGCCGGAACCACCGCAGAGATTCACGCCCTCATCGATCGGCAGTCCGAGCAATCCGGCGCCGGACGCGGCCTGCCCGTGGCGCTTCGCGACCTGCTGCGCACGCTGCCCGCAGGCGATCAGGTCTATGCCGCGCTCACCGGCGGTGTCGAAAATTTGAATCTGCCGCTGCCACGCGAAGGAAACCTCGGCAATATCATGCAGGCCCTTCGATCGGTAGAGAGCGCCACGCTCGGTATGAACCTGAGCAACGGCATCGACGCGATCGCCGTCGTGAATTGCAATACCGAGCGCGACGCGAAATTCGTCCACGATCTGGTCCGCGCCGGGGTTGGTTTCGGACGCCTGAACACGCCCGACAATCAGCCCGACCTGCTGAAGCTATACGACGCGATTCAAGTGACCCAGCAGCAGGCGCAGACCAAGGTGACCGCAGACGTTCCTCAACAATTGGCAGACAAATTTCTAGACTTATGGTTAAAGAAGTGATAGACGATCGCACCAGCGGCTGGTGCTAAGATCGAAGTAGCCCTCCCCGCGTCAACGGCTTCTAAGAAATTCGCGCACAACGGACTCGCCTCGAGGGCGGCCAATTCTGCTGAGGTTCCCCTTTCGTTTGGGGCCGCACTCGGCGGCCTGTGCGCTTTTGGAGGAAAAGTGTGCGGGTTCTGGCTCGTTATCTACAAATCCCGATATTCTTATGGCTGTTCTTAGGCTCGCTCCACGCCGCTGGGCCCATCTACTCGGCCATCCTGGCCGGGGGCGGACAGGAATACGCCACGTCCGTGACATCGGACGCCGCAGGTAACGTCTACGTTGTTGGCCTCACCTACTCTTCCGACTTTCCCGTCACGCCAGGAGCGTTCCAGACCAAGTTTGGAGGCACCTGCGACGCTTTCATCGCCAAGCTGGGGCCGGGCGGCCAGTTGATCTGGTCCACGTTTCTCGGGGGCATTCTCGACGATTGGGCCACCGGCGTCGCGCTGGATAGCGCCGGCAATGTACTGGTCACCGGACAGACGCGCTCCCCTAATTTTCCCGTCGTCAATGCCATCGAAGGCACTCTGGATAACGGCGCATCGGATGACTTCGACGCCTTCGTGGCGAAGTTCGATCCCAACGGAGCCAAGCTTCTGTACTCCACATTTCTGGGCGGACAGGCCGACGATGGGGCCGCAGGCATCGTGCTCGACTCCGCCGGGAACGCTTATGTCGCGGTGACTTCGAACTCCACCGTCGGCTTCCCTGGCGCACAAAACCTGCCCGATCAATCCGGGATCTTCGTGAGCAAACTGGCTCCGCAAGGCACGCTGGTTTACTCCTACTTCCATCCTAACGGCAGCGCTGCGGGCATTGCCTTGGACGCCGCGGGTTCAATCTACGTCACTGGATCGAACTCCTCCAGCAATCCTTCCAGCGCCACCCAAACCTTCGGACCGCCCGGCAGCTCTTATGCCATCGCCTTCAAGATCTCGCCCGATGGATCGAAGAAAATCTACGAAACCGCACTGGGCGGCAGCGTCCAGGCGGGCGGAGCGGCGATCGCCGTCGATAGCGCGGGCGAAGTCTACGTGGCGGGGAGCACCTCGTCGGTCGATTTTCCGTTGCTGCATCCTTTGCAAAGTTCCCCCGGCGCGCGTCCGCTGTGGAAAAGCACCAATAGTGGAACTAGCTGGGCGCCTCTAGACAATCTGCCGTTCGCGCTTCCGCAGATGTTAGTGGCGGACCCCACCGCGCCCAACACGCTGTACGAAGCCACAGGTGATTTGGGCATCTTCAAGAGCTTGGATGGTGGCGTCACCTGGACTGCGGCGTCGAGCGGCATTGCTAGCACCAACGTTGAAACTCTGGCCATCGATCCGGTTCATCCGGCGACCTTATACGCCTCCACGGCGCCGCTAAACTTCACAACATCCATTGAAGTCTATAAAACGGTGGATGGCGCAAACAGTTGGACTCTGATCGATTCTCCCAACCTCGGCATCGTCCAACTCGCGGTGGATGCGCAGAATCCCAACATCGTATGGGAAATCGGGACTGCCCTCCGAAAGAGCACGGACGGCGGCGTTACCTGGAATTCCGTGACCTTCCCGGGCCCCCTCCAATCCATGGCACTCGACCCGCGCGTAAGCGGCCGCCTCTTCGCGATCTCGAACTTCGTGTTTTGCGGTCTCGGCTGCACGAACAATCCATATCCGCTCCCATACCTTTATCGCAGCGTGGACGGAGGATCCGATTGGATCCAGATCTCTACTTCCGTCATGCCGACTCCGCCCTTAATCGTCGACGCGTCGACCAACCCTTCGACGGTATACGACGGACTCAGCTTTAGCTCCATCGATGGCGGCGTCACCTGGTCTCCGATTAATTCTCCTCCGGGTGCGAGCGAAGGCAATTACACACTCGCCGTGGATCCCAGCGGAACGCTCTATGTCGCGGATCCCAGCGGCATTTTCGTTTCGCGCGACCATGCGCAGACGTGGACCGCCGTTGGCTCCCTTGGCCCCGCGGTCAGCAGTGTTGTTCCATCCGGCTCCGCCGGCACCGTCTACGCCACCGTGAATCAGACGGCCACCAGCGGCTTCGTCACCAAGCTCAGCGCGGACGGTTCCAGCATCCTCTACTCCACCTATCTGCGCGGCCACCCCTCCATGGAGCCGTTCCCCGACTACGCCGCCGAACCTAACGTCTTTCTCACGCAAAATTGGATCTCGGCCATCGCGGTCGACGCAGCGGGGAACGCGACCGTGGCTGGCGGCACGCGCGCCATCGATTTCCCGGTGGTGATGCCGGCGCAAGCTGCTAATGCCGGACTGGCCGACGCCTTTGCGGCTACCATCTCGGCCGATGGCAGCACGCTCGATTACTCCACGTATTTCGGCGGTTCCCAGGACGATGGCGCGCTGGGCGCAACGCTCGATTCGGAAGGCAATCTGATTTTCGTGGGGCAAACCTGGTCGGGCGATTTTCCCAACGCGGCGGGCCAGCAATTGCCCTTCACGTATGGCAATGCGTTTGTGGTGAGAGTGGCTGCGCCGGGACCGCCGTCGATTACTTCCGTGCTGAACGGCGCCAGCTTCCTGCCGGGCATCGAAGCAGGATCCTGGGCCATGATTCAAGGCGTCAATCTGGCCAACACCTACCCTGGCGCCACCTGGACCGCGAGCGAAATAGTCAACGGCAACCTGCCCACCTCGCTCGATGGAGTCAGCGTCACCATCGACGGCCAACCGGCCTTCGTATATTACGTCAGCCCCACGCAGATCAACGTGCAAGTCCCTTCGGATAACAAGGTCGGCGACGTCCAGATGGTGGTCAAGAATAACGGTGCGGTCAGCGCCCCGGCTATGGTGCAACTGCAGAAACTCGCCCCGGCATTCTTTATGTATCTGGGTACCAACTATGCAATCGCGTCGCTACTGCCCGATTATTCGCTGGTAGGGAATCCAACGGTGCTCCCGGGAACTGTAGCGGCTCATCCGGGCGATACTTTGACGCTGTGGGGCACCGGGTTTGGCGCTACGAATCCCCCGACCCCGGCGGGGATGACGGTGACCGGCATGCCTGCGGTGGCGACGCTGCCTACCGCGGCCGTCGGTGGAGTGCCGGCGCAGGTTATGGGTGCCTATCTCACGGCTGGAAGCGCCGGATTGTATCAAGTGACCATTCAATTGCCTGCCACAGTTCCCACCGGCCCGGTTGCTGTACAGGCCTCCGTCGGGGGCATCGAAACGCCGGCCGATGTCCTGATATTTGTGAGTCAACCATGAGAACACTACTGCTGGGATCGTTCGTTGCGCTCTCCTGTTTTGGCGCGAATTTCAGCCAGCCCCGAGTGCTCGGGTTCGAAGATCATCACGGACAGTACGTGACCCATGCACCCGGCTATTCTTTCTCGGTCACCGCCCACGCGGCAACCCTGACTATCGGCGGCAATGCTGTGCGCATGTCGGTGGCGGGCGCCAGTCCTAAGTTGTCGCTCGAAGCGCTGAACCGCATGCCGGGCAACGCGAACTATCTGCTGGGACGCGCTGTCCGCGCCTCTTACGATCTTTACAGCCGTGTCCGCTGGCGCGCCGTTTATCCCGGCATCGATCTGCTGTTTCGAGGGAACCAACAGCATCTGGAATACGATTTCGACATCGCCGCCGGGCGCGATCCGAGCCGGATCAAGCTGGCATTCGAAGGCATCGACGGCATTCGCATCGATCAAAGTGGCGAGCTGGTGCTTCGCGCCGGCTCGGTGGAGATCCATCAACCGAAGCCCGTGGCTTATCAACTGATCGCCGGCCAAGAGCAGCCCGTGGATGTTTCCTACCGGATGGATACCTCCAACCATGTACGATTCCGAACCGGCGCCTACGATCGCCGGCGGCCTCTGGTGATCGATCCCGAAATCGTCTTCGAAAAATTCTTCGGTGGCAGCGGCGGGGCTGGCGTGTCGGGGAT
>Ga0206991_10208_pt3 | contig 15352 bp, 10 predicted proteins | sample Alteio_BWMinCont_9_FD_153286 | JGI IMG/M metagenome (GOLD analysis project Ga0206991, IMG submission 153286) | Enriched cells from forest soil in Barre Woods Harvard Forest LTER site, Petersham, Massachusetts, United States -... | ecosystem: Environmental > Terrestrial > Soil > Temperate forest >...
CGCAGGTCAGAGGAACTTTTTCAGTCGTGCTCGGAGGCGCCGGCGCCCGTGAGTTGCACCAGCGTTTGGGTTTGGCCGGCGGGATTTGGCCGCAGCGTCTGTGGCGCGCGCCAGTTATCGAGCATGGCCACCTGCTGGGAGCAGGAGACGGTGCAATGCGGCGCGCAGGGCTTCTCCGTGTTGTACTCTCGGCGAAAATCTTGCAGGGTATATTGCAGCAGGGGAGTGCCGGGATACCCGCGCTGCTGCGAGCACCAGTGCACCAGCCCGTCTTCACAGATGTAAAGGTAACGCGCGCCCGAACGGCAGCGCCACTGGTTGGCCTGGCCTCGCGCGATGTTGTGCTGGAAGCGATTGAAGCGCGAGTAAGAGCGCTTTCCGAGTGTCATCACTTCTTCGAATATTCCCTGCTCTTTGTCGTTGAGAGGCTTGAGCTGGCCGCCGCCGTCGTGCAGCACTCCGATCGTGCTGGTCAGGCCAAGTTCCAGCGCGCGGTGGGCCACTTTCAAGGCGTCTTCAGGAAACCTTATGCCGCTTCCCAGGACGGAATTGATATTGACCTGAAATTCCGCATATTGGGAGAGGAGAACCAATTTCTGGTCCAGCACCTTGAGGCTTTTCTTGGAAGTCTCATCGGGCATCACGTTATCGACGCTGATCTGCAGGTGCTCGAGGCCCGCGCGATTCAGCCGCTCGATGCGCTCGCGCGTCAGCAGATAGCCATTCGTGATCATGCCGGCCAGAACCCCGTGACTCCGGACGCGGGCGATGATCTGGTCCAACTCGGGATGCAACAAGGGTTCGCCGCCGCTCTGCGTAATGATGGAAACTCCCAGTTCGGCCAGGCGGTCGACTCTACGGAGCATCTCCTCGAGAGGCACGGGCTGGGAAACCTCGTCATACTCGTTGCAATAGGTGCAGGAGAGATTGCAGCGCCGGATGGGAATGACGTGCGCGAGGACGGGGTGATCGGCGGAGGCCAGCCCCCACGCGATCATGCGCCATTCCTTAAGCCTGGTGTTGACGAAGCGCAGCGTGCGCCGAGCGCGTATGCCAAAATTCATTTGCGTAACACCACAATCGTCTCAAGACGCGAGTGAAACACGGTGAGAACTCAGGCCATGTACGGCTTCAATTCGCGCTCGATCTCGGTCGGGCTGACTTTTTCTCCGCGATTCAAGCGTTCCAGGATTGCGTCAACGATACGCTTGCCTTCCTGCTTGGACTTGTTGCGCAGATAGCCGTCAAAGATGTGCTCGCCGCGCATGGCCTCGCTGATTTCGATCTCGCGGTGATGCTCATCGAGTTCGGTGAAATAGATCACGCGGTACTGCCCGGCGGAAGCGTCTTCCCGGAAGATTTCAAACATAACTTTGTCGGATTCAATTGCGAGAGCCATGCTCGAGCTTCCGGTGTTCGTTTGGGCCGGATTATACGGCCTGTAGTTCCTGGTTTTCGATCTCGGCGGGCTGCGCGGCGGCCCCTGCCGGCGGGACACCCAATTCCGCGCGAAGCTGAGCCTCGAATTCAGCCAGCTTCACGTCGATTTCGGATTCCTTGCGCTTTCTGGCGATCATGTCTTCACGATAGCGCTTCAGGAAGTAGCTGATGGTCTCCACGCGAATGCGGATCGAGCCGCTGGGCTTATTTTCGTCGATATCCTTGAAGGAGAAATAGGGAGTGCCGGACTTGGTCACGGTCTCTTCCACGACCGTATAGATCGGCGCATCGTGGCCGCATTTGAAGCTGGAGAGCTCGAGCGCCACCAGATTCGGATGGCGGGCCGTGTACTTGGCCGCCCACACTTTCTGGCTGGTATTTTCGCTGTACGAATTCTTCCAGGCGTCGCTGATGTCCATGGGGTGCTTCGTGACTCCGGCGCGCACTTCATCTCCAAACAGGCGCCAGATAATATCTTCGTCAATCGGCAGCGAACCCTGGGTCAGGACCGGATAACCGAGTTTTTGGAACTCTTCGAGAATGTCATGGTTGAGCCCGGGATCGTTATGATACGGCCGAGCCAGCAGGACGATGCCGATGCCATCCTCGGCTTCGAGCTTCTCCAGGATTTCGCGCCCTTGCTTGCGAAGAACTCCCTCGTTGAACTGATCCATGGCTTTCATGGCTTCGTCGCAGGCGCGGTGGTTCTCCTCGGGCGAAAGGCCGAGGATATCGGAGAACGCTTCGTACATCTGGCGTTCGAAAAGCACGGGCGCGCCGCAATTGATGAGCGGATTGAGAAACACCACGCCCATCTCTTTGAAAAGATCGCTTTCCTTGATGAACGCCGCTTTGGTGGCCGCAGGCGTGGCCGTAACCGTGGGGCAGGCGCGATGGCTCTGCGCGTTGACCATGTCGGACGGCAGGTCGTCGATCATGGGGAAGAAAATCACGTCGAGCGGCTTCTTCTTGTGGTGCACATAGAGAAGGTTGTGCACGTGCGGGATGCCGATCTTCGACGGGAAGCAGGGATCGATCGACCCTCGCTTGGCTCCTGCCTTGTACAGTTCCTCGGTGGTGTAGTCCGAATAGACCAGGTTCTCCGCCGGAACGCCCAGCGATTCAAAATAGGCGCTGAACATGGGGTTGCAGGTGTACTGATTCAGGACGCGCGGAATACCGATGCGCACCGCGGAGCGGCGCTTCATGGCCGTCGCGCGCGCCTTTTGCCGCGCGGTCAGCGCGTAGCGAGGCAGTGGATCCGCAACGGTGGCCGGCTTGAAGGACCGGAAGGCCATCTTCGCCGCGACTTCGGCCATATTCGGATTCGCATCCTTGACGGAGTCGAGCCCCTTCTTGATCTCGCGCATGGCGTTCACGTCTTCGACCAATCCGCGATCACAGCTGTTATTGACGATCAGGCGTTTGGTGCCGTCGGCGATCGGGATCTTCGAAGTCTTGAAGCCGATATTTTCCACCGGCACGCCCGGCAGCAGCTTGACGTCGATAAACGTGCGCAGGCACTTGTTCTTGCAGAAGTAGCAGCGGGTATCCTCGCTGCGGTGCGTGATGTAGCTGATCTTTTCCACCGCATCCAGACCGATGAAGCTGGTCTGGCGGCCCATCTTCCAGAGGCGGTTGGCCTCGATGGCCGCGCCGATGGCGCCCGATTCGCCGCAGTGCTCGTGGACGATTACGTTGGCCTTCACGCCCTTATCGCGGAATCGCGATTCAATGAAATCCACCTGGGACTTCACCGCGGCCAGATTGTGCTGCGTTCCGCCTTGCAGAACGAACGTCCGGCCGAGCGAGGCCAGGTTTGGAATCTGCGAAACGTAAAGCCAGATGTTCTTCGGCAGCACGTTGGCCAATCCCGCCAAAATCTCTTCGGGCTTCCACCCTTGCCGCTGGAAATCGACGATGTCCGACTGCATGAAGACAGCGCAGCCATAGCCAAACATCGGCATCGCTTTGGCGCTGAAGGCGAGATCGGCGTATTGCGTCACATCGCAGCCGAAACCGGCACAGGTGGATTGCAGGAAATATCCGTTGCCGGCCGAGCATTGCGTGTTGAGCTTGAAATCTTTTACACGGCCATTTTGCAGGATGATGAGCTTGATATCCTGACCGCCCACGTCGCAGATCACGTCGGCATTCGGATAAAAATGCAGCGACGCCTCGGTATGGGCGACGGTCTCTACGATTGCCGCGTCGGCATTGAGCACATCCCGGAGGATATCTTTGGCATAGCCCGTGGTGCCCATTCCGAGAATCTTGAGCGTGGCGCCTTGTTCCTCAACCTGCCGGCGCAGATTGCTGAACATATCCATGGTGTCTTCAATGGGATTACCTTTGGAAAGCTGATAACACTTCACCAGGATATTCTTGTCTTTATCGAGCAGGACGGCCTTGGTGGAGGTGGAGCCGCCATCGATGCCCATAAAGCCCTCAACCACCTGGCCGGGCTGGAATTTCGCAGGCACAAATTTCTTGGGCTTGTAACGTTCCTTGAACGCCCGCAGCTCTTCGTCACTCTTGCTCAACCCGCTGCCGCCCTTTTTCTGCTTCTCTTCCAGGCGTCCGACGTTCAGATACCAATCCAGGTTTTCCATGCCGCGGTAGATGCCGATCGCGTCGTCTTCGTCTTTGCCAAACTCGACCGAGCCCAGTGCCGCGAAATACTGTGCATTATCCGGCACGAGGATCAGAGAGGCCGGATCGACGCCCTCCGGCAGCGGGAATTTACGCTCTTCCCAAATCTTCGGGATGCTGGCCTTCCAGCAATCCTGCATTCCCTTGATGTAAGTGTTGGGTCCGCCGAGCAACAAGACCTGCGGGCGAAGGGTGTTGCCGCGAGTCAACACGGCCAGATTCTGCTGCACGATGGCTTCAAACAGGGAAGCCATCAATTCGTCGCCGGGCACGCCGCTCTTCTGCAGGCCGTTGATATCGGTTTCCGCGAAGACGCCGCACTTGCCCGCCACCGGATGTAACTTGATGCCCACGTAGCCCATCTGGCAGAGCTGATCGGCGGGGATGCGCAGCTTGGCGTTGATCTTATCGATGACGGCGCCGGTGCCACCCGCGCACTTATCGTTCATCGAAGGAATTTTCTTCTTGCGACCGGTTACGGGATCTTCCTTGAAGATGATGATCTTGGCGTCCTGGCCGCCCAGTTCGATCACCGAGCCGCACTGCGGGTAGAGCTTCTCTACCGCCAGCGCCACCGCATTCACTTCCTGCACAAACTTGGCGCCGATCAGGGGAGCGATACCGCCACCGCCGCTGCCCGTAACGAAAATGCGCGTATGGCCGGAGAGGATGCCGACTTCCGCCTCCATGCGCTGGAGAAACTCGAGAACCTTTTCCGGCTGCTTCGTATCGTGGCGCTGGTAGTCTCGCCAGAGAATCTGGTCATCGGCGGGATTTACGACCACGGCCTTAACCGTGGTTGAGCCGACGTCCAGGCCAACCATCAGCGGCACACCACTGCCTACCCTCGGCACCGCAGGCTTGATCACCGGAGGCGGAGGCGCAATCGCAGGCTTAGAAAGACTCGTAAGCGGGACGAATGACCCGCCGCCTGTATCGCCGGCGCTTCCGGTACCGCAGCTTCCGCTTGAGCAGCCCATAGGTCTCCCGGGGAGCTAAGCCGCGGCGCTTGCGCGCTCGATCGGCTTGTGCTCGGCATTCATCCGTTGCGCGACGTGCCGCACGAAATTCGCGGCCAGGCCGATCACACCCTCGGTGCGAGGCACTTTGTACATCGGCGACTTCAATTCCGGATGCTCGTCGACATAATGGCGGATCTCTTCGATCGTTCTTCCGGTAGATTCGAGCGATGCCTTGAATTCCAGCTTGGTCTTGGCCTTGGCCTCGCCGAGGGCCATCTGCACGCGGCTGTGAGCGTTGACGTCGCCTTCTCCCGAAGTCTCGATGGGGATAAAGATCATGTCCTTGTAATGAGACATGACGGCGGACTGTGCGCCATCCGATTGCGTGGAAGGCATGCAGCCGAAAGGCTTGAGCGCGAGAACCATGTGCGCCAGTCCTTTATGCGAATAGTAGATGTTCTTGGCTACTTCCAGATGGCCTTCGCCACCGGCCGCCCGCGAGTTGTAATAAGGATGGCCCAGGCGCTGCAGCTCATACTGGTCGACCAGATGATGTCCGATACCGCCGAGCGCATCGATGATCTTGTTGTATTCGCGCTTAAAGATCCCCTCGGCGATCTTGATCTGCATGATTTTCTTGTACATGCCCAAATGAATCTTCAGGCGCTTATCCAGCCGCCACGAGGGAGGCGGGGTCGCACCTTCATCAAGACCCTTTTGATCGCGATATTTCTGAACGACCTGGTGCATCAGGTAGCAGATCCAGGTGCCAATCGGCTCGACCACCACCTGCGCGCCTTCCTTCTCGAGGAAGCGGAACATATTGAAATTGCCGTCGCCTTCGGTGGTCTGCGCCCAGAACTCGCCGGTGATCTTTACGATGGGCTTGACGCGTGTGCGGTCGATGGGAATGGCGGCAAAGCGCTCGCGGACTTCCCGTAGCGCGGCCACGATCTCTGCGCCAAAGAGTTGATGGAGAAACTTTCCGAGATATTCGCCCGTGCCCTCAAAACGCGTGTTCTTGAGCAGCTTCGCCGAGCGGCCGCGCAGGGTCCAGGGCTTCTGGCGGCGCATCACTTCGTGCAAAAGCTCCATGGACTCTTCGAGGACGCGGTCGGTCTCTCCCGCGTTTACCTCGTAGGGCCGAATCTGGTAAGCAACGTCGTTCAGGATATCTCCCATGTTCAAGGCATTCAGGATGGCCAGGAAGAAATCGAGATTCATTTCCAGGCCCGCTTCGGCCTCGGCCTGATCGAGCCCGCCGCTTTGTTGGAAGAGAAGGACGCGGAACTTGTCAAACCCGGCATTGCGCAGCGCCAGCCGGTATTCAGATTCGTACATGCCGAATCGGCAGGGGCCGCAAGCGCCGGCCGTAAAGAAGACGTAGCGGTCGCAGATCTCGTCCTTGGTCAGGCCCTTGGATTCGAGGTCCTGCGCAAACTGGACCAGGTTACCTACGGTAAAGTAGGTGGGATTGCACTGTCCGTTATTTCCGTACTCCTTGCCAAGTTGAAACGCTTTCTTATTGGGCACAGGAACGGATTCGCATTTATAGCCCAGGCTTTCGAGGGCGGCATGCACCAAGCGCTCATGCTTCCAGGTAAGGCCGCCAAAAAGGATTGTGGTTTGGTCGCGCTGCAACTTCGTGAACGGCAGCTCAATAGGCTTATGGAAGTGGTGGACCTCGCGCCGTTCAATTCCCGCCTCTTTTTGCAGGCGCTGACGCTCCTCCTCCAAGCGCTGGCGGATCAGTATCTCCGGCGACAGAATCTGGACGAGCTCGCCGTTATTTTGTGTGCCCTGAACAGGTGCAACAGTGCTCATGATCCGCTCCAATCTGGTCACTCTGCGTTGAAATCGATTTCAAGCTCAACGAATCGGTCAGCCTCCTGCCGGCGACCGCGGTACCCAAATCCTCACAGAGAATTACAGGTGTGGCTTGCGTTTCTTCCTGCTTTTCTAACGGGCAGGCCGTCAAATGCCACGAACTTGAGGGTAAAACACCCTCAAATGCCCCCGAATAGACGAATGCCCCCCACCCTCAAGTAACAAATTCTGCAGCCTTTGTCTAGCAAATGTGTACAACAATGCAGTGGATGGGTTCCATGGCCACTCGAATGGCTAGATCGTTCCCTGGGCGGCGATTCGGTTTTGGGAGGGCCCTTGCCTCAGGGATCGCCCCGGGTCACCGCCTTGGAAAGCGTCAAAGCTCCACATCCAGCCCGATTCTGCCATGGCGTCACCCCCAAGATAAGTGCCACAAAAGTCGAAGTTCAAGGAACCGAGATTCGCATATTCCCGCAGTCAGGTTGAGTTGGCTCTGCGAAAGCTGACGCAGTTGGCGTGAGTTCAAAACAGGTCCTCGGCCCCATTTTCCACTGCTCTTATTTCACCGGCCACGGATGTGGTAGACTCCCGCTCCAGAACCTGGCGGAGCAGGACCGGATACCAGAGCCTGACCGATTCCCATCTTGATTTGCTCCAGGCGTGGGGACCGAAAAAGCGTTGGACGATAGGGGGCTTAACCATGGCCATAGGTGATCCCGTCGAAACAACAAGCCGCAAGACGAATGGCAAGAAACCCTTCTACAGAACTCTCTGGGGCCAGGTCCTCATCGGTGTAGCGATCGGAATCGTCCTCGGCTATGTGCGGCCGAGTACGGCGATGGCCATGAAACCCCTCGGCGACGCCTTCATACGCGTGATCTCCATGGTCATCACGCTGGTCATTTTCTGCACCATCGTCACGGGCATCGCCGGCATGGGAGACATGAAAAAAGTAGGCCGCGTAGGCGGCAAGGCGCTGCTCTACTTCGAAGTGATCTCCACGATTGCGCTGCTGCTTGGCCTGGTGGTCGGCAATCTGGTCCAGACGGGAGCGGGCTTTAATGCGAATCCGGCCACGCTCGACGCGAAGGCCGTAGCGAACTACGCCGGGGCGGCAAAGACGCAGACGGTTACGGACTTTTTGATGCATATCATCCCCACAACCGTGGTGGATGCGTTTGCCCGCGGAGACATTCTGGAGGTTGTTTTCGTCTCTGTCCTATTCGGCCTGGCAATGGCGATCATGGGCAAACGTGTTAAGCCGCTGGTCGATGTAATCGATGGATTGACGCAAGCCGTTTTTGGCGTCGTGAATATCGTAATGAGGTTCGCCCCCATTGGGGCGTTTGGGGCCATGGCCTTCACGATCGGCGCGTTTGGCCTCAAGTCGCTGGGGCCCCTGGCGAAACTCGTCGGCACGTTTTGGATCACCTCGATCCTCTTTGTACTGGTGGTGCTCGGAGCGGTTTGCTGGGCGGCCGGCTTCGGCATCATCAAGTTCCTTGCATATATAAAGGAAGAGATCATCCTGTGCCTCACTTTGAGCTCTTCCGAGCCCGCTCTGCCTACGCTCATGGAAAAGATGGAGAAGCTGGGCTGCTCCAAGGCCTTGGTTGGCCTGGTGGTTCCTACCGGGTACACCTTCAACACCGATGGCAGCAGCCTCTACATGACCCTGGCGGCGCTTTTCGTAGCCCAAGCCACGAACACTCACCTCACACTCGGACAGCAATTGACCATTTTTGCCGTGGCGGTGCTGACGTCCAAAGGCGCCAGCGGTGTGCAGGGGGCGTCTTTTATCGCTCTGGTCGGCACGCTGATGGTCATCCCGACCATCCCAGTGGCGGGAATGGCTTTGATCCTGGGGATCGACCGCTTTATGAGCATGGGCCGCGCGACAGTTAATATGATCGGCAACGGTGTCGCCGCTGTCGTCCTGGCGCGCTCGGAGGGTGAGCTCGACCCGGCCACTTTGCGGCACAACCTCGGGATTCCCTTCACGCTTGCTGCTACGGCACCGCTCGAACCGGTCACCGTGCAGCGGAAAACTGCCGGCTAGGGTGCGCGGGCGGAATGCTCGAGCCGGGGCCGCCACTTCATCAACCTATAGTGCGTTTGTCGGTATCAAACCGCGGGAACTCACTTCGTGAAGAATAGCCAAACGACGCTCTTCACATTTCATAAAATCCGGGAGCAAGGCGAGCAGGGCAACGAGGGCGCTTGGCGCGCCTTTCTTGACTTCTACAGCCCTGTCTTCTTTCGCCTGCTTGAAATACACGGCGACATCGATGGTACTGAGGCGACTCGGATTTTAAAGAAAGTGCTGGAGGCGCTAACCGCAAACGGCTTCGAGCGTTTTCGCGCGACTTCCCGCCAATCGGAACGCGAGTTCCTCGGAGATATTCGCGGACTTTTGCTGGAAGTAGCGCTGGAGACGGCGGTCCATCCTGCTCAGGCGGAGAGCTCGCCGGGCGTCATTTTCGAAACGGAGAAGATCGCCAAACTGCTGGAAGACCTACCGCTGCTTCACAAAGAGATGCTTTTTTTCAAGCTCAGCGGCTACCACGACGATACGCTGGAGCGGGTCCTGCGGATCGCGCCGCGCGTGGCCGAAAAAGCCTTCGAGCGCCTGACCGCGGAATACGCCCCTGCGCGCAACGCGGAGCGGGAGCGCTGCCCTTGGCCTGCCGGCTGGCTCGCGTTTCTAAAGCGGGTGAGAGAGATGAAAACAGACAAGTGCCTCTCGACGCATCAATTTGTGCGCGTTCATGACGGACAAGTGAGCTGGTACGACAAGGAGCCGGTGGAAAAGCACGTTTCCGCCTGCCTGCATTGCCTGGATAGCTGGACTGGAATACGCGAAGTGGGTTACTGGCGGCATGCGGCCGATCCGGTCTCCGCTTCGGAGATCAAGGAATTGCTGGCAGTCCTTCCGATACAAAAGCCCCCCACGAAAAAGTCATTTTTTGCGCGTCTGCGCTCTTAGGGCTTTCCTAGCGCCGCCACATCGCAATCCGAATACGCCGAGTGATGTCATTTCATGTCACATCTTGGCGTGAACGGCTGCCACAATATGTCACTTTTGTGCTCGAGGGCTGGGGGTGACCACCCGCGCTAACATCCCCGTACACTTTGGTAAAGTATTCATTCGTACTAGCTTATTAGAACCGTGCCGTAGGAATTACCACCGTCGTGGCGCTGTGGTCGTTTTCATGCAATTAGTAGAGGAACAGGCAAGGCGATCCGGGAGGGCACCGGCGCCTTAGCGGAGGAATAAAACTACCCATGCGTAACAAACAAAAAGGTTTCTCACTTATCGAACTCTTGATCGTGGTGGCGATCATTTTGATTATCGCCGCCATCGCCATCCCCAACCTGTTGAGGGCAAAGATGGCCGCCAACGAGGCTTCTGCGGTGGGCTCACTGCGAACGATTAATACGTCCTGCGTGGCCTTCTCCACGAGCTACGGCACGTTCCCGGCAGCGCTTTCGAACCTCGGTCCGATCGCTGCGGGCGGCACGGCCAGCTCGACCTCGGCAGACTTGATTGACTCGGTCTTGTCCGCGGGGTCCAAGAGCGGCTATACCTTCGCCTATACGCCAGCTGCCGGCAACCAGACTTACACGCTTACCGCGACGCCTATCGCCGTCGGGCAGACCGGACAGCGCATGTTCTTCACCGACCAATCCGGCGTGATCCGCGCCAACGTCACCGGTGCGGGCGCGACGGTGGCCAGCACTCCAATCGGATAAGTCTCTCAAAGTCACGAGGGCAAGAGGGGGGAGTTCTACTCCCCCCTCTTCTTTTTGGACGTCACTTGCCCCGATCGGCCAGTTTGTCCAACTGGAGAGGCAGGACGAGGCTGCGCTCCTCACGTCTTCTCTTTTTGAATCCATGTAACGCCTGCGGCAGCTCTGACGCCGGTCTTGGTTGATCCAGCCGCCGAAATCAGGTTAGCGGACGTTCTGCGGAGAACCGTCTTTCCACTTGTGGCTCTGAAAAAGCCAGTCGAAAATCGGCAGGAAAACATTGTATCGGCCCTCAAAACCCCCGTGGTGCAACATATGATGGGCTCTTGCCAACCGCAGCCATCCGGGCAGCCAGCCATCGATATGGAACCGCCAGTGAATCTCCTCGTAAGCGATGAAATAAGCCGTAAAGCCCGCAAAGATTCCCACCGTCGCCAGACCGATATGCAGAGAAAGCTCGAGAGCCAGGGCGGGTAGAGCGTTTAGCGCGAACACCAGCACCACAACCCACGGCGAAGTCGCGAAATTAACGTAGCGAGGCTCCTCGGGAGATCCGGCGCTATCGTGGTGCAGACCGTGCCGCTGCACCAGGAACCCTTGCCCCCAGTGCAGGGCATAGCGGTGCAGGAAGTACTCAAACGCGTTTGCGTACAAGAGTCCGGCGAGAGTCCCGGCGAGCAGGCGCAACGGCGCGAACCCGCGCCCTCCGGAATTTGTGAGCTGGAAAGCCAGCGCCGCGAGGAGGCCACCCGTCAGCAGGGCCGTGATGGCGTTTACTCGCTTCACGCTCCGCGCGCGAGCAATCTCGGCAGATCGCGAATGGATCGAGTTATCGAAATCGGCCATCTTGGACTCCCGCAACCGAGGTCCGCAACGCCGGACGCCGCATTCCCGGCCTTCCCGGATCTACCCGCGGAACTCAAAAAAAGACGCTCGCTCTACAGCTCGAGCGCGGCGAGCAATGCGGCGCGCAGAGTCTCCTGTGTGGCGGCCGCAAGCTTTGCGCCGCCTACGGTCAGATAGAAGGTATCCACCGCGCGCTGCCCCTCGGTATCGATCACCGCCACTTCAATATTACAGCCGATATTGGCGAGCGTTGAGCTCAGGCGATAGAGTAGTCCCGCGCGGTCTTGCGTGACGATTTCCATCAGCGTCGAATGCGAGGAGCTGACGTCGTCGAAGCGGATCTGGGTCGGCACGCTCACTTTCGGTTGCGGCGCGGATAGCACTCCCGCCCTGCCGCGCATCAGCGTCTCTTGCGAAACTGCTCCGGACAGCACCTCGGCGATATTACCCTTCAGGCGAGCCAATTCGGGGGGATTCAGCTCCAGAGTCTTGTGCGGGTCGGTGAAATGGAACGTGTCTACGACGACTCCCGCGGCATTGGCAAAGGCTTCCGCCTTCCATATATCCATTCCCCAGGAAGCCAATGTCCCGCTCACGCCTGCAAAGAGGAATGGCCGGTCTGTAGCCAGCAAAGTAAGAGTGTAGATCTGGCCGCGATTTTCCACGTGCAATTGCACGGGGTCGTCTTTCAAGCGGCGCGCTAATGCGAAATGAGCGGCAACCTCCTCGGAGGAATGCGCAAAGAGATAGCGGCGCGGCAAACCATTGAGAAAAGAGGCCAGCTCGTCGCGGGATGATGGCACAGGGAGAAGCGGGAGGATGCGGTCGATGAACTGTAGATCGCCGGCCCCAGCTCGGAACCGCTCCTCGTCGAGGCTGCGGCTCAGGTAGTTGGCGGTAAGAACATAGAGTTGCCACAGCGATTCCGCTTTCCAGGGCGTCAGAGCGTCGGGATTCACGGCGCGGATATCGGCATAGGTAAAAAGACACAGCAGCTTGAGTCGCTCCGGAGTGCCCACCTGCTCGGCGAAGACGCGAATGGTGGCGGGATCGAAAATATCGCGGCGCAAGATGCTGGCGGACATCGCCAGATGATCGCGAATCAGAAAGCGCACCGTATCGGCCTCTTCCGGTTTCAGATCCAGATGGGTGAAGACCTTCTCGATGGCTTCCAGGCTCCCCGCAACATGATCCTCGAAAGGCATCCCTTTGCCCACGTCATGAAAAAGAAGAGAGAGGAAGAGAAGCTCGGGCTCCTCCAGCTCTGAAAAAATATTGGCGAAAGGGCGCTCCCAGGTCTTTTCCGGCGCACGCAGGCGGTGAATATTCTCAATGGCCATGAAGGAGTGCGCATCCACGGTGTAATGGTGGTAATAGTCGCGCATCACCAGCGAATCGATGACGCGAAACTCCGGAAACAATCGCACCAGCAATCCCGAGCTGTGCATGGCGCGCAGCGCCTCGGCAGCGTGGGGCGCCACCAGAATTTCCTTCAAGCTGCCCCACAAGCCGCGCACGGCCGATCCTGAATCGAAAATCGTCGGAAGCGTCTCGCGAATTTGATCTTCCGCTTCGCGGCTGAGTTTCACTCCGTGTTTGCCAATGTATTGGAAAACTTCCAGCAGGCGCCGCGGCTCGCGCAGAGCGGCCGGGTCGAGCAGGCTGAGCCGGGCGCCTGCGACCGAGAAACCGGGGTGCAACCGCCTCGACTTCCACCCCTCCAGGCGGCTGCGAAGCGTCGCCGGGGCGGGCAGCGTTTCGTCGAGCAATTGCGTGGAAAGGGCGTAAACCGCCCGCGCGTGACGAAAATAGATGCGCATCCAATCCGCGGGCTCCATCGCGTGGCCGGGCTCCACGCCGATTCCGCGGGCGGCGGCGGCCGCCTGCAGCTCATAAGACAGCGCGTTATCGTCGCGGCCCTGGCGATAATGAACGAAGCAGCGCGCCGCGGCCAAAAAGTCAAATGCCGCTTCCATGTGCTTGCGTGACTTGGAAGGCCAGACGTCCTCCGGTGTGGCCCACCTGCCGTGTTTCTCCATATTCGAAATCAGGCCGACCCACCAGGCCACGTGGTAATCGCGCAAGCCTCCCGGCGAATTTTTCAGGTTCGGCTCGAGGTGAAAAATCGTGTCGCCTTCTTTCCGGTGCCGTTGCCGAGTCAGGGTGGCGAGATCGGCGAGTAATTCGGACCACGCGCCATCGATCATATGAGGAAGGGCTTTATTACGCAGGCGCTCAAACAGGCCACGGTCGCCGCCGATGCAGCGGCTATCGAGTACCGAGATGTTAAATTCCGGATTGTCCCGTTGAAGTTTGTCGCACTCCGCCACGAGGCGATGAGTTGGAGCTACGCGCAAGCGCAGATCCCACAACGCCCGGCCAATCGCCTGCGCGGCCTCGCGAAAACGGCTCTCCACGCCGGCATCCTCCCACAGAAATAACAGATCGATATCGGAATGGGGAAATAGTTCCCTGCGGCCGTATCCGCCGAGTCCCACGAGGCACAGTTTTCTAATTTCACCGGGCTCCTGGCCCAGGAATTCACGGCCGAGGTCAACAATGACGCGATCCAGCAGCGCCGAGCGAGCTTGGGTAGCCATGCGTCCATTGGACGAGGCGCGGAACTCCCGTTCGATTCTGGCGAACTCCTCCGCATAGAAGTCGCGGAGAACGGTGCCGAAGGGTGTCGAAGGTATGCCCACTGCAGTGGTTCGGAGCTCTCGATTCGGGTGTCCGGCGAGGCGCTACGCTCGGTTAGAGGGCTCCTTCCCCTCTCTCTTCATCACGGATGCGGATAGCCTCATCTACTTTGGAAAGGAAGATTTTCCCGTCGCCGATTTTCCCGGTTCTGGCCGTTTTTAGAATGGTTTGCACGGCGCCGTCGACCAGATTATACGGCAGCACCATTTCGATTTTGATCTTGGGAAGCAGGTCCACCTCATATTCACGCCCGCGGTAGGTTTCGGTGTGGCCTTTCTGACGCCCGTGGCCCCGCACCTCGGAAACCGTCATGCCCTCGACGCCGATCTGATGCAAGGCCTCCTTCACCGATTCGAACCGGGAAGGCTGGATGATAGCTTCAATACGCGTCATGGAATCCTCTCTCCTTGTATCGTCAATCATTTGGAGACTCGACCTGCACTCTCGTCAGGCGCGCCGTTAGGACTCAAAATCGTATCCTACTTCTCCGTGCTGCGACAGGTCCAAACCCTGAGCTTCCTGTTCACTCGAAATCCGCACACCGCCAGAGATTTTGGGGGAAATGGGTACGGGAAATGGAAACCGGTTTATTCGGGCGCAAACAAATCCGTCACCGCGCCCATGCTGCTGCTCGAAACCAGACGACGATACTTCGCCAGGACGCCGGACGTAAAGCGCGATTCGGGCGCCTTCCATGCTTTGCGCCTGCGCGTGAACTCTTCGGACGATATGTGCAATTCCAGATTGTGCGATGGAGCGTCGATGGTAATGGAATCGCCTTCCTGCACGAGCGCGATGGGTCCGCCTACGCCCGCTTCGGGCGCGACGTGCCCCACCACCAAACCGTGAGTGGCGCCGGAGAAGCGGCCATCGGTAATCAGTCCCACGGAGTCGCCCAATCCTGCGCCGATCAGCGCGGACGTCGGAGCGAGCATTTCCCGCATCCCCGGGCCGCCTTTGGGGCCCTCGTAACGAATCACGATCACATCACCGGGGTGGATCTGCTTGGAGAGGATGGCCGCCATGCAGATCTCCTCGGAATCAAAGACGCGCGCGGGCCCGGTGATTTTTTGGGACTTCGAAATCTTCGCCACCGCCCCCTCGGGCGCAAGGTTGCCTTTCAAAATGAAGAGATGGCCTTCGGGCGCGATGGGCTTCTCCCAGGAGTGAATCAC
>Ga0206991_10272_pt1 | contig 15310 bp, 12 predicted proteins | sample Alteio_BWMinCont_9_FD_153286 | JGI IMG/M metagenome (GOLD analysis project Ga0206991, IMG submission 153286) | Enriched cells from forest soil in Barre Woods Harvard Forest LTER site, Petersham, Massachusetts, United States -... | ecosystem: Environmental > Terrestrial > Soil > Temperate forest >...
GTCAGTTGCGCCGCGCGGAAGCTGACGCGCGCCGAGCCGAACGCCTCGCTGCACTCGGACAACTCTCCGCCGGCCTTGCGCACGAAATTCGGAATCCGCTGGGCGTCATCAAAGGTTCCGCGGACATGCTGAGCCGGAAAGTTGCAGAGTCGGAACCGCTGGTCGCGGAGCTGGCCGGCTACATTTCTTCCGAGGTGAACCGGCTGAACGCGCTCGTCGTGCGGTTCCTCGATTTCGCGCGCCCTTCGAAACTCGAATTGCGCCCGGAGCGAATTTCAGAAATCGTCGACCGCGCGCTGGAGGCTGCGAACGCATCGTTTCCAAATGCGGGCGTGAAAATCGAACGCCGGTACGCTCCGAACTTGCCTGAAATTCCAGCCGACGCTCAACTCTGCGAGCAGGTCTTCGTCAATCTGATCACCAACGCGTTGCAAGCCATGCTGGCGCAGGAGGCGTCGAGGGAAAAAACGCTGCGGCTTTCAATCGCTCCGGAAATCTCGAACGGAGAATCCGGCGTCGGCGTAATCGTCGAAGATACTGGACCGGGCGTGCCGCCCGAATTGCGCGAGCAGATCTTCAATCCATTTTTCACCTCGAAGAAAGATGGAGTAGGTCTGGGGCTTTCGATCGTCGCGAAAATCGTGGACGACCATCGCGGCAGGATTCGCCTGGAAGAGAACACTCCACGCGGCGCCCGCTTCCACGTTTTCTTCCCGCAGGCAAGTGTTTCGTAGCGCCGGCGTCCCGCCGGCGCTACGAGAGATGGGACTACTGATTTGACCGGTACATGATGTTCTGGGGGCCATCCACGATTTTGAAATCAGCTGGGACCGTGAACAGCGAAGCGTCGGGCTCTGAGCGGACAATGTTCGTAAGGTGGAACGTTTGCTCGCCCATCCGCGGGTCGGTCCGTTTGCTGTAGACAATCGTCTTCAGATCGGGCGACGTCCAAACCTCCGTCACGATGCTGATGGGTTTGTCATTGCCAATTTCGCCCGCGGGAATCGTGCGCGTCATTCGCACCCCATTTACCAGGACGCCTTCCATGGTTTGCGAGCCGAGATCCTCGCTGTTGGCCTGGCCCTGGTCACTTGTGACGAAAGTCCGCTGAATCGCGATGCCGGGCGGTGGCGGCCCTCCCGCGGAGACGGAGGTCCCCATTTGCATCACGAACTTTCCCGGGCCGCCGTCGCTCATTGCCGCGGAAGTGCTGATGTTCGGGGGAAGCCCGGGCATTTTCTGCGCGGTCTTGTCAGTCAAGTTCAGCGTGTAGGCCGCCTGCGCCACGGGGTCTTGGATGAAGACGATGTGCGGCGCATCGGAGGCGGAGAGATTGCCAATGGGTGGCAATGACGCATCCTGACGCGTGCGCCCCTGCGAATCGCGCGCAATCGTTCCGGTGCTGGTTTGATTGATGTGGGTTCCGTCTTCGAGAGTCTGAATATTTTCGTTGGTAGTCGTGGCGGAATACGGCGCGCCCTGAACTGGAGAGCCCGGTCCTCTTCCAGCCACACCCAGGCCAATGGTTGTGACGGGTCCAGCGTTCTGATAGAAAACCGCGTTTCCGCCATCCTGCGCGAAGGCGCAAGGTGAAGCCATTAATATAATTGCAAAGAGGAATGTACCTTTCATGGTTGTGTAACTCTCCTTTCAAAACCTGCTAGCCGTGGCCGCAACCGCAGCCGCTCGGCCGATCCATCCGCCGCAATCGTGACGTCCGCGAAAAAATGCATTCCTTCCGGAACAGCCCCCGGGGGAAACATTTCATCGGCGGGGATGGCGATCTGGATCATGGGCTCGTCAGGTTGCATGTAATTGGCTTGCGCTGGAGCCGAAGCCGAGCTTGCATTCTGAACAGATACGCGTGCGACGGACTGCCGCCGATGAACTCTCCGGATCGACGTCACGGAAGCGGGAAGTGCCGCAGCAACGACGGCCGGTGAATCCGCGACCGCTACCTGTGGAGGATGGAACGCGGGCGATGGAACGCGTGTTCGAGGCATCGCCAGAAACAGCGCCACGAGAGCAGCTACCGCACCCGCGGCGGCTGCCACGGCCGCCCAGCGACGTAATCCGCCGCGAGGCTTGTTTAACAGAATCGCGGCATCGCAATAGGCGTCAAATTCGCCGCTCACTCGTTTGTACGCATCGACATCCGCGCGGCATTCGGAACAAACCTCCAGGTGCCGCTCCACTTCGGAGGCTTCCTCCGCCGGAAGCTCGCGGTCCAGCCAGGCGATCAGTTTTCCCGAAAAGTCACACATTGCATTTCTCCGCTAATTTTTTGATGGCGCGATCCAACGTGTCATTCACCGTGGATGTCGCAATTCCCAGGACTTCGCCAATTTCGCGATAGCGCAATCCACTGGCGCGCAGCAGCAGGCACTCCCGTTCAGACGCGGTGAGCAGGCGGATCGCTTTTCCGAGCTGCTGGAATTTTTCCTTTTCCAGCACGGCGCGTTCCGGCGTCACCCCGTGCGAGACTGCGTCCATTTCAGCCTCGCTTGCCGCGCTGAAATTTCGGTCGTAGCGATTCTGGCGGTTTCTGGCCTGATTGTGGGCCACGCGAAAAACCCAGCCGCGAATGTTTTCCTGCGATCCGCCCGAGGCCAGGTGCCGATGCAGGATCAGAAAAACGTCTTGCACCACATCCTGCGCTTCGTCGCCCGAAAGCCCAAGGCACACCAGGTATCGAAGCAAAGGTTTTCGCAATTCGCGATACAGTTTCGTAGTCTCACTCGCGCCGGTCGATAAGCGCGAAAGTGGCAGCGCTACGGGTGCGGCATCGCCACTCATGGGGTCCTCGTCATCGCGCTTCTATACAAATAACAAGTGAGGGCTACGATTTTCCGGTTCGCCTGCGTAGATCGATGTATTTCGCAACGCGGAAGGTTGGCTGGCGGCAGTCCCGGGCACGGCACTGTCCCGAATGGCGTTCCAGGATTTTAGTCCCAGATTGCAGGGGCACGGCATGCCGTGCCCCTACAATCGATCCACTAAATCTGAGAATACGCTGTTGGCGTAAGGATCAGGTTGGTGATGTTTGAGACGATTGGCTCGAACGCGTACTTGGGCTGCGTCGAGTAGGACTTCCAATCGTCGGAGGCGCGGAACGCGGCCCACTGCTTGTCGCGCGTGGCCAGGCTGTCAAAGCACAGCATATAGGTCAGGTTCGGCAGGCGCGGTCCGATGAGCGTTTCGCTGTAAAAAATCTGCTCGAACCCGTTTTTCGCGAAAATATCCGCTTCGCCGGACTGCATCATTTCCACTTTTCGGCGGTGATCCTGGTCGCTTGCGCCTTCGTAAATGCGCAACTCGAAAACGCGCGGGCCTTTTGTGGCGGTCGCCTTGGGAAGGATCACGTTCGGCCATTTCTCGAACGCCTGCAGAAATGTACTTTGCATGCGATCGAATGCGGGCTCTTTCGCGGGCGCGGTCAGGAATGCTGCACCGGCTTTCGTGTAGTCGTCGTCTTTCGCCAGAAGATTCTCAACTGTGGCCAGCTTCTCCGCCGATGTGCCCGGCATCAGCACATAGATTGATGGGGTATCTGGCCCGATCGAAAGATCAAACACGCCAACGGGACCAATGCCGAGCCGACCAAGAGCAGGGATTAACGCGTCGCGGAAAAAATCGTCGCACAACTTTCTCTGCGGGCCGGCGTTGATGTGGTATCGCCGGAGCTGGTAGAACTCGCGGCCTTTCGCCGTCATGTTTCCCTGCGCTGCTTCGAGCGCGCTGGCAGGCGCTGTGACAGCAAGCGCGGATGCTGCGAGCGAAGTTGCCAGAAATTTTCGCCGTTCCATGGAAATCCTCCCGTGTGAATCGTTGAACGCTGTTGGTGCCGGTATCGTCACATAATTTGTTTCAAGTGTCTATTCTTCCAGTAGGACAGGCTTTTTATCCTGAGGCTGACGAAGGACAGCCTGTCGGTTTTGATTTCGTTTCAATTCACGCAGTAAAGCAAACAGGCTGTCCTTCGTCAGCCTCAGGATAAAAAGCGTGTTCTACTTGGCCTGCGCCGATTCTCGTGCGCGATCTAAAATGTATGCGTGGATTAATCGCACCTGCGCGGGAGTAACATCGCCCATGAAGGACGGCATGCCGAATTCCCGCCGCGCGCCGCCCAGGACGATATCCTCAAACATTTCGTGCGTTGCCTCCGCGGCGTAGCGCAAATCTGGCACCGATCCGCCGCTGACTGCATCCCCGCCGTGGCACCGCGCGCAAGTATTTGCGAAGACCTTGCGGCCCTCTTCGATTTCCGCCTTCGTTGCCGCAAGTTTGAATGTCGGCATCGGGACAGGCCGTACCACATGCTGGTAAGGAGGAATCGTCGCCGTGCCTCCGAGCTGGAACACCAGAAGTTTCCCTGGCCCAACATGTCCCCTGCCCGGCGGCCGATTTCCGAGGACCTGCGGACCGCCCCATCCAGATTCGACCGCGATGTATTGAACACCGTCCACGGAGAACGTCATGGGCGGCGCCGCGATTCCGACTCCGGCGTCAAATTCCCAAAGCGGCTTGCCATCCGTGGCACGGTAGGCGGACAGCTTGCCGTCGGCCCTTCCTTGAAATACGAGATTGCCTGCGGTGGCCAGGGTTCCACCGCTTTTCGGATCGGGCAGGTCCACGTGCCACGCTTCTTTTTGCGCGATCGGATCCCAAGCCACAAGTCGTCCCGCGTTTTTCAATTTTAAGTAGGCGTCACGCGCCGGTCCTCGGTAGGCCCTGTCAGACCCGGTGGTCTGGTCGTGGAGGTTGATCTTCCAGTGGGGAATGATCGCGTGAATGGAGGCGTCTACGAGGACTGGGAAGTACACGAGTCCCGTCGTAGGGCTGAAGGACATCGGGTTCCAATTGTGCGCGCCCTCGGCCGACGGCTGAACGAGTGCCGCTTCCCTGAGGTCCCGCGCAGCAGGGTTCTCGATGGGGCGCCCGTTCGAATCCATGCCAGTGGCCCAATTGATCGGAGCAAATGTGCCCGCCGAAATCAACTTGCCGTTTTCCCGGTCGATCACGTAGAAGAAGCCGTTCTTGTTCGCCTGCATCACCACGAGTTGCTGGGCGCCGCCTATGGTAAGTGTGGCGAGCATCAGTGGCTGTGTCGCGTCGTAGTCCCAGTTGTCTCCGGGCGTCGTCTGGTAGTGCCAGGCCTGTTCTCCGGTGTCTGCATGGACGGCAAGGATGGAGGCGACGTATAGATTATCGCCCTTCCCGCGCAGTTGGTCGTACCAGGGAGACGCGTTCCCCGTGCCGAAAAACACGAGGTTAAGTTCAGGGTCGTAGACCATTGACTCCCAGGCGGTCCCGCCGCCTCCTGCCTTCCACCACTCGCCGGACCAGGTTGCCGCCGCTTGCTTCATCGCGTCAGATTCGAATGGCTTCGATGGATCGCCGGGAACTGTGTACGTCCGCCAGGCGAGGTTGCCGGTCTCCGCGTCATACGCCGAGACGTAGCCGCGCACGGGGTACTCCGCGCCCGCGTTTCCGATCAGTACGCGGCCCTGGGCTATCCGAGGCGCGGCGGTAATGGCGTAGCTGCCATCCTTCGGCGTCGTCTGGATATCCCAGACCGGCGCGCCCTTCTTGGCATCCAGCGCGACGAGGCGCCCGTCCAGCGTCGCTACATACACGCGGCCTTTATAGAGGGCGACGCCTCGATTCACCACGTCGCAACAAACGTACTTGTCGTGATCTTTCGGCACTTTTGGATCGTATTGCCAAAGCAACTTTCCTGATTTCGCGTCAAACGCATATACCAGGCTCCATGCGCTGGTCGTATAGAGCACGCCATCCTTGACGAGCGGAGTTGCTTCAAGCCCGCGCAAAGTTTCGAGGTCGTAGGACCACGCGAGGCCAAGCTTGCCGACGCTCTGCTCGTCAATCATTTTCAAAGGGCTGAATCGCTGCTCGGAGTACGTGCGTCCGTAGGTGAGCCAATTCGCTGAATCTCCATCGGCGGCGCGAAGCGCTGCGTCATCGACAACAGTTTGCTTGCGGGCGCACCCCGCGATCGCCAGTATCCAGATTGCCGCAGCTGCCAGTACCAAGTGCCTCGAAACATTAGGGCGCATTACTTCCTCCGCACGAAAATGCCGATTCGGCCCTGCTCAGCAGGGTTCGCTATGTTGGGTAGCTGACGCACTGATATGCCGCGCAGCAACGTGATGTCAAGCTGTAATTTGCGACGAACTGAAAGATTCACGCCTGTGAATAACCGCGAGTCACGGTTGCTTGGGGGCCTTCGCGTCCTTGTAACCCTTCTTCGCGACTTCGGCGGCGCGTTGTTCCAGCGCGGCGCGGGTGAAGAGTTGAGGGTCCAGGGAGGAGTTATATTTGCACTCGGTCAAAAATGTCTGGGACATTTTGTGATCGTTGCGGGAGAGTTCCAGGCTCAGCGGAGTCCTTACGCCGTCGAGCGCCATGTATTGGGTGTAACTCATGATGACTTCGGTGCGCTCGCGGGTATCGGGATTTCGCGTCGCCACAATCCAGCGCAGCGGCAGGTGCGTGTGTTGGTCGATCCCCAGGCGCATCTCGCGGCGGTCGCTGTCGGTAAACTCAATCCATTCCGCTTCCTTCAGATCGATCAAGTCTGTGCCCGCGTACTGCACGTCCACGCCGGGTTCGTTCATGCGCTTGCGCAACATGTTGTTCATGTCAGACTTGATTTGCTCGTTGAAATCCTTAATCAGGTCATCGGGCTGGTTGGACACGCCGCTCTTGTCGAGCGACCAGCCATTTTCACCGCTGTAAACCGTGATCATGGAGCCGCCGTGGGTGATCAATAGGTCGTCCGACCCAAGAAAGAAACCGAGAATGGTGTGCTCGCCCTTGGTGAAATATTCCACGCGGTTTTTGTCCGGCAGCAACCAAAGATCGCGGAACAGCGTGAAGCCCATCAGTGTTCCAGCTGTACCGAACTGCGCGGCACGCCCGTCGCACTGGGTGTCATGCACGTTCAAGTACGCCTGCCCGCCGAGCGCGGTGATGACTTGCTGCAATACCTGCTTCGCTTTCGCAGCGCTTTGCTCGGGGAGCATTTCCTGCGATTGGCCGGCGGACGCGGGCTCTCCGCACATCCACGCAAACCCCATCACTAAAATCATGCCTGCAATCGCCGGGAATTTCAGCCGCACTGGGTGGAACCTCCACTTACATGGAAGGGTTTAACCGCAATAAAGGTTGCCAAAGCGTTTATCATCAGCGACGGCACCTTTAAGTGGCACAGGCACTTTGCCTGTGCGGTTTTGTAGGTCGCACGCGTAAGATACGGGTCACTTTGGAGATCGCAAAACCCGCACAGGCAGCCCTTCGCAAGGGCTCAGGGTAAAAATGCCTGTGCTACTACTACTTCTCGGCCCGCGCCACGCGGGCGGCCGTGACAAGTTCGCGAAATAGCGACCGCGCCAGCGCATCCCCCGGCATTCGTTCGGGATGCCACTGCACTCCCACGACCCAATTCGAATCGTCCGTCCATTCGACGGCTTCGACCACTCCGTCCGGAGCGCGCGCGGTGATGCGCAGCCCGCGTCCAAGCTCCAGCACCGACTGGTGATGCCAGGAGTTGACCTCCGCCTGAGCCCCGCCGGAGAGTGCGAGTACGCGCCCGGGATCGACGCTGGCCGCATGCATGGCGTCCGGCGCGTCGTCTCCATTAGGAAGCTCATCTTCTTCAGGGCTGTGGCAGATTTTGGTGCCCAGCTCGGTGGGAATATCCTGGACCAGGCCGCCGCCAAGAAAAACGTTGAGCGATTGTATGCCGTAGCAGATGGCGAGCACGGGCTTTCCTTCGGCGAGTGCGTGTTCGAGCAAAGCGAAATCCGTGCGCTCGCGTGAAGCGTCAGCGTCGGCTGCGGCCGGATGGCGCTTCGCGCGATAGTGTGCGGGATCGATATCAGCGGGGCTCCCGGTGAGCAGAAACGCATCCAGATTTTCCGCCTCGCGTTTCAAAGTTTCAGAACCAGAGGCGAGTGAAAGCAGCACAGCTTCGCCGCCTGCTCGCTCCACGGCATTCAGATAATTGTCGATTTTGACGCGGCGGTTCGCGGCTTCTTCCGCGGCTGTGCGCCACGGTACGCCGATGCGCGGGCGGGAAAGAACTTGCGAGTCCATTGGAAACGCAATGCTAGCATTGAGCGGCATACCCGGCAATACGGTCGCGAGCCGCGCAGTTCCACCGCAGCAGCACCAGCGGGATATCCTGACTAAGTTGCTGCTGCCGCAGCTGGCGCGGATGGCTCGACGGATGTTGGTTGAGGAATATTTTTCCGGCGGAGCAGCTCGACGATGTCGAAATAAAGTTTGCCGCGCTGCTGGTGGCGCTCGTTTGCGCGCGTCACATAGCGGACCAAAATTTCAAATCCGGTGCCCGAAGGGCGAACGCTGATCGCGGGGCCGGCTGAAAACGGGCGAATTCCCCGGGCGCTTCCCATGTTTCCCCATTCCTGCTCGGCAAGATGCGCGTTGGCTTCGGTTTCCTTGGTAACGATTTTCTGAATCTCTTCGGCGATGGGATATGGATCCTTGTCCACCGGTACGGCCAGTTGCAATTCATCCCAGAGCCATTGGCCGGAGGTGGAAAAATTGAAGTAGTGACCCTCGATGGCGTAGCTGTTGACGAATGTCACTCGGCGGCCCGTGGGGTGTCCGGCGTCGTTCCAGTTGCCGGTTTCGAGAACCACGGTATGGAACAGTCCGATTTCGATGACTTCACCGCTCACACCGTTGATTTCCACCCAATCGCCGTGGCGAATTCCATTTTTCCCCATCAACACAAACCAGCCGAAGAAGCCAACGATGAAATCCTTCATGGCGACCGTAAGCCCGGCACCGGCGAGCGCCAGAACCGTCGCCATCTGGCTGGGCATGCCGAAAATAATCAGCAAAATCAGAATCGCGCCGACTGCGCGCGTGAGAATGTGCGCGACCGATTGCAAAGTCAGAAGTTTTTGCTGGTCCGGTTCAACGCGCGCGAACATGCGCTGCAGAAAATAAGTCGTCATCAGGACCGCAAGGCCGATCACCAGCATCAGGGCAAAGGAAATGAGCAGTCCGTGCAGCAGATCGCGGCGGCGCGAAGTCACCAGACCGCTCCATTGCCCGTAAACTCCCGCGAGATCCTGCTGATTGCGGATGCGGCTGTCCATGCTGGACATTCTTTTTTGCAACGCGGTCATTGACTTATAGGAGGAAATTGCGTCGCTCGTATTACTGGATGCGGAAGTTTGACCGTTCGCTGATTTCCCGGCAGAAGCATTTCCTTGAGAGGCGTCCATCAATTTTTTCTTCAGTTGCGATTTTGATTTTTGCAGCTGATCTTCGAGCTCATCGTGACTTTTGGAATATGCGGCTGCCGCCGCGGCTGCGTCCCGTTCTTCCTGGCTGAGGCGGCCGAAAACCGAATTCAGCGCATACCATGCGCGCGCGCGGGAGAGAAATGAACCGGAAACCGGCAGTGTCGAATTCGCCTGCTTTCCAACGATGCTGAGATCCAGTTGGCCGCCACTGCTTTGCTCCGAGGCGTTGTAGTCATCGACCATGCGCTGGATGCGGCTTTGTGGATCCCCGCCGGCTCGTTCCAGATCCACGTGCGCGTCGGCAATTTCGTCCTCGACTAATTCCTGTTGGCTCTTGGCGAGGTCGAGTTGCTGGGTGAGATCTTCCTTTTTGCTTTCGTTGGCAGAAGCCACGAGTTTGGTGAGCCGCGCGACGTCCGCGGTCAACTCGGCATCCTCCTGTTCGCCTTTTGAGATGCGTTCGAGGATTGCCTTGATTTCGGGGGTGGAGGTAACCACTTGAGTGGCGGCAGCGGAAAGCGCGGCAGCAAAAGCGAAATCAACTTCGTGGTCGGCCTTCCGGAGCACGTCGCGAGCCAGGTCTTGCTCTTCAGGAGTGGCGGCAAGTTGGGAGAGCGCCTGTGCGTCATGAAATTGGCGCAGGTCCACGGGCGATTGCGTGGCGTTTGTTTTGGACGGAGCCGATGAAACCGTACGAGAGCCCCATTCAGTGGTCACGGCAAGGCCCACCCCTGTGAGCACGAGGAGCACGATCACAACAATAAGAATTGCGCGCTGGCTAGATTGCATATAGCTTTTCAGTTTCCCCTGCGTTGCCAACCGGACCTGTGTTTTGCGTATTGAATCGTTGAACTCGCAGGGGCGCGGCATGCCGTGCCCCTGCAATCGACCGGATTATGCCCCGAGCCAGCGGCCCAGCGGCTCCCAGTTCTCCGAGTGATCGCAAATCACCTTGACTGTTGCTGTGATGGGGATTGCCAGGATCAAACCTATCGCGCCCCAAAGCCATCCCCAGAATAATAGCGCCGCGGTGACTGCGAGTGCATTCAAATGGACGCGGCGCCCCACGATTGCGGGCATCAGCACATTCAATCCGACAAGATGAAATAACGTCAGTATGGCCGCGACGCCCAAGTATGGGCCGATGGTGCTCCATTGCGCCAGGCCGATCAAAAATGGCGGAATCCACGCCAAAACTGCGCCAAGATACGGCACCAGAGTCAACAATCCGGAGACGCAGCCCGATAGAAATGGGTATTTCAAATGTATTGCAAGAAAAAATCCCCAGCTCAAGAGCATCAGGATGACTGCGATGAGGGAATTGCCCGCCACAAAACTGCGGAGCATCAAACTGACTTCATCGAGCGCGCCGCGGACGCGTTCGCGGTGTTCCTCCGCGAATAATTCAATCGTGGCTTTCCAGATTCGTGGTTTCGCGGCAAGCATGAAGAAAACCAGAAAGGGCAAAAACGTCGCCACAGCCAGGACCGAGTACAGGGACCCGGCGCCGCGAAGCAGCCAGTCTCGAATTGGAGGAGGCGTAATGGAGCGCGTCGACGTCTGCCCTCTTTCCCCTGGAGGCGAAATCGATTCAACCCCTTTCTCCACGCTGGTCAGCTGGCGGTCAAACGCCGTAGTCATGTGGCGCAACACGCCGCTGTATCGTGGCCAGTCTTCGAGAAATTGGTCCGCGCGAACCACAACGAGATATCCCAACCCGGCAAAAATCGCAGTGACGGAGAGCAGCACCACCAGCGCGCCCAGCGCGCGTGGAATGCGGATTCGCTCGAATAGGCCGACGACAGGATCTAGAAAATAGGCAATCAATGCGGCGAGCAGCAAGGTGACGACGACATCCGAGGCGAAATACAAGAAAGCGAAGACGATCGCCGCCGCGATGATGCGCTGAGAAGGATTCGATCGCGAGCTGACTTTGACGTCTTCGAGCTGCATATTTCCGCCTATTTCAACATAGCACACCCCTGAATGCGGACAAACTGCGGCTTGCCCCAGACAGCAATGCTGGGATACCGTAGATTATGACTACCATGCTGGCCGCCGCCCTCCCTGTGACCCCGCTTTCGCGCTTGGATTTCCGGGCTGTGCTGGACATTCTGATTATCGCCGCGCTGATCTATTTTCTACTGAAATTGCTGCGCGGAACTCGCGCCGTACAGATGCTGGTGGCCCTTGCGCTGCTGTTCTTTTTTTACCGCGGGGCGCAGTGGGCGCGTCTGGAGATGGTGGAATGGCTGCTCACGACGATGTTGCCGTACATCGCTATCGCTCTGATCATCCTGTTTCAACCGGAAATTCGAAGAGCGCTGTCGCGCGTTGGTCGAAACCTTTCCCTGGTGAAGTTTGCGTCGCACAATCCGAAAGGCACTTACGATGACATCGTCATGGCCGCCGAATTTTTCTCTCAGAACCGCATCGGCGCGCTCATCGTTGTCGAGCGCCAAGCCGGCCTGCGCACGTATATTGAAAGCGGCATTCCGTTGGACGCCAAGCTTTCCTACGATTTACTGGTTTCAATTTTTCGGCCCGGGTCTCCGTTACATGATGGCGCCGTCATTATTGAAGGCTCGCGCGTCGCGGCAGCCGGCTGCTTCCTTCCGCTTTCGCTGAATCCGATGATCTCGAAACATCTGGGCACGCGCCATCGCGCGGCGATTGGCATTACCGAAGATAGTGACTGCGTAGTAGTGCTGACTTCTGAAGAGACGGGCTCTATCTCGGTCGCCTCCGCGGGAGCGATTGAAACCAATCTTTCCCCGGAAGATTTGAGCGACCGTTTGCGCGAGATGGTTTCGCGCCGCCGGGCAACCATGGTCCTTCCTGCGGCGGTTTCGCAGGCGCGAGCTCCGGTGCGGAGATAGACGTTGAATTTTCTGCGCAAGTACATCTTTGCTGACGCGGGCTTGAAACTTCTGGCGCTCGCCATTTCATTCCTCTTGTGGGCAACCTACACGGCAGAGCCGTACGCCGAGGTCGGCTTTCAGGTTCCACTGGAATTCACTACCATGCCGCCCCTGCTGGAAATTTCGGGAGACGTGCCCACTACTGCTCATATTCGCGTGCGCGGCCGCTCGGCCTTGCTCCGCCGCATGATTCCAGCCGACCTGAACCTGCGCCTGGACATGAAAGACGGGAAAGAAGGAACTGCAACCCTGCAAATCACGCCCGGTATGGTGGGCGCTCCGTATGGCGCGACCGTTGTGCAAGTCGCCCCGACGGAAATCCACGTTACTCTTGTGCCACGGCATGGGCCTGCTCCTCCCGCCGGATGACCCGGCGCGTGCTAAACTCGAAATTGTGGGCGAATGCTATGCCCCACCCAGCCTGATCCACGATGACCAAGGAACTGTTCGGCACGGACGGCATTCGCGGTATTCCCGGCACTTATCCGCTGGACGACGCCACCCTTTACGGGATTGCGCGCGCGCTGGGCAAATATCTTCTCGAAACCGAGGCAAAACCGCGCGTCCTAATCGGCATGGACACGCGTGAATCCGGGCCCCACATCGCGGCGCAGCTCGCCGCGGGCCTCGCCGATGACAGCGTGGAGTTTCTTTCCGCGGGCGTTATCACAACCCCCGGAGTCGCCTGCCTCGTTCGGCGAAACAAATTTTCCGCCGGAATGGTCATTTCCGCTTCGCATAACCCTTTTCATGACAATGGAGTGAAACTATTCGCCGGAACGGGGATGAAATTTCCGGATGACGTCGAAGAGCACCTCGAAACCGAAATTCATCAACACAAAGGCCGTGAAACCGCTCCGCATGGAGTTCATGTCCCCGTTGACCTAACTCTCGATGAAGAGTATCTGGCGTACTTGCGCGGATGCGCCATTCCTGGAGCGAATCTCAAGGGATTGAAACTCGTGCTGGATTGCGCAAACGGTGCCGCCAGCCTGTTGGGGCCTGCTCTGTTTCGCTCTCTAGGCGCGGATGTGATCGCCATTCACAACCATCCGAACGGGCGCAATATCAACGACGCTTGCGGGTCGCTACATCCGGAAAAATTGCGCGAGAAAGTCATCAAGACCGGGTCCGCACTCGGTGCGGCGTTTGACGGCGATGCGGACCGCGCCATGTTCGTAAGCGCGAATGGGCGCCACGTGGACGGCGACGGAGTTTTGCTTGCCGCGGCCAGGTATTACAAATCTGTCGGGCAATTGCGCGGCGGGCGTGTAATCGGCACAACTATGGCCAATCTGGGCCTTGAGCGCGCCATCAATGCGGAGGGCCTGAGCCTGGCGCGGGTCCCCGTGGGCGACCGGTACGTGCTGGAAGAAATGGTGCGCAGCGGAGCGAATCTCGGCGGCGAACAATCCGGCCACATCATCTTCCTCGATGACGCGACCACCGGCGACGGCCTTCTCACAGCGCTCAAGATGGCATGCCTTGTCGCCCTGCGCGGGCCGCTGGAAGATCTGATCTGCGGCCTCAAGGTATTTCCTCAGACGATCGTGAATGTGCAAGTGAAGTCCAAGCCTCCGCTGGAATCCCTGCCTGTGGTTTCGGCCGCCATTGAAAAGGCGACCAACGCACTTGGCGCAGCCGGACGCGTAGTCGTGCGCTACTCGGGCACCGAACCAAAGGCGCGCGTCATGGTCGAAGCCGAGCACGCCGAAGACGTTACGCTGTGGGCAGAAACCCTCGCCTCTGCGATCCGCGCCGCTATCGGCGTCTAGTTTTTTCTTCGTCCTGGGAACTCTTTCCGCCTTTCCGGCATTACAAGTGAGGTCGCACGAGTAGGACAGGCTTCAGCCTGTCGGTTTCGCGTTCGTGCTGGCAAGATCAAAAGCGACAGGCTGAAGGCTGTCCTACTGCGACCCAGAATGAATAGCGATGAACATCTCATGCTTGAGTTCCAACGTGGCTCCCGCACGCAGGGGGAACTAGGTATTTGAACAATCCCAAAGACAGTAGCCCTTGAACCGGAAATATGTGAAAAACTGTAGAAAGTAGGGTCGATAGACCCGCTGGCCAGCAATTGAAGTACGGTATCTCCTTCTTTTTCTTTCAGTTAGCGTGGAATTGTGGAATATTCAAAGTGTGGCACTTCGTTTGCACTTAGTGTAACCAAGTGGTTTTGATATTTCCCGGGGTGGTTAATGCGTTCCGGCTTTGTCCGGAATGGGGTGAAATGGGGTTTTGCTGAAAAGGGGCTCGCATGCGAGCCCCTTTTTCTTCTTGAGGCCTGCTGCAACGGTTGCTCGCCTTCCCGGGCTTCGGTTTCCTTTGAAACCGCACGCAACAGTACTTGTTCCGCACCACTCTTCGGTGTGCGCGTTGACGCCACTATCTTGCAGCACTTAGCATAATTATTATGCGGCCCACACCTCATGGCTAAAACAGTCGACGAAGATCTCGGACAACTTGAGAGAGATATCCGCCAGCTGAAGATCGAGTATGAACAATACTTCGGCGGCGGAAAGGCGCGCCCACCCTCGGAAATCGAGTGGCGCATCGATACCACGCTCAAGCGGTACAGCGACCGGGGCGCGGAAATGAATTATAGCCAGCGCTTCCGCTACGGCAATCTCTCCCAGATGTACTCGAAATTCCGTGAAATGTTTCGCAAACGGATGAAACAAAAGGAAGAGGGCACTGTGCAGCGCCACTTCGGCGCCGCGGCTCGTGAGATTGAAGCGGAGAGGGCCCGCAAGCGCGCCGAAGCGGAAAAATCGAAATGCGTCCGAAGCCACGACGCTTCCTGCCAGCGGCAATTGCGCCTTCATGACGGCAATTTTCACCGAGTCGACCCGGCTCATCTGGCCCGCGCCGATGCCCACCGTTTGCCCCGCGCGCGCGAAAACGATGGCATTGGATTTTACGTGCTTGCAGACTTTCCAGCCAAAGAGCATGGCCTCGATTTCCTCGCGCGTGGGCGCGCGCCGGGTGACCACTTTCAGCTCGCTCTCAGCGAGTTCGTGGCGATCCTGTTCCTGCACGAGGATGCCGCCAGATAGGCGCTTCAACTCGAGATCGGATTCATGTGCG
>Ga0206991_10273_pt1 | contig 15275 bp, 13 predicted proteins | sample Alteio_BWMinCont_9_FD_153286 | JGI IMG/M metagenome (GOLD analysis project Ga0206991, IMG submission 153286) | Enriched cells from forest soil in Barre Woods Harvard Forest LTER site, Petersham, Massachusetts, United States -... | ecosystem: Environmental > Terrestrial > Soil > Temperate forest >...
GCGGCATTTCCCGATCGTCTTCAACATGCACGGCGGCCCGACCAGCGCATTCCTGACGCGCCTTTCCGGCGCGCCTGTGCGCGTCTGCTGGGCGCGGCGGCGCTTCTCCGCTTTCTATAATGTGCAGGTGCCGATTGATTTCCCGGTTGCCGGGCGCACGGAGATGCACACGGCGGAGCACCGCTTGCAGCAGCTGCTGTGGACCGGCTTGCCGGAAAAGCCACTTCCCGCGGCGAAGCTTTGCGTTCAGCCGAACGCGGCGGAGTTTGTGCGACAAAGGCTGGCCGAGCTCGGAATCGAGCCTGGCCAACGGTACGCAGTGCTGCGTCCGGGAGCGGCCCAGGCGAATAAGCGCTGGCCCGTGGAACACTTTGCCACGATCGCGGAATGGCTGCGGGAAGTGCATGGCATCGCGACGGCAGTGAATCTGGGACCGGGCGACGAGCCGATCGAATCCGCCGTGAGGGAGCATTTCGCGGGAAAAGCGATCCTGGATTCGCTCGATCTGCGAGGCCTGGTCGCGCTGCTGGCGGGATCCTGTTTTTTTCTCGGCAATGATACGGGGCCCACGCACATCGCCGCGGCGGTCGGGAAGAAGTGCGTGGTGGTGTTTGGCGCAAGCGATTCCAAAGTGTGGTCGCCGTGGAAGACCGAATACCGGATCGTGGAGCACCGCTTTCCTTGCCGGCAGTGCGTGCGCGGGCGCTGCGAATCCCTGGGCGCGTCGCAATGCATTCAATCGATCGGCGTCGAAGAGGTTCGCGAAGCGTGCGAGGCGCTGCTTGACCGGCGCGAAACTTTCCTGCCGCGCGAGCGCATCCTGTAGGCGCCTCGCGCTCGAAAAGTATTCGACTCCACAACGAAAAAGCAGATCCCTCGACACACCATCCCAGCGCACCAAAAGTCATGCGCCGGCGACCCGGATTCGCTCGGGATGACCATTCATACAAGTTTCTTCGATCGAGTCCTCAGCGAACCAGGGTGGGATACAGCTTGGTGGCGATGGCGGCGAGAATCACGAAAATTACGCCGATGACCCCAAAATTGGTAAACAGGCTATGAGAGCTCTGGCCGGGCCCAATCATCAACGAGCGCAGCGCATCCACCAGGTACGTCAGCGGGTTCAGAAACGCCACGACACGCAGCCAGTGGGGCATGATCGCAATGGGGTAGATGGCGTTGCTGGCAAAAAAAAGCGGCATGGTCATCAACTGGCCCACGCCCATGAAGCGTTCGCGCGATTTCACCAGGCAGGCGATGATGAAGGAAAAAGTCGCGAAAATGGCGGAGCCGAGCATGGCGCCGAACAAAACGCCCAGGATCGAGAGAGGCGTCCACCGAATCGGGATGCGCATGAGGAAGGCGACGATGTAAATGATCGTGGCCTGGATGGCGCCGCGAAAGCCGGCCGAAGCGGCCTTGCCATAAACCAGCGCGGAGCGATGCGCGGGACTGACCAGCATCTTGTGCACAATGCCGAGATCGCGTTCCCAAATCACGGCGATGCCGTAGAAGATGGCCACAAAGAGCACGCTCTGCGCGAGGATGCCCGGAGTCATGAAAGCCACATAGCTGACATTGCCGGTGGGGATGGCGCGCACGCGGCTGAAGACATTTCCGAAGATGACAATCCAGAGCACGGGCTGGACGGCGCGGCTTAATACTTCGGTGGGATCGCGAAGGAGCTTTTTCAATTCGATTTCGGCGATGGCCGCGGTCTCTCGAAAAAAGCTATAGACCGCGGAAGGCTCAGCCGAGACGGCTAGCTGTGCGCCGGGTTGCGCGTACGTCACGATAATTTCCCTCCTCTTGAATGGTGCCGCCGCTGTAATGAACGAAGACGTCGTCGAGCGTGGCTTCGGGTCCGACGCTGGCTTTCAGGTCCACAGGGTTTCCGACAGCGGCGATTTTGCCGAGATGCATGATGGCGAGGCGATCGCAGAGCTCCTCAGCTTCGTCCATGCCGTGGGTAGTGATCAGGACGGTCATGTGAAAATTGGCGCGCAATTCCACCAGTCGCTCCCAGACGGAGCGGCGCGCGACGGGATCCAGGCCGATCGTGGGCTCGTCGAGAAACAGGACGGTGGGGCGATGCAGCATGGCCTGCGCGATTTCCAGGCGCCGGATCATTCCCCCGGAAAAAGTCTTGACGAGTTTGCGGCCGAAATCGGTCAAGCCCATGAATTGCAAGGCGTCTGCGATGCGCTGTTTACGTTCGGCGCGGGCGATGCCATAGAGCTTGGCGGAGAGATCGAGATTTTCGTAGCCGGTGAGGGCGCCATCGGCGGAGAGCGCCTGAGGCACATAACCGATTCGTCTGCGAACCTGGGACGGGGCTTTGACGATATCGAAGCCGGCGACCGACGCAGTGCCTTCGGAAGGCTCGAGGAGGGTGGTCAGCATTTTGATGATGGTGCTTTTGCCGGCGCCATTTGGTCCAAGAAGGCCGAAAATCGAGCCATAGGGAACGCGCAGGGAGACGTGATTGGCGGCGGTCAGGTCGCCGAAGCGTCGCGTGAGGCCGAAGGTCTCGATGGCAAAGGATTCCCCGCCGGAAGAGGCAATCTCGACGGCGTTAGTGACGTCGCTATTTAGCGTGGACATAGACGAAGGCTATGGTGCTCCTATTAAGGATGCCGCAGGGAACTTCAACGTAACAGATGCCCCCTCCCCCCCGGCTGGTTTTGCGCATGTGTTCATTCTAAACGGGATCCAAGACCCGTGGTTGCGTAAGTGTTCATTCTACTAAAGTTGCGCGCAAAATTTCTGTAAGTGTTCATTCCAGTCCGTTTAATAAAAAGACGCGGCGCTTGATGTGTCGGGTAGCGGCACGGATGGTTCGCTGCCGCTGGGAAATGAGAGCGAAAAAGCGAAAAGGACAGAGCCAAAGAGAAGAAACGCGCTGGATTGCCAAAGAACATGCGCGAGTTTAGCATATTATCAAGTGGTTAGCAATAGTTTTTTTTGTTAGCTTTATAGTATTCGAACGTGGAGGGGCGATTTCGAACGGAAAGTGTCCGAATCTGTTTCACGCGAAGCGTCGTTCGAATTGCTTTGGACTCGTGCGCGGGCGAGCCATAAGAGTACTGCTTAAGACTTGCTACGGGCAACGCGTTGGTTTGAATACCGCTGAGTAGCGCTAAACTAGCGGCGGCAGGCGATAGCGGAGTCGTAGTTCTCAAGGCGGCTCTGGCTCCAGGCGATTCGTGCCGATCCAAAAAACCAGACGAAGGCCAGAGCTTGTGAGGCGAAGCAAATGAGATATGTCGAGAAGAGCTTGACCGAGGGGGAACGCATCGTCTACACGACGCGCCGTCATTGGGTGGTGCTGATTGGTTCGAGCGCCGGCGCGGGTCTTCTTGCTGTGGCCGGAATCGTTTTGCTGTTTGCGAAGGACTTTATGTGGATTGGCGGCGTGATTCTGCTGGTCGTTGCGGCGGGGATTGGCGTCTCGGGCTTAGTGCGCCGCTATGGGTTTGAATTCGCGGTTACGAACAAGCGAGTGATCTATTGCAAAGGGATCGTATCGATGGCGACCGACGAATTGTTTCTGGACAAAATCGAAAGCATTCTCGTGAAGCAAGGACTGCTCGGACGATGGTTGGATTATGGGAGCGTTAGCGTGCGGGGAACCGGTGGGTCCTGGGAGCCATTTCCCGATATCGCGGATCCTCTAATGCTCCGGCGACGAATCCAGGAGCAGATCGAGCGGCGATCTTCGGCGGTTAGCGCTTAGGTGTGATTTGGGTCCCTTTCACGTGGAAGCTTGGAGACGAGCGGCGGCGAGATGTGACGCTGTAGCTTAGTTTTCGCCCCGGTAAGTCATCCTTTCCGTTCCCTTCTAGTTCCTTGTCAGGTGTTTTTCCCCAACTGTTCGACGAGTTTATAGGGGCGCTACAAGACAGGATGCCGCCTGGAAGGGGGCGCTACGAAAAAGAACAGCAGATCCCTCGGCCTGCGGGCCTCGGGGTGACAGTTAGGATAGCGAAACCGCAGAGGGATTCTTCGACTTCGCGTCCCGACCGGAAATCGCAAAGAAGCGATTTCCGGGGAGGAAAGTAGGTCCGGGACGCTCCGCTCAGAATGACAGCGTGCGGGGCGGAACTCAGCAATGGCGCGAAAGGCAGGTCGCTTGGCCGATGGGCAACAATAAGAGGGATCCTTCGCTACTCCACCCCAACACACGCAAGACCGGCGTGTGCTGGGGACCCCGGCTGCGCTCAGGATGACAACGTGCGGGGCGGATCTTGGCAATGGCGGGAAAAGTAGGGCGTTTGGCCGAGGGCTGATAATAGAGGATGCCGCCTGGAAGGCGGCGCTACGAAAAAGGCGAGGACGCCGAGTGGGAAGGCGGCGCTACGACAAAGAAAACCAGATCCCTCGGCCTGCGGGCCTCGGGATGACAACACGCGACGCGGGCGGGAGCTGAGAAGACGGTTAGGAATCGGAGGATTCGGGCTCGGCGGGGGAGGACGAAGCGGGGGCGGCGCCGGAGGCGGCGCGAGGCTTCAGCAAATCGAACATGGCCTTGGCAGAGTGCGACAGGGGTTCGCGGCGGCGGTAGAGCAAATAAAGATCGCGGGGCATGCGAATCTGGCGGACCTTGACCTCGACCAGCAGGCCTTCCTCAATTTCCCAACGGACGCACATGCGCGGCACGATGGCCACGCCGATATCCATTTGCACGAAGCGCTTGATGCTTTCGATGGTGGGCAGCTCGATATTCATGCGCAGGGGCACGTGATGCTTGGCGAAGAGCTGGATGACGCGCTGGCGGAAGGGCGATTCGACGATGTGGGCGACGAAGTTTTCCTGGCCCAGTTCGGCGAGATCGGCGCGGCCGCGCTTGGCCAGCCGATGTTTGGGGGAGACCACCAGGGCGAGCTCATCGCGAAAGATTTTGGCGGAGGCCAGGTTGGGTTCCTGGGAGACGAAAGAGGCCACGCCAAGGTCCAGTCGATAGTTCAGCAATTCGGAGGGAATATCGCGTGAAAATGTGCGGCGCACGGCCAGATGGACTTCGGGAAAAAGCTGGCGGTAACGGGCCAGCACGGGCAGCAGGGCATGAATGGAGCTTTCGTTGACGCCAAGCGAAAGCTCGCCGCGTCCACCGCTGCGCAAGTCATCGACGGCGCGGCGGATTTCGTCGCGGAGATTCAGGATGCGTTCGGCATAGCCGACCAGGAGGCGGCCGGCGTCGGTAAGCTGGCCGGAACGGGCGCCGCGAGCGAACAGGGGTTCGCCGACCCATTCCTCGAGTTTGCGGATGGTGATGCTGACGGCGGGCTGGGTGCGATAGAGCTTCTGGGCGGCGCGGGAGAAGGAGCGTTCGCGAGCGACGGTGAGGAAGACGTTAAGTTCGGCTAGGTCCACAGGAAGACCCCGGAAGAAGATGCCGCCTGGAAGGCGGCGCTACGAAAAGGCGGCGCTACGAAAAAGAAAAGCAGATCCCTCGGCCTGCGGGCCTCGGGATGACAGCTAGGAGAGAGCCTTCGTTCTTCCGCTCCAGCACACGCGAGAGCGGCGTGGGCTGAGGCCGAGGGATAAGGCGCTACGGAAAAAGCGCAGGATGCCGCCTGGAAGGCGGCGCTACGAAGAGCGGGGCTACGAAAAGGGCTAGGAGTGGGCATAAACCCGACCGACGGCAATATAAGTGCCTTTTATGCAGGGGGCAAGAAGTATAAATTGGACATTCAAGGCGCAAACCGGTCTACTGGGTAGTGGGTCATCTGTTTGCGGCCGAATTGTCGGTACATAAAAGCAAAGGTCCTCGCCCGCCGACGCGCCAGAGTTGCTTGCGCGGGAAGGCGGGCTGGGGATGACATCGAAAAAATGCGGGCTGAAAATGACCCGCTGCCGTTCGGGCAGGTTGCAGGAGGAGTGCGATGGAGATGGTGCGAATCTTCGATACCACGTTGAGGGATGGCGAGCAGGCGCCCGGCTTTTCCATGAATACGGCGGAAAAACTGCGGCTGGCGCGACAGCTCGAAAGCCTTGGCGTGGACATCATCGAGGCGGGTTTTCCGATTGCCTCACAGGGAGATTTCGAGGCGGTGAGCGGGGTGGCGCGCGAGATTCGTCAGAGCACGGTGGCGGGGCTGGCGCGGGCGCGGCGCGAGGATATTGATGCGGCGCTGGGCGCCCTGGAACACGCAGCGCGGCCGAGGGTACACGTCTTCCTGGCAACTTCGGACCTGCACCTGAAGCACAAGCTGCGGATTTCCCGCGCGGAAGCGCTCCAATCCATCGGCGAGATGGTGGCCTACACGAAGACGCACTGCCCGGAAGTGGAATTTTCGGCTGAGGATGCAAGCCGCAGCGATATCGAATTTCTCGTCCAAGCCTTTACGATTGCCGTCGAGGCCGGCGCGACGATCCTGAATGTGCCCGACACGGTGGGTTATGCCACGCCGGAAGAGTATGGCGGACTGTTTCGGACGCTGCGCGCACGGGTGAAAGAACGGCCGGGCGTGGTATGGAGCGCCCACTGCCATAACGATCTAGGAGTGGCGGTAGCCAATTCGCTGGCGGCGGTGCAAGCCGGAGCTCGGCAGGTGGAGTGCACCATCAACGGAATCGGCGAACGCGCGGGCAACGCGGCATTAGAAGAGATCGCCGTAGCCCTGGCGGTGCGACCGGACCGCTATCAAACCGGCACGCAGCTGCGGCTGAACGAGCTTTACGCGACCAGCAAACTGCTATCGGAAATTACCGGGGTCTCGGTGCCGCCCAACAAGGCGGTGGTGGGCGCGAATGCCTTTGCGCACGAGGCGGGCATTCACCAGGACGGGATTCTGAAGAATCCGCTGACGTATCAGGTGATTTCGCCGGAGGCGGTGGGAGTGCCGGCGCATAAACTGGTGCTGGGCAAGCATTCGGGGCGCAACGCGCTGCGTTCACGGCTGGCCGAATTGGGCGTGGTGATATCGGAAGACGAGCTGCGCGAATGCTATCGCCAGGTCATGGCGCTCGCGGACGTGAAAAAAGAGATCACCGACGAGGACATCATGCGTCTGTCGGGCGGCGCGCCGGCGGAAGCGAGCGCTGAGGGCAGAGCAAAAGTTTCGGACGTGGCGGTATGAGCCCAGGGCAGTGGACCATCGCCGTCCTTCCGGGCGATGGCATTGGCCCCGAAGTTACCCGCGCCGCAACGACGATCCTGCAGGATTGCGCCCGCGAATTCGGTTTCCGCGTAAATCTAGTTGAATACCCCTTCGGCGGCATCGCTATCGATCAGTGCGGCAAGCCGCTGCCTCAGGAGACCCTCGACGGCTGCCTGAAAGCCGACGCGGTGCTGCTGGGAGCCGTCGGCGGGCCGAAGTGGGATTCGCAGCCGCTGGACCGCAGGCCGGAGGCGGGCCTGCTGGGTTTGCGGCAGGCGCTGCGCGTTTACGCGAATGTGCGTCCCATCCAGCTGCGCAAAGCGCTGCGGGGGTTGTGCCCGTTGAGGCTGGGCGCAGAGACGAAGGTCGATTTCGAGATCATCCGCGAACTTGTGGGAGATATCTATTTTGGCGCGCATACCACGGAGGGGCGGGGAGACGCGGAGCGCGCTTCGGATGTGGCCACCTATAGCGTGCCGGAGATCGAGCGCATCACGCGATTTGCGTTCACGCGGGCAAGGCTGCGGGCGCACCGGGTGACATCGGTGGACAAGGCCAATGTGCTGGCAACTTCGCGGCTCTGGCGGCGGACGGTCACGCGGATGGCCGCGGACGCGAGCGATCTCGCGATCGACCACCTCTATGTGGACAACGCCTCCATGCAAATTATTCTGCGCCCGGACCAATTTGACGTGCTGCTGACGTCGAATCTCTTTGGCGACATTCTGAGCGACGAAGCGGCGGCGCTGGCCGGCTCCATCGGCATGGTTCCTTCGTGGAGCGCGGGCGACGGACCGCCGTTGGTCGAACCGATCCACGGAACCGCGCCGCAGCTTGTGGGCAAGGACGTGGCGAATCCCTCGGGCGCGATTCTCTGTGTGAGCCTGCTGCTGCGAGAACAATTTCATTTGCCGGAAGCGGCGGATCTGATCGAGCGCAGCGTAGATGCCGTGCTTGCCGAAGGCATGCGCACGGCGGACATCGCCGAGCCCGGGGCCCGGACGATCAGCGGTTCGCAATTCGCGAGTGAAGTGTGCGCGCGCATGCGAACCGCGGGGGAACGCGCGCAGCCGCAAGGGGCTTAGCCAAATTTAGGCTCCCGGGATTTGTGCCGCCCCTGACGGGGCTTTCTTTACGGACGCCCGTTTACCCAGTGCTTCCACCACCCCAACGCGCACAAGTGCGCGCGCATGCAAAACGCGGGGGAACGCGCGCAGCCGCAAGGGGCTTAGCCAAATTTAGGCTCCCGGGATTTGTGCCGCCCTGACGGGGCTTTCTTTACGGACGCCCGTTTACCCAGTGCTTCCACCACCCCAACGCGCACAAGTGCGGCGCGCGTCGGGGGCCCCGGTTTCCGCACTGGGCTACGTTGTGTCGCCCCTGAAGGGGCTCCTCGCGCTAGTTCTTCGGGCCCACCGGTGTCACGGCAGGTGCGCTCCAAGCCGCAAGGGGCCTGGGGATCACACCGCAGAACTCAAGCCGGGGTTTTTGAACGGCTCGTTTTTGAATTGCTCCAGGGCGCGAGCAACCACAGGCGGGCCAACTGTTCGTCCAACTCCTGAATTCCCAATATTTTTCCGAAGGCGATGAGCAGCACAATTCCCGCAACGGTGAGCACGATCAGCATCAAGAGGGCACCGGAAAAAGTGTGCCAAGGCAGATGAGGTTCGAGCAGCAGGCGGAGCTTATAACAGGCGAAGGCCACAACGGCCGAAGCGGCGCAGACCTTGAGGAAAAAGAGAACCAGGGCGCCCTCTTCGCGATTGTGCGTGCGCCGGGCCAGCAGAAGGAAAAGGATGACGGTGTACGCGAGGATGCCGACGGAGCTGGCCATCGCCAGTCCCAGGTGGCGGTAATGCCGCACCAGCAGCCAGTAAAGCGGCAGGTTGGCAAAGGTCAGCACCGTGCCAACGATGGCCGGCGTCATTGTATTGCGCGTGGCGTAAAAGCCTCGGGCCAGGATGTACTGCGCGCCCCAGCCAAAGAGTCCCAAAGTAAAGAAAACCAGCGTCGCCGCGGTGGCGTCCAGATCGGAAGGCTTCATGCGCGTGTGGGAAAAGACCAGGTAGACGACGGGCGCACTGAGCGCAATGGTGATGGCGGAAATGGGCACAAGAGTGGCGATCAGGCCCTTGAGCGTGGAATTCAGCAGACGATTCAGCTCGTCGAATTTCCCCTCCGAATACAGCTGGGCGAGGAAAGGGAACGAAGCCACGCCGACACCCTGACCCACGACGCCCAGAGGCACGCGCATCAGGGTCTTGGCGTAGCTGAGCCAGGTAATCGATGCGGGCTGGAGGTAAGAGCCGAACCAGCGAATGATCCAGTCATCGGTGAAGGACAGAGATAGCGCCAGCATGATGGGCACGGAAAGACGAACAAATAAAAGGAAGCCGGGATGGCGCAGGTTGAGATTGGGCTTAAATTTGGCGCCGACGGTGACCGCACCGTAGACCTGCAGCCCGAGATTGCCGACGAGAGCGCCAACGAGAACACCCACGGCAAACCCGGTCATGCCGATGCGCGAAGCCAGAAGCACGCCGCCCAGAATAATAAAGATGTTGTAAACGACCGGAGCGAGCGAGGGGATGGCGAAGCGCCCCTTGGCGTACTGAATGGCGCTGAGGATGCTGCCCTGGTAGAAACAGAACTGCGCCGGCAGCATCAAGCGGGTGAGGAAAATGACCCGGGCTTTTTCCGCGGGTTGAAATCCGGGAGCAATGAGCTGAGCGAGCTGCGGAGCAAAGAGTTCGCCTCCGAGTACGAAAGCGACGAGCAGGATGCCCATAAAGGTGATGACGGTGGAAAAGACGTGCCAGGCCTCGTCTTCGCGGTCTTCGGCGGCATATTTCGTAAAGACGGGAATAAACGTGACGCTGAGAGACGCTCCCGCGACCAGATAGTTGAGGAAATCGGGAAGGGTAAAGGCGGCATAGTAGGCGTCGGTCATGGCATTGGAGCCGACCTGGTGCGCTACGACCCATTCGCGGACGAAGCCAAGAACACGGCTGAGCAAAATACCGGCCATGACGATGACGGTGGAGGCGACGACGCGGCGATTTACGCTCAACTGGCTCACGGAATTATGGTAGAGGGTTTGCGCAGCTTCGCCTAGTCGCTTCGCACAGGATTGAGAGAGCGTGTGGCGTCAAAGGCACGCAGGGATGTGGTTTGGCTGGCAGTTCTTGGCTATCGCGAGGCGATCTAGGCCGAGTGAGCGACTTCCAATTCGGGCAATTTGGGCTCGTGAGCCCAAGTGGCGAGCAGAATGACCCGGTGGGTGACCGGGGAGATGTGAACGTAGAACACCTGGTCGTCGGCCTGAAGCTCAAAGAAACCCGGCCGGCGCTCGTCGGGACTGGCTGGAGCCCCAGAGGCGAGGGCCTGGCGCAGCCGCTGCAAGGTTTCGGCGGAATGTCCGCGCGGATCTTCTATTCTTGCTGATTGTGCGAAGTGCGTTATGCCATCCATGACTGATGCCCCATCCGTTTCTGTTAGAACCCTCTCTATATGTAATGCATGGGGGGACAAAAAGTTTCGAGATCAGGAGGATGGTTGCTTCAATAGTTACGGCCTATCCTTATAGTTACGGTTCGTTACGGTCTGATTCACGAGAATTGGACTCTCGGCACCGGGGTCACTCAGGAGTCGGTGGAGAGCCGGCAGGGCGATTCGCGCATGGAGTGATTCGAGGTATCTTTAACGTTACCAGTGGTTTGGAGCTGCATGTTGAGCCGGTGCAAGAGGGACCATGCCGATGGCGGCAGCTGCTTACGGAGCCACTCTTTGCTATTCCAGGCGGTATGCAGGAGATGCAGGTAGGCGCTGCCGCGGGTGCGTGGGCGCGCAAAATGGACGTCGATATAGCTTCCCGTCACCGCGCCGAAACGTTGCTTGCTCGGATTTGGCGTAGCCAGGAAATCGTAGTGGCGCACTCCCTCCGAAATCAGCTCCCGAAGGACATGGCCCCTCAGAACAAATCCCACGCTTTCCAGTGCGTATGCGGGGTCGAAGCCCTCTTGAAGGGCGTAAACGGTGTCGCGATAACGAAGGGCAAACTGGGCCGCGACGATTTCGTCATTCAGCTTCAACAACCAGAAGTCGAGCCATCCGCGGCGCAATAGGAACTGCGCCAGCTGGATATAGAACCGGCGACGTTCGGCGGAGAGGAAGGTGCCGGATTCGCCCAGAGACCGCCAGCGTTTGTTGTGTAATTCAAAAAGGGCACTGAGGGAGACAGGCAAGTCGCTCTCCTCGGAACACTTGTAGCACTCCGCTTTGAAGCGCTTGGCCACACGCCGGGAGTAATACAGGAGTTTTCGCCGCTCATTTTTTGAAATCTGGCCCAGGTAAGAGTCCCAGTCTACGGGCAGGGCGACGGCGGAGCGCAGGCGGGGATGGATGGCCTCGGGCCAGCGGCGTTCCTTGAGTTCATCGAGCAGATGGCCAAGCACGGGTGAGCCATCGGGAACCGTGTTCAACTCGCAGCAATCCCAGGCGGAGCGGTCCCGCTCGAGGAAGTCGAGGAACGACCTGACCACAGATTTTTCGAATCCGGGAAGAGCCAGAAAGTCGAGATTGTCCGAATCTCCGCTGCCATCGCCGAGCAGGCCCAGGAGGCGGTAGCGAGCGCTCAATGCGGATCGTTTCGGGGTTACCGAGAGGGGCGCCAGTCCGACGAGGCGGATGCCGCGTTCAAAAAAGGCCAACACCATCAGTTCGCGGTTTTTGCCGTAGGCATGCCACCAGGGAGCGAGCCATTCCCAGGTGTTGAAGATCGTGGCGTGGGGAATCTGGGAGAGCAGCGATTCCCAGGCGGGCCGCAGGCAATGGAGAGCCTCCCAATGCGCATAACAACGAATTTGCAGCTGCTGGGTCATCTTCGTCGGTTTCAGGTGCAGAGCCAGCCCTTTCCGAGTTTCAGAGCCGCCATCCAGCTTTCAGGCGAGCGAACCTTCAAAGTGAACGCGTTTGCCCGCGATTCATTCCCACGGCAAGCCTGAACTCAAGGATTGTTAACGAAATGCGGCGACGCGGCGCGTGTGGGTTCCGTGCCCACTTGCGTTTCAGACCTGGCGCGCGCGGCCGATCTCGTATTCTATTGTGATGACGGAACCGCCGAGAATGGACACAGGTGCGCGGATCAAGAGCAGAGACCAGCGTCTCCGTATCTGTAAAGTTATCGTGTACTCCATTGTATCCCTCGGGTGCGGCTGCAACTAATACTTGCGGCGGGGGAAGAACTTGAGATATTTTCGGGGGTCAAATTGGACAACCCTTGAAGAAAACTAAAAAGCAAACAGCGTTTGGCAAAGACCGGCGTCGAAAACACCGTCATTGGCAGGTCACGGTCTATTATGCGGACGGGCAGAGATTTGCTCGTGTTTACACGGATCGCGCCAAGGCCGCAAGTTTTGCGCGCAGGCAGAAGAGATCTCCCGTGGTCAAGTCAACGCGGGTCGTGCAGGTAGGTTAGCCCCGGGGATATCCTGCCAGAACGATGAAGCCACACGCTTTGGCGGCTTGTGGCATCATGTGCAGCATGTTATAAGTTTTTTGATACCGAAAAGCGGCCGTAGTATAGGGGTAGTACGGGAGCTTGCCAAGCTCCAGGCGGGGGTTCGAGTCCCCTCGGCCGCTCCAATCATCCGCAGAGAAGCGCGCGAGCGCGCTTGAGTATTCCATTCCCGTTCAATCTAATATGGGCCAATATTGGCGCATGGAGACGATTCGCATCGCCGTGGGCAGTAAGCGGGCGCCAAAGCTGGAGGCGGTTCGCGAAGCGCTGGATGCTGTGGGGCCTCTGCTGCACGCGGGATTGAGCTTCGACATTAGAGGCTTCGAGGTCTCGACCGGTGTCAGCCACACGCCTCAAAGCCGAGTGGAGCTAATGGCCGGTGCGCGCGGCCGGTGCGAGGCTTTGACGGATGCCGCTTCAGGCCTGGGCGCGGGGTATTTCGTGGGGTTGGAAGGAGGCCTCGACGTCATCCATGAGGATGGCCGGCGCTTAACTTTCCTGGAAAGCTGGGCCTACGTTGCCGATACGAGCGGGCGCGGCTTTTACGGGCGGTCGGGTGGGATTTTGTTGCCCGACGCGCTGGCCGCCGAAGTTCTGGATCGAGGCGCAGAGCTTTCCGACGCCATTGAGGCGTTCACGGGAGAACGGGGCGTTCGCGATTCGCAGGGCGCGTGGGGCGTATTGACAAAGAATCTGATCAACCGCCAGGAGTCGTTCCGCATCGCCTTGATCAGCGCGTTTGCTCCGTTCTTCAACGCCGCGCTTTATCGAAGGAGCTAGCCTCCAACCCCCAGAGTCATTTCCTTTCAGTTCATCGCTTCGCCGATCCGAGCGCAAACCTCCGCCGCGAGAGCGCGGTGCTCCGGGCAACCGATCACGCTGGGAGGCGGGGGGGCTTTTGCGTCGATTTCGCACAGGCGCTCGCGAAGCCGCTCGATACGAGCGTGAGCCTGGGCCGCGCTGCGGGGATCGATCTGGCCGCTGGATGCGGCTTGGGCCACGGCCTCGAGCGCCGGCGCGACGAGCGTCCAATCGTGGCATAGCATGGCGATATCGGTTCCGGCTTGCAGCGTCTTGACCACGCTTTCGCTATTGCCGTAATGCCGGGCGATTGCGCCCATGCCGAGATCGTCCGCCAACACCACTCCTTCGAAAGCCAGCTGCGCGCGAAGTATGGTCTCAAGGAGTTCGGACGATAACGAGGCAGGCGACACGGAATCTATTTGAGGCAGCAGAATATGCGCGGTCATAATCAACGGGACACCGGCGTCAATCGCAGCCGCAAAGGGAACCAGTTCGCGAGCCAGCAGGCGCTCGCGTGTACCGTCGAAGCGGGGCAGGTCGAGGTGCGGATCGACGGCCGCGTCGCCATGGCCGGGAAAATGTTTGGCACAGGGGAGCACGCCTTCGGCAAGGAAGCCACGTAAGACAGCGCAGCCCATTCGCGCAACATGCTTAGGATCGGAACCGAAGCTGCGGCCCGCGGTGACGGGGCTATTTGCGTTGATTGCCAAATCGAGCATGGGAGCAAAATTCAGGTTCAGTCCGGCTGCGCGGAGTTCGCGGACCATAGCACGGGCCGCGCGTTCGACAAGCGAGGGATCGGTCAAGCGGCCCAGTTCGGCAGGCGAGGGCCAGGAAGTAAAGGGCTCACCGAGGGAGAATTTCGTGCCACCCTCCTGATCGATGCCGATCAAGACGGGGCGGCCGGCGGCGCGCTTGACGGCGGCGGTCAAATCGAGCAGCTCGGGGAGAGAGCGGAAATTTCGCGGATAGATCGCCACGCCGGCGAGGCCTGCCGCTAACAGATCGCGGAGTTCGGCGGAGAGCGATTGACCGGGGAAGCCGAGCAGAAATCGTTCGAGCACCTCTTGCGACTTTGGCTGCGGGGCGGGCAATTGTTATCTTTCGCCTGCTTGCGCGGGTGCTATGCTCGTCGGTCGTTTCATTTTCGCTCGACTGGGTCGTCTGGACTCGCGGATGCAAAGCACGTGGCGAGGGTAGCGGCAGAAGGGAAGCAAGTAAAGTTGCGAATTGAGGCACGCGCGCCGACGCGCATCGATCTGGCCGGCGGGACTTTGGACATCTGGCCGCTCTACCTTTTCCATCCGGGGGCGGTGACGGTGAATTGCGCCATCACGCGCTATGCCACTTGCGTGATTGAGACGCGATCTCGCGGGCGAGAGATCCATCTGGTTTCACGCGATACGAAACGCAAGGATAGCTTTGCGTCGCTGGCAGCGCTCGAACGCGCACGCAACTATCAGCTGCCTTTGTTGGCGCACCTGGTGCGCTTCTTTCGTCCACGCATGGGTTTCACGCTGACCACCGATTCGCAGGCGCCCGCGGGCGCGGGCATCGGGGGTTCGAGCGCAATGGCTGTGGCGATCTGCGCGGCTCTGGATCGGCTCACGGGAGCCGCTCTGCGCCTGGAGGATTGGATCCATATCAGCCGCGACGCCGAGGCCATCGTCATTCGCGTGCCCACCGGCACGCAGGATCATTACCCACCGGCTTGGCTCTGATTCGATTGAGGAAGAGCATCGAAATTCGGCAGCACCGGCAGGCTCAGCCCCGCTGGAAACTCCACGTTACTGGCTGACGGCAACGGGTCCGCGGAGCCCGGATGAACATCGGGACTCAGCAGGAGCGCG
>Ga0206991_10274_pt1 | contig 15225 bp, 14 predicted proteins | sample Alteio_BWMinCont_9_FD_153286 | JGI IMG/M metagenome (GOLD analysis project Ga0206991, IMG submission 153286) | Enriched cells from forest soil in Barre Woods Harvard Forest LTER site, Petersham, Massachusetts, United States -... | ecosystem: Environmental > Terrestrial > Soil > Temperate forest >...
CTGAATCCACGGGTGCCTGTTGGGTCACATAGACGAACGCATAACTCAGGCTGGCACTCCCGTGTCCAGGCCCCGCCCATCCACTACCCACCAGCGGGACGGCTTGCGCCACCGGGCCGGCACTGGTCAGCGCGCCCGCGCAACCGTGCACCGGCAGGCCGCGAATCAAATCAGTGGAGGCCGGAAAGATATAAGCTACTTCGTCCCAATCCGCCAACTGCCGTACTTCATTGACGGTGCCTTCGATCATCAGATCGTGCGGCAACAGGTCCGGATTCTCGTGAATTGTCGCGCCGGCGTCCATCGCGATCGCCCGCGCTGCACCTTCAGGAACATCGGAATAAAATTCCACCAGCACCGGCGGAGCCTGGCCGGCCGCCAGTTCTCCATTTAAATCCGGGCTCAGCTTCTGATCCGGCTGAAGCTGCCCCGTCCATTGAATGCCTAAGCCCGAGAGGCTGGTCCCGTCTCGCATCGCGATGGAAAGCGCGGATTCCGGAACGTACGAAAGTACAGTTGCGCCCCGATCGGCTAAGGCTTCTAATTGTGCCGCTCCAGGTTCCGCAGCAAACTGGACTAGAAAGTGCGACCGGCCTGGTGTCCGAGTCCTCCTCACGATTGGTGCGACGGGCCTGCCGGCGTTCGCCGCATTCCAGCCTTTCAAGCGCAGAGCCGTCTGAGCCCCCGCGCTACTCGTCAGCAGCGCCAGCCCGAGCGCCCAGCAGAGCTTGCGTCTAAATCTTTTCATGAAGCCATTCACGATAGTTCCATCGGAAGTCCCCTGAGAGTTTTTCATCGGGAAGAGACACTACTCCTGGCAGGAGTATTTGTGGTTCGCTCTTATCGACTCTTCCCGCTCTCGCTGTTAGCAGTGGTTTCAGGCACGGCATGTCTCGCCGCTGCCGGCGCCGTCCCAACGTTCTACATCATTCAAACCTTCGCCGGAAGCGATGACTCGGGCGACGGCGGCAGTGCTCTGGCAGCCGCGTTGAGCCAGCCGGAAGGCATCGCGGTGGATGATTCCGGGAACGTCTACGTCGCCGATGCCGCGGTTCACCGGGTTCGCAAGATCGGGGCGGACGGTTCCATCCAAACCGTCGCCGGTACCGGCGTGGCCGGTTTTGCGGGCGATGGCGGGCCGGCCATTGCCGCGCTGCTCAATCAGCCTTACGGCTTGGCGCTCGATGCAGCCGGCAATCTCTACATCGCGGACTTGGGAAACGGTCGCGTGCGAAAAGTCGCGATCGATGGCGCCATCCAAACCGTGGCCGGCGGAGGCTCGTTACCTGCTACCAGTACGGGACAGGGCGGCCCAGCCATTAGCGCACAACTGGCCGAGCCCCGCAACGTCGCTCTCGGCCCCGACGGATCGCTATACATTTCGGATTTCGGCTCCAACCAGGTCTATCGCGTCCTCAACGGCCAACTGTCTCTAGTGGCAGGAACGGGAACAGCGGGATTCTCAGGCGTTGGAACATCCGCTGTGCTGGCGCAACTGAATGCACCCGCGGGACTCGCGGCCGACCCGAGCGGAGCGCTCTACTTCGCAGATAGCGGCAACAACCGTGTTCGAAAAGTGTACAACGGCGTCATCATCACCGTGTTCAACACCCCCGCGCCCACGGGCGTGGCTCTCGACTCTAACGGCATGCTGTACGTCGCGGCAGCCGGTTACTTCGGCACTGTCGTTCAGCAGATTCCCGGCATCGCCGCGGTCAGGGATGTGACGCTGGATACTGCCGGCAACATCTACTTCACGTCGAGCGCGTTCGTGTCGGAGATTTCAAACGGCGGCGCTCCGGCCACCATTGCTGGAAGCGGAACAACGCCCGGCTTCGGCGGCGATGGCGGTCCGGCTACCTCCGCGCAATTGGATCTGCCATCCGGCGTCGTGCTGGATTCGAATGGTAATGCGTACATCGCCGACACCTCCAACAATCGCATCCGCATGGTGACGCCGTCCGGCATAATCAGCACTTTCGCAGGCACAGGCGACCCGGCGCAGTTGAACGCTCCCCTTGGCCTGGCCATCGACAGCTCAAACAATCTGTATGTCGCAAACACCGGCAACAACGAAGTGGACAAGATAACTCCCGCCGGCACCATATCGCCCATTGCCAGCCAACTCAATCATCCCGTGTCGGTCGCGATCGACACCCAGGGATCGGTCTACATCGCCGACTCTGGCAACAACCGAATCGTCCAGGTGCCGGCTGGCGGAACGGCCAGTACCTTCGCGAAAATGGACGGACCGCTGGCCGTGGCAGTGGATGCATCCGGGAACGTCGCGGTCGCCGATGCTACCCAGATCTGGAAAGTTGCCTCCGATGGCTCGGCCACGTCCTTGATCGGCGGAATGAATTCGCCGGGTTCCATGGCATTCGCAGCGGACGGTACCTTGTTCATCGCCGACACCGGCGCCAATGTCATTCGCCAGCTCAGTACCTCCGGAGTGCTGAGTACGATCGCGGGCACCGGGTCGGCCGGATTCTCGGGTGATGATAGCCCGTCGCTCGCCGCACAGCTGAACGCGCCTTCGGGCATCGCGATCGGCGCCAACGGAACTCTGCTGGTGGCCGACTCCGGCAACAATCGCATCCGCACTTTGACGCCGTCGGCCGTCGCTCCGGATACCGCGACAGTTGCCGTTGTCAATGCGGCTAGCCTGGCCACCGGAGCCATCGCGCCCGGTGAAATCGTTACCATCTTCGGCACGGGATTTAACACCACCAATACGCAACTGTTGTTCGACGGCCAAACGGCGACGCTGTTTTACTCGAGCGTCAGTCAGATCAATGCGCTCGCGCCGGCGAGCCTGGCGCCAAACTCGACCACCCAGATGAGCATCCTCGTGAATGGCGCCGTCATCGCTGGCTCCTCCGTGCCTGTGGTGGCCTCCGCTCCCGGCATCTTCACCATCGCTGGCGCATCGGGTCAAGCCGCCGCGACCAATCAAGATGGGAGCATCAACTCGGAAACGAATCCGGCCTCCCGCGGTTCAGTGGTCTCCCTTTATGCCACCGGACAAGGTTTCGGCACGGGTAACGTGACGGTCACCATCGCCGGCTACAACGCGCCGATATTCTACGCCGGACCCGCGCCCGGCTTTCCTGGCTTGATGCAGATCAACGCGCAAATCCCCGGTGGCTTTCTGCCGCCTGGCATCCAATCCGTGCTGCTAACCGTCGCGGGCGCAGTCAGCCAAGCCGGAGTGACTTTGGCCATCTATTGACATCTATGCACAAAAGAAGCATACTTATGCATATGAGAAGCACACTCAACATCGATGATCACTTGTTGGAGGAAGCCAGGCGGCTGACCGGAATCAAGGAGAAGACAGCGCTTGTACGCGCGGGTCTGGAAGCGCTGATTGCTCGTGAAATTGGACGACGGTTGGCGGCTTTGGGAGGAACGCAACCCGGTTTTGACGCGGCTCCGCGCGAACGTGCACACCGCGCTGCGCGATGATCTTGGTTGACACTTCGGTGTGGGTGAATCATTTCCGCCAGGAAAACCCCCGGCTAAGCCAGGCGCTTCTGGACGGGCACGTTTTGATGCACCCATTCGTGGTCGGCGAGATCGCCTGCGGCAATCTTCGTTCCAGGCCAAGCGTTCTCGGCGACCTGGTACGCCTGCCTTCTGCGGTGGCTGCGGATCACGAAGAAGTTCTCGGCTTCTTAGACCGATACAGATTGTTCGGTACGGGGATCACCTGGATCGACGCTCATCTGCTCGCTTCAGCGCGTTTGAGCAACTGCCGCTTGTGGACCCTGGATACACCTCTCTTGACCGCCGCCTCCACGCTTCACCTCGGGTACTCAGCGATCAATTAACCTCCGGTCGTCCAGCGCTACAATGACGGCTTAACGAGGAGGTCTTCGTGAAACTCGCAGTTCTGTTTCTTTGTCTTTCCCTGGCTGCGGCCAGCGCGCAGAACATTACGGTGCAAGTAGGCGGCAGGCCGGTCGGCTCTGGAAACACTCTGAATTTCGAATCCGGCACTGGAATCATTCAGACCTGCCATCCGGACGGCGGCGCCCGCATCACCTGCACGCCTTCCTACGATTCCGCCATCGTCCCCAATCGCGATGACATCCACGGCACCCAGAACTACTGCTCGTCCGCTACCGGAAACACTTCGTACGATTGCCGCATCTCCAGCGGCACCCTCGCGGCTTACAGCATCGGGATGACCTTTGTGCTGGTGGTCGACGTCCCCTGCAACAACAAGTGCTCTTTGAACGTGGACGGCCTCGGCCCCATAGGCATCAAGAGATCGGACGGCGTCGCCGACCCTGGCGGCATCCTGGCCGCTGGACAGCCGCAATGGGTCTTCTACGATGGCAAAGTCTTTCGTCTGATCGCGGGAGCGGGCGCCTCGCGCGGCGGTGGTGGAGACGATCGGGACCACGATGCCATGGCTCGCCGTTTCATCGCTTCCATGGAGACCATGGCGTACGCGGCTACCGTCAGGCTCGAAACCACCGCGGGCGATGTGCACAAAACCACTACCAGCAACGCCGTCGGCAACGCTACCATCAACGCCGTCACCGCAGGCTTGGCGGGCCAGCACATGTGGGTGATCGTCTCGAACGATCAGATCAGCGGAAAAACCGTTAGCTTTGGTAGCAACTTCAGGAGCGCCGGCCCGCTCATGGGATCGCCCGGAAAATCGGCCACGCTGCAATTTGTTTCCGACGGCACTGCGTGGTACGAGGTGGCGCGTACGGCGAATCTATAACGATCCGTTGGAGGCGTGTTTCGCCCTCATCAGGACATCGAACATGCGGCCGAGCACCGCGGTGGCCTGCGCTTGGGAAATGGTCTCGGGATCGTAGGCGTATTCCAGTACCAGGCCATTCAGCACCGCCTCCAATGCTACTCTGCGCACCTCGCGCGATTCCCGGCCGGTCCTCATCAGCTCAGGAATCAGCTCGCCAATCGTCTCCAGTTTTAGCGATTCCCGGATGCGCCGATGCGTCCGCGCCAGCTGCGCGCGCAACTTGGGATGGCGCAGGGCGAACAGCTTAAATTCGAGCGACAGCATTACCCACTGCCGATCCGATACGCGCGCTACATAGAACTTGCGCAACGCCCGTAGCCGCCCTTCCGAGTCGGGGCATCGTTCCAGCACTGATCGTAAGCCCCGCAAACGCTCACCGGCTTGTTGCTCGAACAAGGCGAAGAACAAGTCTTCTTTGCTGTTGAAGTGGGCGTAAAAGGCTCCACGCGTGTGGCCGGTTGCGCCCGCGATGTCCTCAATTCGGGACGCTTCGAATCCATCCCGGGCGAAAATCCGATGGGCCGCCTCCAACAAAGCCCGCCGCGTGGCGTCGGTTCTCTGCTGGTGTTTGGTGGTCTTAGCGGCGGCCGTAACGCCCATCTTTACATTATATACATGCAAGTATGCATATGATAGGCTGGGTATGTGTTCCGCTCCACTCGTGCCATTCGTTTAGGCTGTCTCGCCGCTTCGCTGGCCGGCTCCCTGGCCTGGGCCCAATTCGGAGGCGGCGGTGCGCAGCGCTCCACCTCTGCGATACAATTGCCCGAGTCTGGACGCCTCGCGCCGGGTTCGGTCTCAACCCAGCAGCAAGCCGCGCCCACGCCCGGCACCAACGTAGTCAGAAGCTCCGTCGACATCGGCGGCGATTTTCAGGGCAGCGTGCAAGACGGTAAGATCCCGGCCGGGCCGGTCACCCTCACCCTCGCCGACGCCGTGAAGTTGGGCCTGGCCGCCAATCTCGGCGTGCTTACCGCCGGCGACACCTCGCGCGCCTCGCGAGCCCAGCGCCTCAGCGCTCTCAGCAATCTGCTCCCCTACGTCTCCATCGACGCTTCCGAAACCAGCACACAGGTGAATCTCGCGGCGTTCGGATTCAAGTTCAGCGTTCCTCCCGGCCTCGGCTTCTCCATCCCCACGGTAGTCGGGCCCTTCCAATACTCGCAACTGCTTGGAAATTTAAGTCAGTCCGTCTGGGATCCGGTTGCACGTCGCAACTGGCACGCCAGCCAAGAGAGCGAACGCGCTTCCAACCTGTCAGCTCGCGACGCGCGGGAAATGGTGGTCCTGGCCGTGGCCGGTGCGTATTTGCAAACCATTGCCATCGATGCCGGGGTCGGATCGCAGCGCGCTCAAGTGGAGAACGCGCAAGCCGTCTATCATCAGGCGGAAGTTCGCAAGGAAGCCGGCACCAACGCCCGCATCGATGTGACGCGCACCTTGGTGGAATTGCAGGGCCAGGAACAGCGCCTCACGGCGCTCCAGTCCGATCTGCGCAAGCAAAAGCTCGTTCTGGCTCGTCTGATCGGACTCCCGCTCGATCGCGAACTGATTCTGAGCGACCCGCTGGTTTTCAATCCGCCGCCCGTGCCCGACGCTGCCGGCGCAGTGCAACAAGCGTTCCAGAAACGTTGGGATCTCAAAGCCGCTGAGAGCCAGGTCCGCGCCGCCGAAATCGTAGTATCCGCCGCACACGCGGAACGCCTGCCCTCCGCTTCCCTGACCGCGGATTACGGAGTGCTTGGTCCCACCCCTGTGTCCAATCATGGCGTGTACTCGGTGGTCGGTTCAGTCAACGTACCCCTGTACCAAGGGGGCCGAGTGAAGGCCGATGTCGAACAGGCCGAAGCCACGCTCCATCAGCGCCAGGCCGAGCTCGCCGATCAGCGCGGCCGCGTGGAACAAGCCGTCCGTACAACGCTGATTGAGCTGGAAACCGCGATCGGCGAAGTCCGCCTCGCCGAAAGCAATCGAGGTTTCGCGAACGAAACCTTGCGCGAGGCGCGCGATCGATTTGACGCGGGCGTGACAACCACCGTGGAGGTGGTCCAGGCCCAGGAACAAGTGGCCGCCGCCGAAAGCGATTACTTTAACGCGCTATTCGCCTTCGACTTAGCCCGCATCTCTTTGTCCCGCGCCATGGGCCAGGCCGAGACTGACCTTCCCGGTTTGCTGAGCGCAACTCGCCCCGGAGTTCAACCATGAGTACCACTCCGCCGGCTGCGCCCGATAAGAAGCCCGAGCCGCCGGTCACACGCGGCCGGGGACGCGCCTTCTTCATCTTCTTCCTGGTGCTTCTGATAGCTGCCGGAACCGGCCTCTACTTTTACCTCCAGTCGCGCGAATTCGAAACCACGGACGACGCCGAAGTGCAAGCTCATTTGAGCTCCATCAGTTCGCGCGTCGACGGCGCCATTATCCGCGTCTATGTCGATGACAACCAGATTGTGAAAGCGGGCGATCCTCTGGTGGATCTAGACCCGCGCGACTTTCAGGTCGCCATCGACCAGGCCCGTGCTCAACTGGCGCAGGCCAGCAGCCAGGTGATTGCGCAACGGCCCAACGTTCCGATCGTTCAGACCGAAAGCAGCACCAATATTACCGGCGCCGAGGCCGACGTTGCCACCGCCGAAGCAACCGTTGGAGTTGCCGAGCGCGATCGCGAATCCGCCGTCGCTCGTCTGGCCGAAGCGCAGGCCAACGCCGCCAAGGCGAAAGCTGACTTGGCTCGTTACACCATGCTCATCAAGAACGAAGAGGTTTCCCAACAGGAGTTCGATCAGATTGCAGCTACCGCCAAAGCCCAGGATGCTACCGTGGATGCCAACCGCGCGGCGGTGGAATCGGCGGGGCGCACGGTGCAACAACGTCAGGCTCAGCTTGCGCAGGTGAAATCCCGCCTGGCCCAATATACGACCAACGCGCCCGCGCAACTCGCCATCCGGCAGGCCAATGTCCAGTCGCAGCAAGCCAATGAGCAGACCGCGCAGGCCATGTTGGAGCAGGCCGAATTGAAGCTCGGCTATACGAAAATCGTGGCCCCGGCTGCCGGCATCATTCTCAAACGCTCCGCCGAAATTGGCGAACGCATCAATGCCGGCCAACAGTTGATGATGATTGCCCAAATCGGCGATCTCTGGGTTACAGCCGACTTCAAGGAAACGCAAATGCACAACATCCATCCCGGCCAATCGGTCCGCATTCACGTGGACGCCCTGCGCCGGGACTTTGAAGGCTACGTCGAAACCATTGGTGGCAGCACCGGCGCGGTGGCCAGCGTCCTGCCTCCGGAAAACGCCACCGGCAACTACGTCAAAGTGGTGCAGCGCATCCCGGTGCGCCTGCGTTTCAAACCCAATCAAAACGGTCTGGACCGGCTGCGCCCCGGGATGTCCGTCGAACCAGACGTCCGTATCGGAAGCTAATGGCCTTTTTTCCTGATGCTGGTATTGTGGCGCACGCACTCAAGCGTGCCGCGTTGCCACTCTTGGCAACGCCTGGCAGGTTTCCTCATACGCTCCCATGAACCCGGCGCAAACCCATCACGATTGGAAACCGTCCCACAACCCCTGGGCCGTGGCGCTCACCGTCACTATGGCCACCTTCATGGAAGTGCTCGACTCTTCCATCGCCAACGTCTCGTTACCCCACATTGCCGGATCGCTCGGCTCCACTTACCCGGAAGCCGTGTGGGTGCTGACCAGCTATCTGGTCTCGGCCGCCATCGTGCTTCCCGCTTCCGGGTGGCTCTCCACCATGTTTGGACGTAAGCGCTTCTACATGACTTGCGTGGTGCTCTTCACCGTATCGTCCTTCCTGTGCGGCATCGCGCCCAACCTGCCGTTCCTGATCGTTGCGCGAATATTGCAAGGCGCGGGCGGCGGAGGTCTGCAGCCTTCCGAGCAGGCCATCCTGGCCGATACATTTCCGATCCAGAAGCGCGGCCAGGCTTTCGCCGTTTATGGCATGGCGGTGGTGGTCGCGCCCGCCATCGGTCCCACGCTCGGCGGCTGGATTACCGACAACTTCAACTGGCACTGGATCTTCTTCATCAACATCCCGGTAGGTCTGCTCTCGCTCTTTTTCACTAGCCGTCTGGTCGAAGATCCGCCCTGGCTCAAGGAGCGCAAGGGCGCCGGTATCACTATCGATTACATCGGTCTCGCGCTGCTCGTCACTGGCGTAGGGTGCCTCCAGTTCGTGCTCGACAAGGGTGAGGAAGCGGACTGGTTCTCCAACCCGGTGATTACCGCGCTGACCGTGGTCGGCATTCCAATCCTCGTCGCGTTCTTCCTTTGGGAGTGGTATCACCCGCACCCCATTGTAGACGTGCGTCTGCTCAAGAACCGCAACTTCGGAACCGCAGTCGGATTCTCGTTTGTTCTCGGCATGGTCTTGTTTGGATCTACTGTATTGATTCCCGAGTTTCTGCAAAGCAGCCTCGGCTACACCGCCGAGCTCGCAGGTCTCGCGCTCTCTCCTGCGGGCTTCGTGATGATGTTTATGATGTTCGTATCCGGACGCCTGATATCGACCAAAATCGATCCGCGCCTGCTCATCTGTATCGGATTCCTGGGCACCTCATTTGCACTGCGCTTGATGACCAACATCTACCTCCAGATCGATTTCGCCACCATTGTTCTGCTGCGTTGTTTTCAGGTGATCTTCATGCCGCTGATCTTCATTCCCATCAGCACGCTGAACTACATCGGCGTGCCGCGCGAAAAGAACAATCAGGTCTCGGGCATTTCCAGCTTCACGCGCAACATCGGCGGCAGTATCGGAACCTCCGGGCTCAGTGTCTTTCTAGCGCGCCAGAACCAGAGCCACCAGGTGGCCTTCGCCTCGCACACCAGTATGGGAGACCCGAATTTCAGGCACTATCTGGACGGCCTTACGGCGATGTTTATTGGGCGCGGCTACGACGCCGCCACGGCAGCTCAAAAGGCGATGGCGATGGCCTACCTCACCGTCCAGAGCCAAGCCAATGCTCTCAGCTTCAAGAACGCCTTTTTCGTGATGTCGGTGATTATCGCCTGTTTGAGCCCGTTGCCGTTCATCATGCGGCGTCCCAAGCCCGGCCAGCGTCAGTCTCCCGCCGCCCATTAGCCAACGACACTTTGGCGTGTGGTCTTACTCTGCGCGCGACATTCTGTCGCGATTATTATCGTAAGTATCTGATAATCAAACACCTTCGTGTTGGAATCCAGCTTGCATAAGAATAGGCATGACATCGGCAAAAAAATCCTTCTTACTCGCTCAACTCCAGAGAGCCATCGATGAAGCCGTCTCAGAATCCGGCCCCATCGGCGAGATAATCGATGAGATGAAGCGCTCCGGCTATGACCTGTGTTTGATGCTGGAGTCCACTGTAACCATCAGCCCCACTGAGGATCATTATCCCGATGCCCTGCCCGAACCTCGCTTGACCTCCATGCTGTCGGCCCCGGGCGGCGAGATAGAACTCACGGAAGCGGATCTCGAGTTTCTTCAGGAACTCAATATCGCGGCCTGATCCTGTGGCGCCTCGCTTTAGCGCCCGGACAGCGCCTCTCTTACCATGGGCTCCGGTTTGGTCTCAAAGACGGTGTATACCACGCCCGCCACGGCCGCACCCACGATGGGCGCTAGCCAAAACATCCACAGTTGCTGCAGGGCCCACCCGCCTACGAAGATCGCCGGAGCGGTGCTGCGCGCCGGATTCACCGAGAGGTTGGTCACCGGTATCCCGATCAAGTGGATGAGAGTGAGCCCCAGTCCAATCGCGATGGGCGCGAATCCCTGGTGGGCGCGTTTGTCGGTGGCGCCCAGAATGATCATCAGGAACATAAAGGTCAGTACAATTTCGGCTGTCAGGCACGCTCCCAACGTATAGCTGCCCGGTGAATGGTCGGCATAGCCGTTGGCGGCGAAGCCGTTCGTCAGGCTGAACCCGTCCTTGCCGCTCGCAATCAAGTACAACACGCCCGATCCGGCGATTCCCCCTAGCACCTGAGCCACTACGTAGGCCGGCAACTCCGACACCGGAAAGCGCCGTGCCACCACCAGCCCCACCGAAACCGCGGGATTCAGATGGCATCCCGAGATGTGCCCGATGGCATACGCCATAGTCAGAACGGTCAGGCCGAACGCCAGCGCAACGCCGGCGAATCCAATCCCCAATCCTGGAAAAGCGGCGGCCAGCACGGCTGCGCCGCAACCACCAAAAACCAGCCAGAATGTTCCAATGAACTCAGCGAAAGATCGTTTCGAAAGTGACATAACGATTGTTCTCCTGTCGACCCAAGTTGGCCGACGACAGATGCTACCATAATCCGCATGCAAAGGCGCTCCTTCCTCGCCTCCGCCATCGGCGTCGCGGCTGCCTCTGGGACAGCCTGTCAGTATGTCCCCGCCGCTTCCTCCACGGCCTCCGCTACCGTCCCTGACTTCCAGCTCGACGAAGTCAGTCTCGCCGACCTCGCCTCAGGCCTGCAGCAGGGCAAGTGGACCTCCGCGCGGCTGGTCGAGCTCTACCTCGGGCGTATCGATGCGATTGATGCCAACGGCCCCCGGCTCGGCTCATTAATCGTCCTCAACCCAGATGCCGCGTCCATCGCCGCCCGGCTCGACCAGGAACGCAAGAACGGCCAGGTGCGGGGCCCGCTGCACGGCATCCCCATCCTGCTCAAGGACAACATCGAAACTCGCGACCCTATCGCCACTACCGCCGGTTCGCTCGCCCTAGCCGATTGGCGCGCGCCCCAGGACGCCTTCGTGGCCGCCCGCCTGCGCGCCGCCGGCGCGATTATTCTCGGCAAAACCAATCTCAGCGAATGGGCCAACGCCCGTTCCACGCACTCCACCAGCGGCTGGAGCGGACGCGGAGGTCAAACCAAAAATCCCTACGCGCTGGACCGCAATCCATCGGGCTCCAGTTCCGGCTCCGGCGCCGCAGCCTCCGCCAGTCTCTGCGCCGCGGCCATCGGCACCGAGACTGATGGATCGGTCACCAGCCCTTCATCGATCAATGGCCTGGTTGGCATCAAGCCCACCGTCGGGCTGGTTAGCCGCAGCGGCATTATTCCGATCTCCGCCAGCCAGGACACCGCCGGACCGATGGCGCGCACGGTTAGCGATCTCGCCATTTTGCTGACAGCCATGACGGGCGTCGATCCCCAGGACCCCGCAACCGCCGCCTCCCAAGGGAAATCCGCGCCCGATTACACGCGTTTCCTCGATCCCAAGGGCCTGCGTGGAGCGCGCCTCGGTATTGCGCGCAAATTTTTCGAGAATAATGCCCCGATGGATGCATTCTTGAACACTTGCATCGATGCGCTGAAGAAAGCCGGCGCAGAAGTGATGGACCCCGCCGACCTGGCCACGCACCGCCAGCTGGACGCCCCCGAGCAAGAAGTTTTGCTCTACGAATTCAAGGATGGGATCAATCGCTACCTCACCCGGCTTCCCGCCTCCAGCCCGGCGCGGACATTGAAGGACCTGATCGCATTTAACGAAAAGAATCGCGATCGCGAAATGCCCTTCTTCGCGCAGGAACAGTTCATTCAATCGGAAGCCAAGGGCCCGCTCACGGAGACCGCGTATCTCAAGGCTCGTGCCGATTGTGTGCGCCTCTCCCGCCAGGAGGGCATCGACGCGCTGCTCGCCAAGCACAAGCTGGACGCCATCGTCACGCTCACCTCCGGCCCTGCCTGGTTCACCGATCACATCAACGGCGATCGCGACACCGGTGGCTGCACCACTCCCGCGGCCGTCGCCGGCTACCCCCACATCACCGTCCCCGCCGGACTCTATCGCGGCCTGCCCATCGGCCTGTCGTTTTTCGGCGCAGCTTGGAGCGAGCCCACGCTGATCAAGCTGGCCTATGCCTGGGAACAGCAGATGAACGCCCGCCGCAAACCGGGGTTTGCCCCTAGTGTCGCTAGTTAAATGCGTGCCAGCGTTAGGCGGCGCTTGTCGGATCCAAGCAGGCCAGCCCCTCATTCTCCGCAGCCTGAAGCAGGCGTTGATCGGAGCAAACGAAGCTCGGTTCATCGCTGATGGCGTTCTCTTTCAGCATCAGGCAACCTGCTAGTTGAACGGCATCATAAGCGCGCAACGCATTCCGACTCACCAAGCTTGTTGCGAGATCGATGAGTTGATCGTTCAGTACCTGCTTTATGAATCGCGATTCCAGATGCTGCTCGAACTGACCCAGCAGCCGGTCCGCGAGCGGCCCATCAATATCGCCTTCTCGCTGCCGTCGGCGGACCGCTGAATGCATTTCCACCCGTGACAGCACCAATACAGCAAAGCGATGATTATTGGTGCGGGCGGTCAAGCGAAGTAGGCGCTCGGTGCCGGGCTCTCGAACATACAGTTTGACGAGCGCGCTGGTCTCTAGATAGTAAAGCGCCAAAAGCTAGCGCCTCTCGCGCAAAATCGTTGCCGATAACTGCTCTCCCCTGATGTCAGCTGGCCTGAAATCGGAATCCGACACCTGCCCTCCCAGAATCGCCTGAATCTCCGGAAGGAGCCGGTTCAGACGAATCGCCGTTACCGGGAATTGAGGGGACTTCGGATTTGGCACTTTGCTTATCAAAATCAGACGCCTTTCGATGGCTTCACGCAAAATGCTCTGCCGCGCGGAGTCCGCCTGTGCCCATTCAAAGCCCTCTCCGGGCAATGCGACATCGCGAAACCACTTTAATGCAACAAATTGGTAGCCCGGTCTGGACTCAACTCGATCAAGGGTACGCACAATATCGGACATCGGCTCGGACGCCGTGGCATCGCTTTTCTTCGCGTGCGATTCATCCGGCACGCTCTCTTTCGGCCCGGCCACTATAACGTCCGGATTCGATGTGTCCGGTACGAAGTTAACCCATACCTTATCGCCAAGATCAGGAGACCAATGATCCGCTGATGCATTCTTGCGTTTCTTCCGACCGTTCTTGTCCACCAGGGACACGTGAGCTCGATAGCCTTTTGGAATGAGCGGTTGCAGAAGGGGTTCCAGTGGTTTGTACTCGGGTGATCGCAGCTTCGCGAGGCCCTGCTCAAGGTGAGATTCTACTTCTTCAATTGTCATGCTAGATACCTTATTTCGTTATATAGATAGATAAACTTCGAGAGCCAGTGACGGCTTAATTTATATATATACTATAACGGAGCTGCTGTCAAGCCCATGGCGATCTCCCCAGCACTTGAGCAACTTCCAATTAGTAATTCGCCAACTCCGCGCACATCCCCGCCATGCTGCGCCCCAAAAATCCTAAGCTGTCGTCCATCCCCAGCCCGGATAAATTCAGCCGCTTGTCCGCACCCGCCGCGCCGCCCGTGCAGGCCGTCTTCGCGCGCGACCGCAGCTCGGCGATCGAATTCCGCCACTTCGCCAGATCCGCCTTCTTCGCCACTGGCCCGTGCCCCGGGATCACGATATCGAAATCCAGCGCCAACACGCGATCGAGCGTCTTGGCCCATTCCACGATGCTGCCCTTGGCGCTGTAGTCGATGAACGGCGAGCCGCCATTCACGAACAAGTCGCCCGTGTGCAGCACGCGTTCCGTCGGAAACAGGATCACCGCATCGCCATTGGTGTGCCCGCGGCCCACATGATGCGCGCTCACTTCTCTGCCGCCCACGAACACCTGCGCTTCGTCGGCGAAAGTGATCTGCGGCAGCCCGGGCTGCTTCCCCTCCACCATGTTGGCGCGCGCGTTCTTGTGGATCACGATCTCCGCCGGAGTATTCTTCAGCATGAACGCGTTGCCGCCGGTGTGATCGCCGTGCTGGTGCGTGTTCAGGATGTACTTGATCGGCTTGTCGCTCACCCCTTTCACTTTCGCCAGAATCTCCGGCCCATCCTGCTCGAACTTATCGTCCACCAGCAGGATGCCCTCGTCCGTCGGCATCACGGCCACGTTGCCGCTAGCGTTGTTCATGATCACCCACAGGTGGTCAGTCACCTTCTGGACCTCCAGCGGCTGCTTCGGCGGTTGCGCCTGAAGCCCTGCTTGCTGGAACCAAATCAGACAGAGTCCGGCGATCGCCAGAACGACGCCGCTCACACGAACCAGAGTGGTCTTTTGAATAGACATATTCAAAACAGTATATCCCCGGTAACCGCTTTCGAGTGGCCCTATTCCCGCCCTTTTCATTCACTTCCCTATTCACCCGACTCCCACTTCCATCCTCGTTGCCTAAAATCGCAGGCAGAAAGGACCAGCGTCGTGAGCAAGAAGCACACCGAAACACCAGCCGATGAATTCCCTGCCATTCCCGAGCCGGAGAAGCAGCGCCAATCCGGCCCAATAACCCATTTCCCCACTGCGGACGAAGTCGCGCCTCCCGTCCCCGGACGTCCACTTCAGCCCGCTGAACTCGACCAAGACCCGGGCGGCGGCTACAATCCCGACGGCACTTACCCTCAGACCTGACAAGGAGCCTATCGTGAGCAAAAA
>Ga0206991_10275_pt1 | contig 15213 bp, 18 predicted proteins | sample Alteio_BWMinCont_9_FD_153286 | JGI IMG/M metagenome (GOLD analysis project Ga0206991, IMG submission 153286) | Enriched cells from forest soil in Barre Woods Harvard Forest LTER site, Petersham, Massachusetts, United States -... | ecosystem: Environmental > Terrestrial > Soil > Temperate forest >...
AGGGTCACCCTGAAGGTGCCGACGTTGAATCCGAGCGTGAGGAGTCGAGTTGGATTGATGAACTCGAAGCTTTGCAGTGCCTCGGACGACGTGAGCTTGATGGTGTCGCCGCGCTGCAGGGAGTTGATAGACGACTTTGAGCAGGTGGCGTACGAGGAAGAGTCGACGCAGATCGATAAGAACAAGGATCGGCGCAGAACACATTCGTCGGACGCGCTGGGGTATCTGGTGTGGCAGGAATGCCGCGACCGGGGCACGGTGGGAGAGCGGGGGCAGCGATTGATATGAACGGCGAAAAAGAGGGTAGGCATGAACCAACATATTGAACAGGAACACCCGGATTACACCGAACGGGCGCGGATGTGGCGCCGGTATCGCGATCTTTATACAGGGGGAGAGCGGTTTCGGCTGAACGCCGCGGAGTATCTGGTACGCAGGCTTCGGGAGCCGCTCGAGGTCTATCAGGAGCGACTGGCGCGCGTGTTCTATGAGAACTACGTCGGGTCGATTGTGGACTGGTATGCGGCGACCCTGATGCGGGAAGAGCCGGTGATCGATCTGTCGGATGGAAACGTGAAGTCACGGGAGTTTTTCGGCGAGTTCGTGCAGAACTGTGACCGCCGCGGGACTACGCTGACGCAATTTTTCCGGCAACAGCTGACGGAAGCGCTGGTGTGCGGGAAGTCGTACATCGTGGTAGATTTTCCGCGGGCCGGCGGGGCTGCGCGATCACGGGCGGAGGAAGACGCGCTGGGACAAAGCCAGGCCTACCTGCTGAGCTACAACGCGGATGAGGTCATCAACTGGAGCTACGACGATTGCGGGGACATGGAATGGGTGGTTATCCGGACATCATGGCTGAAACAGGACGATGTGAACGCCCATGGATGGAAGAAAGAGACGCGCTGGATTTATTATGACCGCGAGCATTACGAGATTTACGAGCGGGACAAAGAGATAGAGCTGGTGGAGCGCGGGAAGCATGGCTTTGCGGGGATCGGGCGGGTTCCGGTTTACGAACTTCAGGTGAGTGACGGGATGTGGCTTACGAACAAGGCGGCGTCGCTGCAACTGGAGCACTTCAACAAGTCGAATGCGCTTGGATGGGCGCTGACGATGGGGCTGTTTGCAATGCCGGTGATCTACTCGGAACGCGACTGGACCCAGGTTGTGGGAGAGAGCTACTACATTCAACTTGGCCCGCAGGACAGGTTTAGATGGGCGGAGCCGGACGGCAAGGTCTATCAGATCGCAGCGGACAATCTCAATCGTCTGAAAGATGAGATCTATCGGGTGTCATTCCTGATGCAGCAGGCGGGCGAGAGCGGCGGGGCGATGCAATCGGGCCTCAGCAAGCAATGGGATTTTGCGGTGACGCAGGAAATTCTGAGCGCATATGGCGACCTGGTGAAGGACTCGATGCGGAATATTCTGAGCGGTGTCGCGGCAGCGCGGCGGGACGAAATGAAGATCGACGTCACCGGGATGGATTCTTTCGATATCACGAGCTTCGGCACCGAGGTCTCGGACGCGGCCAGTTTAATGAGTCTTGGGATTGAGTCTCCTACTTTGAAGAAGCAGCTTCAGAAGCGAATCGCCCTGAAGTATTTGTGCGATGCGCGGCAGGAGATCAAGGACCAGATTGCAGGGGAGATTGAGGCGGCATAAAGCAGAATGCCGAATTCAGGTGTCGCCATGAGTGGCGACACGGCACGCACGAGTGCGTGCGCCACAGGTTTGGAGAAAGGTAGAGAACTATGGACGAACCGGATGTGCAGACGATCGTACAGCAGGCGATCAATGAATACATGCGGCAGGATTCGGCACGGCGCGAACCTGCTTATAAGACGGAACTGCAGGAAGAGCGCAGACGCCGGGAACAGCTGGAGAAGCGGCTTAATGAAATGAGCGAGGAGAACAAGCGTTCCCGCGCCATTGCAGATGAGGCTCAGCGTGCCTCGGCAATCCGGTCGGAGTTGCAGCGGCTGGGCGTCGTCAAGGTTGACCTTGCGTATAAGGCCGTGCAGGACGGAATTGTTCGCACGGACGATGGTCGGGTCACTGCGGGTGAACAGTCTTTGAGCGAATTCCTTTCGGGATTTGTACAGGAGAATCCGGAGTTTCTGCCGGCACGTATTGCCGGCGGGGCGGGGATGACGGGAGCGCAGAAGGCCGCGCCGGTGAGTACCGGTTCGGTGGATCTGGATAAGATCGGCCCGTCGATGAGTAAAGAGGACCTGGAGCGGGCGCGGCAGGAAATTCTGCGGGTCGCGTCACAGTCGCTGCGGTAATCGGAATGAAAATTGCGGCCTGACAACAGACCGCCAAAAAGGTTGGTAAGCGGGGACAGCTCAAAAGGCTGTCCCTTGTTGTTTTGAAAAAGGAGAAGAATGCCTACAATTACGTCAGCAAATGTCGCAAACGCGATCGTGAAACTTGTGGCGGCCGATGCGCTGCCCGCTCTGGTTGGGAACCTCGTCATGGGGAACCTGGTCAATCGCGACTACGAGCCGGTATTGGCACAGGCGGGCGATACGGTCAATATTCCGATCGCCCCGCACCTGGTGGCTAACAATCTGGCAGAGGGTGGGGCGGTGCAGCCACAGAATCCCACTCTCTCGAACGCGCAGATCGTGCTGAACACGCACGTGGAAGCGACGTTCCAGATTCCGGACATCACGAAAGTTCTGGCAGTGCCGGATCTGCTTCGTGTGTACATGCAGCCTGCGGTTGCCGCGATCGCCGAACGGATCGAAAGCGATCTGCTGGGTCTGTATGCCGGCTTTACGTCGAACACTCCGCTGGGTACGGCGGGTACCCCGATTACCGAATCGGTGCTGGATCAGGCGGAGACCGCGCTGTTCCAGGCGAAGGTGCCGTCGAACCGGCCGAAGTATCTGATCGTCGACAGCAATACGTATTCGCAGATGCGGCAGATTCCGCGTTTCAGCGAATTTCAGACGGCTGGCGAGGCGGGCCTGCGGAGCATCATCGATGGAACCATCGGGAAAATCAAAGACTTCTACGTATTCCGTTCGCAGTATGTTCCGAGCACGGGCAGCGCGCCGCTGAACGTCCACAATCTGGCGTTTGAGCGGGATGCGATCGGTTTGGTGGTTCGGCGCCTGCCACAGCCGCTGCCGGGAACGGGTGCGATCGCGGAGTACGCGGAACTGGGGAACTTCGGCATGCGAGTGACGATGAGCTATCAGCCGAATACTCTGTCGCAGCAGTTCACGGTGGATGTGCTTTATGGGTGCGCGGTGCTTCGCAACACCCATGCGGTGCAGATCAACAGCTAGTATCCAGCTTCGGCCAGATTCGGCTGGCATGGATGGGGCGGGCTTCGGCCTGCCCCTTTTTCGTTTCAGACAGGGAGAAAACGATGGACTTACGGTCTTACTACAAGAAGGTCAAAGAAGCGGAAGCGACGCTGAAAATGAGCGATGTCGTCCTTGTGAGTCTGGCGACTTCCGAGGGTGGCAAAGATGGAGTATTCACCGAGGCACCGCGCACCGTTGCGGCGAAGCTGATCGCCGAAGGGCGCGCGCGGGCGGCTACGACCGCCGAAGCCCGGGAATTCCGCGATGGGTTGCGGGCGGGGCAGGAAAAGTTTCAGCAGGATGAGGCGGCACGTACAGGTCGTCATGGTGCCGGCGAAGAAGGATCGGAGTTAAGCAATGGCACTGTTCTTAGATGGACCGGCATGCACGATTGACGATCTGATCGATGAGGATTCGGGGCTGCTCGATACCGCGCAGACGGTGGGTATTAACGTCACAGCAAAGCTGAAACTCGCTCAGAGCGAAGTGCAGTCGGAGATGTTGACGCTGCTGCTTCGCCTGCAGGCGCCATTGGGCACGACCGCGTCCGTTCAACCTCCCGGAATCGGGCAGGTTGTGGTGACGACAGATCTGGCGCGGTGGGAAAAAATGCAGGCGCTTGCGATGGTTTATCGCGACGCGTCATATACGCAGCTGATCGACCGCTACAAAGCGAAGTGGGATATGTTTGCCAGGCTCACGCAGGCATCACGCGATCAGTTCATCGCAAACGGGGTGGGACTGGTGACTGACCCGATGCCGAAGGCGGCTGTTCCCGTGTTGGGGACCGAGTCGGTTCAGGGTCCGCAGGCGGGCGGAACGTTTTATGCCTGCATTGCCTGGGTGAACGCGGCAGGACAGGAAGGTTCGCCGTCGGTAACGGCGTCGATTGTGGTTCCCGCTGACAACCAGATGACGGTCCTGGCGGCCAATGCGCCGACGACCGCGGTTGGCTTCAACGTTTATGTAGGTACGGTTCTGGCAATGTTAACGCTGCAGAACAGCGCACCGGTCGGGCCTGGGCAGTCATTTACGTACGTGCCGGGAGCATCGGCAAGTTCAAAGACACCCGGAACCGGTCAGCAGCCGGATGTAGTCAAGCCGTTGCCTGCCACGACACTGCGGGGCTGATCAGGCGGGGCATTTTCAGACAGAGCTGAGAGAGGACACGATGGCTGGATTTACCGGAACGCTAACGGCACAGGTGGTGGCGATGCTGACGTCCCCGACGAGCGGAGTCAACGCACGCATCACAGCGATGGAGGCGAACGATCCGACGCTGAAGGCGATCGGTATCCGCTCCATTGCGTTGCAGAACGTGAGTATCGAGATCGCCGAAACTTCGGGCCAGGCGCAGTATCCGGCCCTGTTGGTGTATTGCGACAAGGTGCAGAACCTTTTGCTGGAGAAATTCCGGGGATTTTCCGGAAGGATGCACCTTGTGATTGAGGTGCGGCAAACGCAGGAGACGCTCCATCTGATCGAGCAAACCACAGAGATGTATGTGGATGCGGTCTGCGCGTTGCTGGGTGAAGCGCGAGGGGACTGGGGAGACGGCGCGTCGTATTCGGGAGGCTACCAGGTGGAGTATGAGCCAGTGGCTATGGGCGGGAAAAATTTTGTACAGCGGGCGAAGGTGAGCTTCCCCGTCGAGCTGAGTGAATAGGGGAGCTAAGCGAATAACTTATGTCATACATTTTATCGAACGCGAACCGTTGGTATTGCGTGCAGGAGCCGGCATATGGGCACATCGGCGCGATCACCGCGGCGAATCGAATTCCCGCAGTCAGCATGAAAGTGCAGAACCAGCGGGATAAGAGCCAGCGCAAAGACAAGACCGGAACACGCACCTGGGCGGGGCTGCCGGGCGGTATGCGACGCCATACGACATTTGACGCGACTTCCTACGTCCGCGACTGGGCCGATCCGACAAGCCTGCCGCCGCACGGGCCGCTGCTGGAAGCGGCGATGGGTGCGCCAGGCCTGTTGTGGCCGGGCGCCACAACGAGCACGGGCAGTACGCAGTCGACGATCTATTTTGTCTCGGCGCACGGGCTCATTCCGGGACAGGCAATTGTCTCGGCCGGGGAAATACGGTTTGTTGCGGCGGTGATCACACCTCAGGTCGTCATTGCGAACTCGCCATTTTCCCTTGCTCCGACGGCAGGAGTGCCTTTGGGTGCGACCGCTACCTACACGGTGGCAACGCAGCTCCCCAGCGTCAGTCTTTTCGACTACTGGGATCCGGCGGACTCGGTTCAGCGAGTGATGCCCGGTGCGGGCGTGGACCGGATGAACATCTCGATGAACGGCGATTTTCACCAACTGCGATTTCAGGGGCTCGCGCAGGATGTCGTCGACAGCGCTTCGTTCCAGAGCGGACAAGGTGGTCTGACGGCTTTCCCCACAGAGCCTGCGCCTACCGCTGTGGATTACGGGCTCATACCGGGAAATCTGGGACAGGTATGGATGGGGGTTGTGCCGAACCAGATGCTCACGGTGACGCAGGCTTCGATTGAAATTCGGAACAACCTCGCGACGCGCGAGAACGAGTACGGGTCGATATTGCCTTTGGCCCTCGCTCCTGGGGCGCGCGAAGTCCTGATGTCGCTCGAATTCTATGCGCAGGACGATGTCCCGACGGCGGCGCTTTATCAGGCTGCGCGGCAGCAATCTCCGGTTGGCGTGATGTTTCAGCTGGGGCAGAGAGCTGGCCAGATGATGGGCGTCTATCTGAAGAGCATGATTCCCGATGTACCGCAGTTTGAGGACTCCGAGACGCGGTTGAAGTGGCAATTCAAAGAGACGCTGGCGCAGGGGACGACCGACGACGAAGTGGTGGTGGCGTTTGGATAGCACCATGGACAGCGACAGCGGAATCTCGTGGGACAGCCATAAGACAGTGGCATCCGAGGAAATGGCGGGCGTGGCGTTCGTCATTTCCCGGATGACGTTCGGGCGGCGGTTGGAACTGATGAAGGGCGTGCGGGATCTGGCGGCGCGTATCGAGTACTTTGATGCGGGCCGGGATGAAAAGAATCGCATGGAAGCCAGTCTGTTGGGGGCGGAGATGGACAAGCTGTACCTCGCGTGGGGCCTCGGGGAAGTCAGGGGCCTGACGCTCGACGGTATTACCGCTACGCCCGAATCACTGGTGGAGCGAGGTCCGGAAGCGCTGGTGCAGGAGGCGCTCGCGGCCATCAAAGCGGAGTGTGGGCTCACGGAGACGGAAAGAAAAAACTGATCGTCGCGTTCCACTTCCAGTTTGCGAACCGGGCCGGGTGGGATTGCGACGCGTGCAGGAAGAACGGTCTGGAAAGGAAGCGGCGGTGCGGATTTCTTCCGGCCGCGGAGCGTGGCGAACCACGCCTGGTCTGGATTCGCAAACGGGCTCAGGCGGAGGAGTGTCCTAAATCTCTTGCAACCGGCGAGAGTCTGTCGTGGCTGGAGGAGTTTTTCGTCCGGCGTCGACTGGGTATACCGGACGGCACAGGGATACCGGCCCGCAAGGTCGATGCGTTTTTGATTTTGCGCGAAGAGATGGAGCGCGAGGAGAGAGATGTCACGTCATCATCGGAATATTGAGGAAGAATTTCGGGCGATTGCGCCGTCGGGGCGCAGGGGAATTCCAGGCGCGCAGCCTATCGCTGTGGGAGTAACCGGGAGCGGCGGCGCGGATTCGGCGGCGTCGATGTCGCAGGCTTCGCAGGAAATCGCGCAACTGGAAGCGCAGTTTAAGCAGCAGGCGAGTGTGATTTAGGCGAATACTCAGGCGCTGCAGAGTAATACGACGGCGCACGGCGGCCAATCGGTGGGTAGCGGCATCGGGAGCGCGGCATCTCATGTCGCCGGAGGATTGGGGCTCCTGTCACCGGTCGTGTCCGGGTTACTGAGCCTGTTTGGCGTGGGGAGTTCAAGCTCTCCGGCTCCGCTGCCGTATTACACGCCGCCACCGAGTGTTCAGGTGGGCGACACACTGCGTTCGGCAACCCCGGTGGTGATGCAGGCAGACAACGCGACGGCAAATCGAACTGTGGCGGGCAACGGGAATCCGTCAAACGCCGCTCCACAGATCACTGTGAATGTGAACGCGATGGACAGCCAATCGTTTATGGACCGGAGCAGCGATATTGCGAGTGCGGTGCGGGAGGCAATGCTGAACCTGCATCCCATTAATGACGTGGTGGCAAATCTCTAGGGGCTCCAGATGGCAACTTTTCCGACACTACTCAAGACCGGCGCGATTGCGCAATATCCGGTGATCCGCGTGGTAAGCCTGGCGACTCAGGCGGTGCAGTTTCTCGATGGCAGCCAGCAGACTTATCAACTGAGCGGCCTGGGTCTGCGCCGGTGGGAACTCAGTCTCGACCTGCTTGACGAAACCGAGGTATCGGCCGTCGTTGCGTTTGCCGAACAGATTGGAACCGGAACGTTTTCGTTCACGAACCCGGTGACAGGTGAGACCGCGCCAAAGTGCGTGATTGCAGGCCAACAGGTATCGACATCACTGCTGGGTGAACTGCATGGAGCGGCGACGCTCGGAATTGAGGAAGTGAAATGAACTGGTTTCCACAGATTGGCGCCGGCACGGTGGCGCAATTCCCGCTGCAGCGTAAGCGGCAATGGAGAGCAATCACGAACGTGATGGAGAGCGGGGAACTCATCACGTTACCCGATAACAAAGGCGGGCAGATTGAGTGGAGTCTGAGTTATCAGGAACTGGCGGATGCGGAGATCGTCAAGCTGACGGATTTGTTTGCCGCATCGGGGGGCGGGGCCGGGTCGTTCGGATTTGTAGATCCACTCGCGAATCTGCTGGGCTGGAGCGAAGATCTCTCGAAGCCCGACTGGCAACTGGGGCTTCTCACAGGCACTGGTGGATTCAGCGATCCTGTCGGGACCCAGCGCGCATGGAATGTGCAAAATCCAAATGGCGCCGAGCAGACTCTGTCGCAGACTGTTGGTGTTCCCGGCGTCTACAGGGCCTGTTTCAGCGTGTACGTGCGGAGCGATTCCACCGGGACGATCGGGATGATTCGCGATACGAATCGCGTCAACGTTCCGGTGGGACCGCAGTGGAAGCGGATTCAGATCAGCAGCACCGGCGTGGCGGGAAGCGTCAACTCGACATTCTCCGTGGCGATCACGGCGGGAAGCACTGTGAGGGTGTTCGGGCTCCAGGTGGAAGCACAACCATGGCCTTCGCCTTACCGGCCGACAGGAACAGCGGCCGGGATTCTGGAAGAGACGCGATTCCTGGGCGGCGAGTTGGCGGTGGTCAGTACGGCACCTGGATTATCGGCATGTCAGGTGAAGCTGGTGTCTCGGGTTTAGAAGGAACGAAAAGTCAGGTACCCCATGCAGAGCCCCTATATAGCCAAAGAAGTTCTTACCGCCGATACTCCGGTTTTCCTGTTTGACTGCACGATGGCGGACGGATCGCTGCAGAGATGGAGCAGTCAGACGATTCAGATATCCGGTCATCAATATGACGGGCGGGTGATAAAACACAATCTGTTTGAGGCGCAGGTTGCGTCGGACACTCAGATCGGCGGGTCGCCGAAGCTGTCATTCGAACTGGCGAATGCGGATTCGCATTTTTCCGAAATCGAACAGCAGACGGGATTCAAGGGAGCGCGGCTTATCGTCAGCTCTTTGTTTGTCAGTACTGCAACCGGCGCGGCTACCACTGATGCGATCGTTGTGTTTCGCGGGTTGGTGAATCCGCCCGAGCAGATAACGGAATCGACCTTCCGGCTTAGTGCGATGAACCGAATGTCTATGCAGCGGACGCAGCTTCCGGAAGTCAGTGTCCAGCGGCTTTGTCCGTGGCGTTTCCCGACAACTGCTTCGCAGCGAGCGGAAGCGGCGACCGATACGCCGGAAAATAAATACTCGTTTTTCTATCGGTGTGGATATTCGGCGGATCAGACCGACGGTGTCGGCAATCTCAACGCTGGCGCGCCCTACACATCGTGCTCGCACACGCGCGCGGACTGTGTGGCGCACGGGATGTTCACGAGACTCGAATAGCCGTGCGACGGGCCGTTACGGCGGGCTGGAGTATGTTCCGGCATCGATTCTCGTGCGCGGGGCTGGACAGAAGAGTCTGCAACTCTCGAACGTTCAGGACAATCAGGCAGCATACAACGACCCTGTGCCGCTCATCTACGGAACGCAGTGGCACAAGCCGGACGTTGTGTTTTCGCGCAATGACGGCAATCTTACCCGCATGGAAGTGCTGCTGTGCATGGGGGAGATTCAGGGTGTGCTCACGGTGCTGGTGGATGACATTGTCATTCCGCAGGGCATCAGTGGCCAGAACATGACCTCGACTGGCTGGTGGAACCTGATTAGTCCAGGCACACGGAACGGTCAGCAGGATCCGAATTTTGGGGACGGCGGCAGTGGGCCAGTCGGTGATCCTTACGGGAGCATGGCATATCTGTCGGTGGTGGTGCCGAACAGAATCAACGATGGATCGAGTATTCCGACAGTTCAGGCGCTGGTTCAGGGCATGAAGCTTCTGACCTTCGACACCAGCGGCAATTCGCTGGGGGCGCAGTTTTCGTCTAACCCCGCATGGGTGCTGCTGGATATTCTGCGGCGGTCGGCCTACGGGCTGGACGAAATTCACGCCGCGAGTTTCGCTACGGCCGCGGCATACTGCGACGGCCAGATTTCGGTTGATGACCCGATTGTCGGGGCCGTTTCCGTTCCCCGACTTGAGTGCAACTTTGCACTGAATTCGCAGCGGAGTGCGGGCGAGATTATTCGATCGCTTCGGAATTCATCGCGAATCTATCTCGTGCTGAATACCAACGGGCTGCTGGAAGCGCGAATCGAAAATACATTCGCGCTGCAGCAGCCGACGTTGCCCGCCAACAGCAACGCGATTGAGATGTTTGGCGGCGGATGGCCTGCCTATGAGTTCGACGCAACCTCCGTCGCTCGAAACAGTGACGGGAGCGCGAACTTCAGGATCAGTTCAAAAGGCGCGCAGGATACGCCGAACCAGTTGACTGTCGAGTTTCAGGATGAATTCAATCAGTACCAACAGGACAGCCTTTCACTCACCGATGGAGATGACTCGGACCTTTGCGGTCAGCTCATCGGCGCCAATTGGGACGCGATGGGAATCAGCAATTTCAGCCAGGCGTCGCGGATGCTGCTGCTGGGATTGAACCGCGGGATTCAGGGCAATCAGTTCGTGGAGTTTGAAACCAGTGTGAAGGCTCTGGGGTTGATGCCCGGGGACCTGATTACCGTGACGTATCCGAAGGAGAATCTGCAACGGACGGCGTTCCGGGTTCAGAAGATTACCCCCGGTGGATCGTTTCGCACAGCGGTTATCTCAGCGCAATTGCACAACGACCTCTGGTATTCAGACACTGCATCCGGGATTATTGGAGGCCGTGGTTGGCAGGCCGGTCAGGGATCCGGACTGCCGGCTCCCGTGGGCGGAACGATTGTGGATTCGAACGGCAACCTGCAGTTGGGAATAGGGGAGGCAGAAATCACCGGGGGTGACGGGTCAAAAGATGTGGAGCTAACGGTCTCGTTTACCGAACCTTCGGGGCAAATGGGGAGTCTTACCGGCCCGCTTGTGAATCTGGCGGCGACCGTCAGCTCATCCGGTGGAACTCTCGCCGGAGGAACTACGTGGTTTTATGCTGTGAGTGCGGTGGATGGTGCAGGCGGCGAGAGTCCGCTGTCATTTGTTGTTCAGGCGGATACGGCGGCTGCTGGCAACACAAACTCGGTCGTCATTTCCGGGATCGGCCTGCCGGTAGGCGCTACAGCATTCAATGTGTATCGCGGAATGACTCCGCAACAGCTCTTTCGGATCGCGTCGAATCAGGCGCCTGCCAGTACATTCACCGATGGCGGACTTTCGCCGCAGCTTATCCTTCCGCCGGATCCTCAGTTCGATCATGTGAATCTCTATTGGCGATGGGAATTGCTGCCCGAGGCGTCGGCGACTGCGCATTCCGCGACAACAGTTGGGAATTCCTCCCTTGTGCTCACGGTTGACGAGTACAAGTCGGCCATTGTGCGAATCAGCAGAGGGCGTGGGGCAGGGCAGGAACAGCAGATTACCGGAAACTCAGCGACCGTGATTACCGTGGACCAGCCGTGGACGGTAGAACCCGATGCCAGCAGCTATTTCGTGGTGGCCGAGAACTCGTGGCGGACGGGCAACAGCGGAAAATCAAGCCCACTTACGATCGATGTTCCGGAACGGATCGGAAGCGGCGTGCAGATCTCGGCCCGGGCGGCCAACACGATTGACGAGGAGGCTGCGTATGAGTTGTCTCCCCTCACCCGATGGGTTCTCGGTACCTCGGGAGATCTTGCCGCGGATGTTGCAGTTCCGCCCGCGCCGAGCTTTGGTCTCTCGGTATCGCAGGGGACCATCGAACTGGGCGGGATTGCCTTCACCTCACTGGTAAATACGACAAGCATTGTGGCAGGGACTTACACCTTTCACTATTACGACGAAATCAATAGCGTGCCCGTGGCGCTGAGCGCCGCAATTGTGGCGGCCGATTCGTCGATTCGTTTTGCCACACCCGTCGCACCTGGCACGCTGGTTCAGATCGAGCAGGAAATCATTCTGGTGGGTGTCACTACGGCGGGCCTCAGCGCAGTTACGCGTGCGATGCACTCTACCGTCGCGGCGGACCACGTGATTACCGAGCCGGCCTATCCGCTTTCGGATAAGGTCGTTATTGTTCCGTTCATCCGCGAGTTCTTCGGCAGTCCTGCCAGCGGGGAATGGAATTACAGCGTGGATTTGCCAGACGTGCGGATTGCCAGCGTCGAGTTATACATGACAAATTCGTTCGGCGCCGGGGCCACAACAGTGAGCCAGTTAACGGGCACAATTGATTCCGGATTGAGAACTCTGGCCGGGGGACAATTTTCCTTTCAGATCACGGGCTATCTGGCGGTTCAGGCCGGCGCTGCACCGAATATCATTGTGGATACGGCGCGCTCGGTGGGGGACATCTACGCTGTTCTGCGGGGGCCGTCGTCCGGCTCGGGCGTGACGCTTGAAATAAATCTTAACGGGCAGTCGTATGCGACCGTGCAATTCGATCCGAATACGACGACCTCGTATGTTGTGCCAGGTTTCAGCCTGCCTCCTGTTCATGCGGGCGATCAGCTCAGTCTGGACGTGACTGGAGTGGGCACGTCCAATCCTGGCAGCGACCTGACGGTGATCGTCAGGCTTTAGTGCGGCTACACTGATAACTTGCTGCTCGTCCAGAACGTTTCGAAGCTCTATCGGCTGTACAAGACCCCCTGGGACCGGATTCGCGAACTGAATCCGCTGCAAAGCGACGGGTTGCACACCGATTTCTGGGCCTTGCGGGACATCAGCTTCAGCGTGGAAAGAGGGGAAGTCGTGAGCCTGGTAGGTCCCAACGGCTGCGGCAAAAGTACGCTGCTCCAGATAGTCAGCGGGATTCTCCAGCCCACGCAGGGGCGCGTCGTGACGCGCGGCCGGGTGGCGGCGCTGCTGGAACTGGGCGCAGGGTTCAATCCCGAATTCAGCGGACGCGAAAACATCTTTATCAACGGCGAGATCATGGGGATCGGCCGCGCCGAGATGGAGCGGAATCTGCCCGCGATTGAAGCATTCGCTGAGATAGGCGAGTTTATTCATCGGCCGGTGAAAGAGTATTCGAGCGGAATGTATGTTCGCCTCGCGTTTGCCGCGGCGATTCATGTGAATCCCGACATTTTGATCGTGGATGAAGCGTTGTCGGTGGGCGACGCGGTTTTTGCGAACCGCTGTATTCGCAAGTTTGAAGAACTGCGAGAGAGAAAGACTACGATTCTATTTGTGTCCCACGACTTGGGGTTGGTGAAGCAGTTATCGAACCGGGCTATTTTTCTCCTGAACGGGAAAATGGAAGCGGAGGGCGAGCCGAAGCACGTAATCGATAAATATATCGGGGTTGTGCTGGAGCGGCAAAAGGCGTTTGATCAGCAAGATCAACCGTCGAGTCTTGCGGCGAGTTTCCGCCATGGAGACGGTACGAGCCAGATTGTCGAGGCCGCGCTGCTCGATGAGTACAGCCGACCGGCGGCTGTCATTTCGAGTGGCGATCGCGTCACGATTCGTATTCGGGCAGTGTTCCGCGAGCGCCGCGAGCAACCGATGGTCGGCATTCTGATTCGCAATCGCATCGGGATGGATATTTACGGCACGAATACCAGAATTGAACAGGCTACGACTGGTGTTTTTGAAGCGGGGGAGGAACTGGAAATTGATTTCACCTTTGAGTGCTGGCTGACTCCCCAGCAATATACGGTAACGGTAGCGACTCAACATCAGGATGGATCGAGCCACGACTGGCTGGATGATGTGATTACGTTCGATGTGGTGTCGCGCCGGGTGGCGGCGGGCGTAACGGATTTGCGGGCGAAGATCGCCTGCCGCAAGGCGGTTGCGAAGGGCGAGGGTTAAGAACTGCCAATCAGAATTCCTGCGCCGAAGACCAACAAGCCGCCCAATCCGACCTGCACTGCCGCCGAGAACAGAGGCGAATCCATGTACTTGTGGCGAATCCAGGAGATCGTGGCAAGTTCCACAATCACGACGAACATGGCGGCGGTCATAGCGACCCGAAAATCAGACAGCAGAAAGGGCAGAGTGTGGCCAATGCCGCCCAATGCCGTCATCACTCCGGAGGCTGATCCTCGGACGAGAGGATGGCCCCGTCCGGTCAGGCTTCCGTCATCGGACAGCGCTTCGGCGAACGCCATGCTGATTCCCGCCCCGATCGAGGCCGCCAAACCAACCCGGAACGCATCCCAGCTACTGTGTGTGGCAAGGGCCGCGGCGAATACCGGCGCGAGTGTGGATACCGAGCCATCCATCAGGCCCGCCAGACCTGGCTGAATCACCTGTAACAAAAAGAGGCGGCGATTTGCAGCGTCCTCGCTGAGCTTGATTTCAGGTGTGAGTTTGTCTCCCTCCAGTAAGCCGGCCTTCTGTTCGTGGGACCGTTCTTCCTGAATCAGATCGTCGAGAAGTTGCCTGGTGGCGGCGTCCTGGGTACGAGAGGCGGCCTTTTCGTAGAAACGCCTGCTCTCCGCTTCCATTGCGCCCACCTGGCTACGCACTGCATCCAGTCGCAGTGGTCTTGTTTGCCAGAGGGGCTTGCGAGTGACAAAGCCTTTGACGTCGTGCCGGCGGATTAATGGAATGTGCTCACCGAACTTCTCCCGGTAAAGATCGATGAGGCGGCGGCGATGGCCAGCTTCCTCATCGCGCATGCCGTCGAAAACGGCGGCGGACCCCGGAAAATCCTGGCGGAGCCCTTCGGCGTAGTCGGCGTAGATTCGCTCGTCTTCCTCTTCGAGGGAAATCGCGAGAGCCAGAATTTCGCTTTCGGAGAGGTGGTCGAATCTGCGCATATCATTTAATGTATGACGAGTCCCTGCTGCTCATGACAAAGCTCCGAACGAGAATCATGCTGAAGATCCGGGTGGGTGCGAAGAAGACGGCATTCGCCGGAAAGCTTGGTGACGTGTGGAAGCTGAGCGTGGCGGCGCCGCCTGTGGATGGGAAGGCGAACGACGCACTGATGAAGTTCCTGGCGAAACTGGCGCGGAGGCCAATTGGGGCGGTACGGATCGTGAGTGGATTTACTTCGCCGTTGAAGACTGTCGAGGTTGAAGGAATCGATTCGCAAAGCCTGGATCGCGCTATTCTCGAATCGCATGGACCTGAAACGCATACAGGAATCACTTAGACGCGAGAAGCTGGACGGCTGGCTGTTTTTTGATCATCACGTGCGCGATGCACTGGCGTACCGCGTCTTGGGTGTGACGCCGCCAGGGCATGTGTCGCGGCGTTGGTATTACTTCATCC
>Ga0206991_10276_pt1 | contig 15205 bp, 10 predicted proteins | sample Alteio_BWMinCont_9_FD_153286 | JGI IMG/M metagenome (GOLD analysis project Ga0206991, IMG submission 153286) | Enriched cells from forest soil in Barre Woods Harvard Forest LTER site, Petersham, Massachusetts, United States -... | ecosystem: Environmental > Terrestrial > Soil > Temperate forest >...
TCGATGGTCCTATCGATGATCCACATAACCGACCTAGTGCTGCCAGGCATGCGCGCAAAACGTTGGGGCCGGGTCATTACCAGCGCATCCTCCGGGGTCGTAGCGCCCATTCCGAATCTGTGCATTTCGAATACCCTGCGTTCCGCCTTGGCGGGGTGGTCAAAGACTCTGGCCCGAGAAGTTGCTCCGGAAGGAATCACTGTAAATCTGGTGCTTCCCGGTCGAGTGTCCACAGCTCGGACGAGACAGCTCGATGAGGCGCGAGCAAAGAGAGAAAACAAAAGCGTAGAAGAGATCGAAAAAGCTAGCGTCGCGTCGATTCCCATGCAGCGTTATGGAGAGCCCGAAGAATATGCCAACGTCGTGGCATTTCTCGCTAGTAACAACGCGTCCTACATAACCGGCAGCATGATCAGAGTGGATGGAGGAATGATTCCCAGTCTATGACTTTTGCAGGCCAACTCTTGTCTGTGCCCACATTAGTTGATAGCCGGTGGCGGCTACCATGCGGTCAGCAGCAGGCCTGGTGTAAATGAGCTTCGAATAGAATGCGACGACAAATCCCAAACGTTTCGGCACAAGAGCATCCGGCCTGGGTATTCGGAAAACCGGGATATTGTTGTTCGGAGTCGAATTAAGTGCTCCGTTACTGCCGGTTAGCGCTGGTTGTGATGGTGGGGATATTTTTTATGTGTGCCGTCATGGCCCTCGATTCTAACGAGCCCAAGCGGGCTAATGACTGGCCATTAGTTCACGGCGACCCAAACAACGATCGATACTCGATGCTCAATAAAATCAATACGCATACCGTTAAACAGTTAGCGGGCGCATGGATGTCGAAGAAATTTGAAGACGGCGCCTCGACGCGCTCCTCTCCGGTTGTCAAAGATGGAGTTATGTATGTCACTGCGGGCACCCGTGTGTACGCTCTCGATGCGAAAACCGGAGAAACACTTTGGAACTGGCGCTCGACCGTCCCACTCTCATGGCAGGGAGTCGCAGTCGGGGAAGGGCTTATTTTTATCGGAGCCCAGACGGGTCGTGTGGAAGCGCTAGAGGAAAAGACGGGGAGGACCGTTTGGAGTCAGCAGATCGGCGAAGTTCCCGCTCAGAAGGGAGAATCCGTCACGGGGGCACCGACTTACGCCGAGGGCATTGTTTTTGCCGGCCTCGCGAATGGTGACTGGGCTTTACGCGGGAGGGTAGTGGCGTTAGAGGCTAAGACCGGTCGAGAGTTGTGGCACTTCTTCACAGTCCCAGGTCCTGGTGAACTGGGGCATGACAGCTGGGATCAACGGAATAGTGTTTGGAAGATTGGCGGCGGTGGAGTGTGGCAGACGGGCGCTATCGACCCTAGCTTGGGTCTCGTTTACTTCGTGACTGGCAATCCTATTCCGCCCTTCGGAGGGGAAGAGCGCCAGGGTAACAATCTCTTTACCTGTACTGTTCTGGCTCTCGACATGAAGACGGGAAAGCTTCGATGGCACTACCAACTGGTGCACCATGATGTTTGGGAAGGAGATATTGCCACTCCGCTTTTGCTATATGACGCTCAGGTGGGAGGGCATACACAAAAAAGCGTAGGCATCATGCGTGCAGATGGCTATCTGTTTTTGTTGAACCGCGAAACAGGGCAACCCATTTTTCCCATGGAAGAGCGGCCCGTGCCCCAGGACGCGCGGATGGCTACCTCACCCACGCAACCGTATCCAGTGAGTGCTGACGAAGTCTTGCCGGATTGCGACAAATGGCGAACCACAAAAATTCCCGCAGGATTTGAAGTCGGCTGCTTCTTTAGTCCGTCCTACTACGACAAGCTCAATGTCCTGAGGCCCTTTTTTGGCATGCGCATAGCACCGATGTCGTACAGCCGGGAAACTGGCTATTTTTACGCTACGGGTGTGGTTTTCCTCGGGTGGCGGCGACGCACGGACGATCCCTACATGTTGCTGGACTTGGGCGACACTGCTCCAGGTTTGCATAGTTCCGGGGTGTTAGTTGCCATCGATAGTCGCACAAACAAAATTGTCTGGAAGAAAGACATGAACTCGCGAGGCGGTGGGTTACTGAGTACAGCCGGAGGGCTCGTTTTTGAAAGCGAGGCGGACGGAAACTTTACCGCTTACGACGCCAAGACCGGGGACATTCTCTGGCAATTTCAGATCGGTTTGGCGGGAAGAGGGCTATCCTCTGGTGGTCGCGGTCCTGCGACCACTTATGAAATTGATGGCGATCAGTACATTGCTGTACCGGCAGGTTCTTCGGTCTGGACCTTTAAGCTGGGCGGTAAGCTACAGCCGATTCTGAAGGCAACCGCATCGGTTTCTTCCAGCGATGATGAGGAATTCTCTGGCCCGATTACCGATACCAGTGAGATAGAAACTACTTCTCTTGACCGGGACGGCAATCAACCAGTCGGCGGGCAGCGATACTATATTGACGAGTACAAGTTCAATCCCATGCGCGCGCGTGTGAAAACAGGAACGCGCGTGACGTGGGTCAACAACGGAAAAACAGTCCACACTATAGGCGCGAAAGACGGATCCTGGACGACCGGCCCCATCAGCCCCGCGCAGAACGGCTACGTTACCTTCGACAAGCCCGGCAGTTATACCTACATCTGCAAGGATCACCCTTGGGTTTACGGTCAACTCCTGGTCGTCGACCAATCCGGCTCTAACGGTCTGTACTCGCGAGATCAAGCGGCTCGCGGAAAAGGTTTGTACGACCAGAACTGCCTAAGTTGCCACACCGAAAACTTGAAGGGTGGAGACCAAGTCCCTCCGCTCGTTGGCGAAACCTTTATGTCCCACTGGCAGGGACGGAGTGTAAAAGATTTCTTCGATCGTGTTCGCACCACCATGCCCCAAACCAATCCAGGTAGCCTCAGCGATCGCGATTACATCGACATTATTTCCTACGTGCTCGAGGCCAATGACTTTTCCCCAGGGAAGGAAGATCTTAAGAGCAATTCCACGGAAGCAATTGCGAAGGCCAAGAAATGAGGGCCGTCGTGAAGCGACGGACATCGACTCTTTTCTTGTTAATAGGTATCTGTCTCGCTGCCCTTCTAGCTCCCGGGTTGAGACCGTCCGTCGCAACGCCCGTATTGCTGGTTGTCAATCAACGAGACCGAAACGTCAGCATCATCGATCCCATTGCCGCCCGAGAAATTGCGACCGTGCCTGAAGGTGAAACAATGGGTCACGGTCATGAGATTGCCGTGTCCCCGGACGGTCGCACTGCATACTTGCCCATCTACAGCGACGTCGGATTGGGTCAGCCCGGGATCGATGGACACGAAATGTTGGTCATCGATATTAGGGCTCGCAAAGTGACCGGTCGCGTCGAGTTTAATCACCCGGTCAGACCTCATTGTCCAGTGTATGACCGGGTGAGTGGGTTGCTCTACGTAACGACGGAACTGGACAACTCCGTCGCTATTGTGGATCCGCGCAGCCTTAAAGTTGTTGGAACCATTCCCACTGGTCAGCCTCAGTCTCATATGCTCACCATTTCTCACGATGGACGACGCGGCTACACTTCGAATGCGAGCCCCAGCACCGTCTCGGTGCTCGATATGAGCACGCGCAAGGTAGAGGCAATCATCCCGGATACCGGGCAAGCTCAGCGGGTCGCTATCTCGAATGACGACACGATGGTGTTTGTTCCTGACCAGACGAAGCCGCGTCTCGCGATTATCGATACATCTACCAATAAGATTAAGACTTGGCTGGCACTTCCGTCGCCGGGATACGCCACGACTCCAACGCTAGATGGCCGGTGGCTTCTGGTGGCTTTGAAAACCGCTAACAAACTGGCCGTCGTTGACCTAGAAACGCAACAGGTTGTGCGTACCATCGATGTTCCTGCGGGACCACAGGAGATTGTCATGCGTCCGGACGGCAAAGTGGCTTACGTTTCCTGTATCAGAGTGGACAAAGTCGTTGTCGTGGACCTAGCAACTTGGACGGTACAAGCGATCGTCACTGCCGGGAATGGTGCAGATGGGGTTGCCTGGGTTCCCTGATGAGCACCCAGCAGTAAGGAATAGTGGAGGCATTTCGTATGTGGTCTGGTTTCCGCTTTAGCTGGCTCTTAGCACAACCTGTTCTACTCGCCTTTGGTTTCCAAAACGCGCCATCCCCGAAGCCCAGCTTTCATGACGCGCCTGCGGCCGCCAAGGCCCAGAAGAACCCTTACGAGGGGCAGCAATCCCCGGTTGGTAAATCGACGTATCATTCGCGCTGCGCGGGTTGCCACGGAGAAAATGGAGACGGCACAGGAAACGTTCCGACGCTCGCGACTGGTAGTGCGCAGGCCGCCAGTGACGGCGAGTTGTTCTGGTACATCACCAAGGGCGATGTGAACAATGGCATGCCTTCCTGGCAGATGTTGCCGGAACAGGATCGCTGGCGGGTGGTGAATTATCTCCGGGTTCTCGGTGCTTCGAAGCCGGGCTCACCGCGTATACCTTTTAGTCCTGAGGATGCGGTCGCCGCAGTCGTAAAGGCTCCGCCCCCCAAGGCCCCATTTACGGATTATCGCTACGAGAAACCGGGCAGCACCCGAAAAATTACATTGAAGGACCTGCCGCCTGCGCTCGCCACCTCCTCGGCTGGCAATGGCCCTCAACTCGTGCCGCGACCGGAAAATGCGTGGCCACAGGTACCCCCGGGATTTAAAGTCGGACTCTACACGAGCGATCTTCCTGACGCCCGACTGATTCGTACAGCGCCTAACGGCGATTTCTTCTTGGCGGAAAGTCAGGCCGGCGAAATAAAGGTTTTTCGCGGCATCACTGCGGACGGCAAACCAGCCGAGACCCAAACCTTTGCTACGGGGCTCAATCGTCCTTTCGGCATCAATTTCTATCCGCCAGGTCCAAATCCCGAATGGGTATACATCGGGAACACAGACGCAGTCGTGCGATTCCCGTATCAAAATGGGGATCTCAAGGCTCGCGGCCCGGCTGAACACCTTGTGGATTTGCCTAGTGGCAAAGGACACTGGACACGCGACATTCAGTTCTCATTGGACGCCAAAAAAATGTTTGTTTCCGTCGGCTCCGGATCAAACATCGATGATCCCGATACCACCCCAGCTGAAAAGAATCGCGCCGACGTTCTCGAATTTAATCCCGACGGCTCGGACATGAAGATTTATGCCTACGGAATTCGCAACTGCGTCGGACTAGCGGTAAATCCGAAGTCCGGAGAATTGTGGTGTTCGGTGAACGAACGCGACGCTCTCGGTGACAATCTCGTACCCGACTACATTACCCACGTCGAAGAAGGCGGGTTCTATGGCTGGCCGTGGTGGTATATGGGAAGGCACCAGGATCCCCGGCACGATGGCAAACATCCCGAGCTAAAAGACAAAGTGATTACTCCTGACGTGCTCCTGAACCCGCACAACGCATCCCTCGAGATCGCTTTCTACAATGGCAAACAATTTCCCGCGGAATATCAGGGTGACATTTTCGCGGCGGAACATGGATCTTGGAATCGCTTGGTTCGTGTGGGCTATGAGCTCGTTCGCGTGCCGTTGCATCAGACCGGGCATGCTAGCGGAGAATACGAAGATTTCATGACTGGATTCGTGGTGGACGGTGGACACGTTTGGGGCCGGCCGGTAGGTGTGACGGTGGCGCCGGACGGATCCCTTCTCGTGACCGACGACGGTTCGAAGTCCATCTGGCGAATAACCTACGTGGGAAATTGAATCTCGCCAAACGAAGCGCCAGGAAAAATTTGGTACTTTGGTAAATCTGACACGTGAGGAGATCAAAAAATGAAATACGGACGAGAAACAATGTCTCTCAAATTTGGCAAGTTACTCGTGATGGTGATTATCTTGTGCTCGATCACCGCCTCGGCCCAGGCTCCGCCAGCCTCCGCTCCTCCTATTAGCTATGGTCCGCCGATCGGCGTGGAAATCGCTAAGAAGGCCGCGACGGCTGCTCTAGCGGAGGCCCGTAAGAACAATTGGCTCATGGCCGCGGCGGTCGTCGATCCGAGTGGCGTCTTGGTGTATTACGAGAAAATGGACAACACCCAGATTGGAAGTGCTACCGTTTCGATTGACAAGGCCCGCTCAGCGGCGCTCTTCAAGCGCCCCACCAAAGCGTTTCAGGACGTGCTAGCCGGAGGTGGTGCCGGTCTTCGTATTCTAACTTTAAAAAACGCCGTGGCCATTGAAGGCGGGGTTCCGATCATCGTAAACGGGCAGATTATTGGCGCCCTTGGTGTTTCCGGCGACTCCTCGGATCACGATGGCATCTGTGCAACGGCGGGCGCTGCGGCATTGAAATAGTTCAGGCGTGACCTATATGAGGGACGCAAAATCTCTCAGAAGCCATTGTTGGTTCGGCCCAGATGATCTGCGTTCATTTGGACATCGATCACGTATGGCCTCGATGGGATGCACTCCGGCGGATTACGCCGGCAAACCTGTCGTCGGCATTATCAATACCTGGAGTGACGTCAATCCGTGTCACAGCCTGTTGCGAGAATGTGCAAACGATGTGAAGCGCGGTGTGTGGCAGGCGGGCGGATTTCCGGTGGAAATGCCGGTGATTACGCTCGGGGAAACACTTCAAAAGCCCACCACCATGATGTACCGCAATCTCTTGGCGATGGAGACAGAAGAGCTTTTGCGTTCTTATCCCGTGGACGGCTGCGTTTTGTTGGGCGGTTGCGATAAGACCACCCCGGCATTGCTGATGGGCGCGACGAGCATGAACCTTCCGAGTATTTTTGTTCCAGCCGGCCCGATGTTGCGGGGGAACGCATTGGGTCAAATTGTAGGAAGTGGCTCGGACGTATGGAAGTATTGGGCCGACCGCCGCGCAGGCATCGTCACTCGTGACACATGGTGCGACCTTGAGGATGGGATCGCCCGCTCGGCAGGCACGTGCATGACCATGGGCACGGCCTCAACCATGACTTCTGCTACTGAGGCGCTCGGCCTGTCGTTGCCGGGTGCGAGCGCCATTCCCGCGGTGGATGCCAATCACGCCAAGATGGCCAGCCTTGCGGGTCGCCGGATCGTAGAACTCGTGTGGGAAGACGTGAAGCCGCGGGATTTATTGAGCGCAGCGGCTTTTGACAATGCCATCGTTACGACATTGGCGCTCGGAGGTTCAACCAATGCGGTGATTCATCTTGTAGCGATGGCCAGGCGCGCGGGAATCCCGCTAACTCTCGACCGCTTCAATGAATTAGGCATGCGCACGCCGGTCTTGGCTAATATTCGCCCCAGCGGTTCCTATTTAATGGAGGATTTTTATTATGCGGGTGGTTTGCCGGCGTTGTTGCGGGAGCTCTCGGGGGATCTGAACCTCGATTGCCTGACGGTTTCTGGCAAAACGCTCGGAGAAAATATAGCAGGGTCGAAAACTTATAATACGGACGTCATTCGGCCGCTCGAAAATCCGCTGATTTCTTCCATGAGTCTGGCAATTCTGCGCGGTAATTTAGCGCCGCACGGTGCAGTCATTAAACTCTCGGCGACCACACAGCCTGAGCTTTTGCAGCACCGCGGACGAGCAATCGTCTTTGACAGTTATGACGAAATGAATCGACGGATAGATCATCCCGATTTGGCGGTGGATCCGGGCAGTGTCCTCGTGTTGCGCAACGCTGGGCCCAAAGGCGGTCCGGGAATGCCGGAGTGGGGCCAGTTACCCATTCCGCAAAAACTCTTGAAGCAAGGTGTGCGTGACATGGTCAGGATTTCTGACGCGCGCATGAGCGGAACCAGCTACGGGACGTGCGTCCTGCACATTTCCCCGGAATCCTTTGTTGGCGGACCGCTGGCGCTCTTGGAGGAAGGCGATGTCGTGGAACTGGATGTTGCCGGTCGCCAACTGAACATGCGCGTCAGCGAGGAGGAACTCAGCCGACGGAGAAAACTCTGGAAACCCCGAACAGGATTTTATTCACGAGGCTACGGTCAACTTTTTATCAAGCATATTCAGCAAGCCAATGACGGCTGCGATTTCGATTTTCTGGAAGGCACGGAGCCTACACCTGAGCCGGAGATTCATTAAGTAGTCTACGTTTTGCTGGCGTTGGCTTGCTTATACTTGCTTGCCAAGGCTTCGCTCCCACGCGCCAGGATGCCTACGTCACTTCCCACAGCTATAAATAATGCTCCTATTCCCAACCATCTTTGAATTTCAGATTCGACTGACGTTAGTATTCCGGGCGCCTTACCCGCTGCTTTGATCCGTTCGATCGTTTTAGCTATCGCCTCGAGCACACTGGGATGCGAGGGATTGCCTACAAATCCCATATCCGCCGACAGATCACCGGGTCCGATAAAGATGCCATCGACCCCCTCCACTGCCGCGATGGCCTCGACCTGCTCGAGTGCTGCTCGTGTTTCCACCTGCACTAGAACGCAAATCTCTTCCTGTGCCCTCCGGTGATACTCAGTTACGCGCCCAAAGTTATTCGCGCGTGACATCGCGGTGTAGCCGCGCACCCCGCCAAACTGGGGAAAACGAGTTGCCGCCACGGCCCGACGGGCCTCCTCCGAATTTTGCACGAAGGGAACTAAGAATGTTTGAACTCCAATGTCAATGTGACGCTTGAGGAGCACCGCGTCGTTCCAGGCCACTCGCACAATCGGCGTCGCGGTCCCTCCGACGGCCGCTTGCAATTGGCTAAGTACCATGGGCGGCTCGTTGGGAACGTGTTCCGTATCGATAAGTATCCAATCGAATCCCGAGCCGGCGATGATCTCCACGGAGACATTGCTGCAGAGGCTGCTCCAAAGTCCAATTTGCGGTTGGCCTGCCAGAATCCGCCGCTTGAATTCGTTCACTGGTATTTCGCTAGTAAAGACCGTCATCTGTGTATCGTTCTCCACTTCTATTAGTTCAGCTCCGAAATGGAAGAGTGCCCTTCAAAGGCCACCGTCCGTGTGCCGGATACACTGAAAGAAGGTCGTACCGTATCACTTTTAAGAGCAGTCATGCCAAGCGAAATTAGTATTACTCAGTCTGTCTATGCAACTCCCCCACGGCCTTTGTCGGATCTATTGGGCCGTGCGGTCATTGGCTTACCATGAGCAAAGTCTCTCTATGCGCAATCAATTTATTCGTTCAGCGCATAGATCTATGTGGATTTATGAATTGTTGGGAAGCTTAGCTGTGCGTATTAATGCTGACAGACTAGATTAATTCGAGTGTTTTCTTGATTGTACTATCGGGCCGGACACCACCATACCCCTTGTTCAGCATATCGAACAAAAACTTTGATTCTGTACATCAAAACTTCCGATCTACATTGACGGGTCCGTGACAAGCGGCTAGCTTCTGGTGCTAACACGACGGGGAACGTAGCTCCACGGAGAAGATGCCATGAAATTCTTCAAGATTAGTAAGTACAGGCACGTATTTAATCCCTCCACTGTTTTTCTGTTTCTGGCCGTTCTTTCGTTGTCCGCATCTCCCAGCGCCAAAGGCCAGGCCGTTGGAGGCACGCTGACGGGTGCCGTTAATGATCAGTCGGGCGCGGCGATTGCAAATGCATCCGTAGCCATTAAAAACGTCGATACCGGCATTGTGAACACCGCGACGACCAACGGTGATGGGCTTTATTCCGAGCCGAATCTGGTACCCGGCAGTTACGAAGTCACGGCCTCGGCTCCGGGCTTCGGCCCAGTTCAGACCACGTTAACGCTGACGGTCGGAGCGCCGCAAACCTTGAATTTAGTGCTTAAAGTCGGTGCCTCGACGCAGTCGGTAGTGATCACCGATACGCCGCCAATTATGAATCTGACCGACGCCACTCTGGGCGGTTTGAATGATGAACATACCATCAAGGAACTCCCGCTAAACGGGCGTTCCTGGACCGATTTGGCCATACTGCAACCAGGGGTGGTCCTTCTGACCGAAGTTCCGAGCGTCTCCGACCGGGCCCGATATGGACGAGGCTATGGAACGGAGCTCTCCATTTCTGGTTCTCGTCCTCAGCAGAATAACTATCGCTTGGATGGTATAAGCATCAATGATCCTTCAAACGGTGGGCCGGGAAGCGTGCTGGGCGGCAACATCGGTGTGGACGCTATCTCAGAATTTTCGGTGTTAACCAGTAACTACTCGGCTGCCTACGGCCGGGCGTCGGGTGGGGTTATAAACGCCACTACCAAATCTGGTACGAATTCATTTCACGGCACAGTGTATGAGTTTCTTCGCAACAGCGCGCTTGACGCAGCCAACTATTTCGATATCAAAAAGCCGCCATTCAAGCGCAACCAATTCGGAGCTTCTGCAGGAGGACCGATCAAGAAAGACAAGACCTTCATTTTCGCGGATTATGAGGGGTTACGCCAGAATTTGAGTCTCACCCAAAATAGCTTTGTTCCTTCGGCAAATGCCCGAATCGGGATTCTTTCGACAGGCAATGTTGTAGTCGATCCACAGGCGGCGCGATTTCTAGCGGCGTTCTTCCCGCTGCCCAACACCCCTACAACCGGTGATGTGGGATCTTTTATTTTTGGACGTCCACAAGTTACTAACGAGAATTTCTTCACCGTTCGGCTGGATCAAGCGTTGTGGAAGGATAGCTTCCACGCAGTATACGTCTTCGACAATGCCGATACGACGGTACCCGATGAATTCAATAACAAGAAAACCGATACGTTATCTCACCGGCAAATTCTCTCGCTCGATGATAACCATATCTTTACTTCAAAGCTGGTGAACGACATTCGCGCTGGTGTGGTGCGATATTTCATCGGCGGACCGGCGAGCGCTTCGGCAATCAACCCGGCGACGAAAGATATCACTTTGGGTAGTGTTCCGGGTGAGTCGGCGCCGGCGATCATTATTAACGGCATTACAGGTTTTTCCGGCGGCTTGAGTGCTGCTGCTCCCCAGCGCGATCCTTGGACAGATTATCAAGTCTCTGACGATGCCTTCTACACCAAGGGAATTCACTCTCTCACCTTTGGAGCGAACCTTGAGAAGATCCAATGGAACCGGCTGCAGGAAGTGCGTCCCGGCGGTCAATGGAATTTTGGTTCGTTGGCATCCTTCTTAACCAACAACCCCGTAGGATTTCAGGCCGATGCGACAGGCACCATCACCGATCGCCACATTCGCCAGACGATAGTCGGAGTGTACCTGCAGGACGACATGAAGGTTCGGTCCAACTTAACCGTCAACGTCGGGCTGCGCTATGAACCGGCCACGGTGATGTCAGAGACCGAGGGTAAAGTAGTCAGCCTGCTACAACCCACCGACCAATTTCCACATATTGGCAATCCCATGTATCAGAACAATACGCTTCATGATTTCGATCCTCGGATAGGTTTTGCCTGGGATCCGTTTAAGGATGGCAAGACCTCCGTCCGCGGCGGATTTGGCCTTTATGACCAACTTCCTACGCCGCAATACTTCAGTAATCCAGTAAGCAGTTCTCCGCCTTTTTATCTCTCTGTAAACGTTACGCCCGGCCCAAATCCAGCGGTCAATCTACAGCAGGGTGATTTTCCGACCAACGCGTACCAGAAAGGGGCTGTGCTGCTTGCCGCTGGTTCAACCGTCGGCGAGAGAGTTGCCTTCGTTCAACAAAATCCCAAGCGCGCCTATGTCGAGCAGTACAACTTCAGTATCCAGCGTCAGCTCGCACCGAGCCTTTCCGTGCTGGTCGGTTACGTCGGCTCTCACGGAGTGCACGGAATTACGGAAACTGACGACGGCAATGTCGTACTGCCCATTTCTTCACCACTTGGCTATCTTTGGCCCTGCGAGCCCTTCTCTCCGACGACCGGCTGTGGGGGCATCGGGAGCGGAAAAAGACTAAATCCTTTTATCGGTCGTGAACCTTACACGCTATGGAGAAATTCGTCGGTCTACAATGGTTTACAAGCACAAGTCACTAAGCGAATGAGCCACGGCTTTCAGATTCAAGGCTCCTTCACTTGGCAGAAAATCCTCGACACCGCCTCAGGAGGCAATGCCGCGGATCAGTTTCTTAACGGAATTTCCTCCGTATTTGCTTTTGATCCAAAGGTACTGAGAGGTCCGGCGGACTTTAACATCCCGAAGGTTTTATCGATCAATTATCTTTGGTCCATACCCTCGCCAAAAGCCGATAACAGGCTCGCGAATAAAATTTTAGGGGGCTGGCAACTGGGCGGTATTTTCACGGCAGAAAACGGCACACCTTTTACTCCACTTTTGGCAGGCGACCCGCTGGGCCTCGACAGCACGGATGCCTTCGCCTACCCGGACCGGGTGCGAGGGCCGGGGTGCGGGTCAGGCGTGAATCCTGGCAATATTCAGAATTATATAAAGGTGCAGTGCTTTGCCGTCACGCCGGCTGTGGTTTTTAACGGCGTAAACTATATTCGTTTGGGCAATGCTGGCCGTAACGAACTCATTGGCCCGGGTCTCGTGAATTTAGACTTTTCCCTTTTCAAAAATATAACTCTTACCGAGGCCATTCGCCTGCAGTTTCGGGTGGAAGCTTTCAACGTCTTGAACCACCCGAATTTTGCTGCTCCGGTCGACAATGGCCAACATTTTATTCTCGATCCGACGATCGCTGGAATTGGTATTGTCCCTTCGAATCCGTTGACAGATGTGATCTCAAGGGGGGCGCTCGATTCCACATCGACAACTTCGCGGCAGCTGCAGTTTGCACTAAAGGTGATTTGGTAGAACGACGTGTCTAACGGTCACCGCACGAGACACTCGACGACTGACCCAGATTTAGTTAGTAAGGATTTACGATCACGGAGGAGCGGAACTACTACCTATGAGTAAAGCGCCATGGTCACTCACTATAACAGCGGCGGTCTGTTTTTTGCCGGTGGCCTGTCTCATCCAATGCCTGACACCTGTAGCTCAGGGACAAGAACAGGCCTCAAAGGCAACTCCAGAGATGAGCGATGAGCAGGTAACCGGGCCCTATGATGTGGTCAAAGGTTGGCCCAAGCCACTGTCAAGCTGGCCGGATCATGAGAATTGGACTTGGGGAGCGGTTCAGGCCATCTTCGCGCAGAATCCCAATCGAATCTTCATCGCGCAACGTGGTGAATTACCAGCGTTAAAGTCAGACGTCCAAGACTTAATTAGCTCTACACCTAGTACTCCACCTAAAGTCGTTGATTGGGAAGGTGGCGTCGGAGGTCCGGTGCGGTTGACGGTTCCGATACCGGGGTTGCCTCCTCGGAACGCCTCTACCGGTCCGACCACCAGTCCCGGCGAGCCACACGTCAAGTTTATGGGCATCGCGGGCAAGGATTTTCGCTGGGAGCACTTGATCATCGTTATCGATGCTCAAGGCAATCTCGTTGAGGCTTGGACGCAGTGGGACAAGTTGTTCAAGAGGCCTCACCGAATTCTTATTAGTCCCTATGATCCAGAAAAGCGCGTGTGGATTGTTGACGATGGGCAGGATGTGATTTTCATCTTCAGCAACGACGGAAAAAAGCTCTTACAGACGATTGGGACGCGCAATGAACCTGGTGACGACGATAAACATTTCAATCGCGAAACCGATATTGCCTGGCTACCCGATGGAACATTTTTTGTCTCCGATGGCTATGAAGGTACCCGTGTCGTAAAATTCGATAAAGACGGTAAATATTTAATGGCCTGGGGGAAATCAAGCAAGGGCATGCCGTATCCGCCGCCACCTAACTATTTTAATCTTGTGCACGGAATTGCCGTGGATCCCGTCACCCGCAGAGTATTCGTATCCGACCGCAGCAATCACCGCATTCAAGTGTTTGATGAGAATGGCAAGTTTCTCGATATGTGGCCTCTTGGCGAATACGCCGTGCCGTATCACCTGCTGATGACCGCGGACCGTCATCTGTGGATAGCCGATGGCCACGGAACCTTCAAGATTTTGGAATACGATCTGGACGGTAAACTCCTTTATTCCTGGGGAACCTGGGGACCATTTCCCGGACAGTTGTGGGGCGTACATCAACTGAGTACCGACCAAGAGGGCAATCTATACGTCGCGGAAGTTCTAAACGGTCGCGCACAAAAGTTCCGTCCAAAGAAAAACGCGGATCCAGCGAAGTTGGTTGGTCAGCAGATACGTGTGGCCTGGAAAGATTAAGAATTTTCTCGCGGAAGGAGCAAGCTTATGTATAAACATCTCCTCGCACTGTTTTTCGCAATGCTCATGCCATCCTTAGCCGCGTCGCAGACTACTCGTGACCCGCTCATCGGAGTCTGGAAACTTAACGTCGCTAAGTCCAAGTTTGACCCCGGACCGCCCCGCCAGAGCGAAACCGTAACCATTGAGCCTTACGGCGAGAATGGCTTGAAGACCACTGCCGACGTGATTGACGCGCATGGGAAGAATTTTGTTATTGTCTCCCAAGGCCTTGTCGACGGGAAAGAGTTTTCGGTAGAGGGTGATGACAACGCGGACACCTACGCCATGACCCGCATTGACGCAAATACAATAGACCGCACCAGCAGAAAGGCTGGTAAAGAGACGATCGTCTTGCGGCGATCGGTATCAAAAGATGGTAAGACACAAACCGTAACCACGAGAGGCACCACCGTCGACGGCCGGCCCCTCAGAAATATACTGGTTTTCGAACGGCAATAAACTAGGCGTCCACGACGCTCCATGCCCGAAGTCACTGTTTCGCCAAATACGCGCGCAAGTGAGAACGAAGTCTCAGCCGCGGTCATTTCGAAGCTGACCTGGAGGCTCGTTCCGTTTCTTTTTCTTCTCTACATGGTGGCCTACCTCGACCGCATCAATGTAGGCTTTGCGGCCCTGCAAATGAGGGGACAGCTGCACTTTAACGACCGCGTCTATGGCCTTGGCGCCGGTATATTCTTTGCTGGTTATTTTCTTTTTCAGATTCCCAGTAATCTCGTTGTGCATCGACTGGGTGCGCGGCGCTGGATCTCGCTCCTGATGGTGGTCTGGGGCTTCGTTTCCGCTTCTACCACAAACGCCAGTAGCCAGATAGGTCCACTCGTAAAAGGAGCGAAGGAACCGCTAAAAGCCGTGCGGCGCGTAAGAATCTCCTCCGACTCGAGCGTCCTCGCCAACCATTGTTTCTCTGTGGGTGTAAGCCATCCGGCATGGTCTGGGCGGTCGGAAAGGTAATTGAAAACCAGGATCCCCATGATCACGGCAGGCATGCCCTCGAGAAGAAATAGCCACTGCCATCCGGCAAGACCGGCGTGCCCGTTAAAACCGAGCAG
>Ga0206991_10268_pt1 | contig 15201 bp, 9 predicted proteins | sample Alteio_BWMinCont_9_FD_153286 | JGI IMG/M metagenome (GOLD analysis project Ga0206991, IMG submission 153286) | Enriched cells from forest soil in Barre Woods Harvard Forest LTER site, Petersham, Massachusetts, United States -... | ecosystem: Environmental > Terrestrial > Soil > Temperate forest >...
CCAGGTTACATAACTGTCAAAAATGTGCGTACGCCCATTTGGCGCGGGACGAATAGCAGCAAAGCTGAGCCCGGGCTGCTCCGGAATCGGACTTGTTGGCGTGACGACGGTTCGATCTGGATGTTCCTGTCCGAGATAATAGTTCATGGTCCAGACAACGTTTTTCGACGGCTTAGCAACGAAACCGAACAGCTCATCTTTGAATCCATTGGTGGCTTCGACTTGATTGGTGCCGTTTACCACCCAATAGTTCAGTGTAAAGCGATCGCTAATTGGGGCACTGAGACGGACGCCCATGTGGTAGAAGGGCAGAAAGTCGAACCAGTAGGCGCGGGAATAATTTATTTGGTCTTTGGAGTAGTTGCCTTCGATGCCGAGAGAACTTCCCCATTTGCCAAAATCGACAGTTATCGCTTTACCGGCGGGTATTATGTATGTGCCGTAGGCCTGAAAAATGTTGCGATAAATCTGGGGTCGGGGTTCGTTGGCGGGGTTTCCTTGCAATGTGTCGGTGGCTTGACCGAACTGCAAGTCCAGACGCCCGCCCCAGCGGCGGCCCGCTGCGGCATCAGGCGGATGTTCAACGACGACACTGGCCTGGTTGAGACTGAATTCATTGCTGAGCACGTCGTAGGCGCGTAGCAGATTTACTCGACCGACAGGCTTGTTGAAATTATAGGCGTAGTAGCCGTCCAGCGCGACATTGATGGTGGTTTCACGGAAGAAACCGAGCACCTTGCTCTCGTCTGACTGCAAGACGGTCTGAACGGTTTCCGTTTTTGGAGTCGGCTGGATTACCGCCGCAGGTTGTACGGCCGCGGTCACGGGGGTGGCTGCGTTGGTGCCAGAGGGAACAGACGGCATCCGATTGACGATAGCTTTTAACTCAGATACCTCGGCTTCAAGTTTGCTGATGCGCACTAGCAGCTCTTGCGGACTTTCGAATGTCAGCGGAGCTTGAGCAGGCGAGGCAGATTGCCCACGAGCGAAGGGGCTGCACGCGCAAGCGGTGACGATGACGGCGCATTTTATTAAGGCACGCCGGTCCCATGCCCTTTTCCTGATTGTCGCGACTTTTTTTCTTTTGTCGTGAATTGCTTTGAGTTTGCGGTTCATACGTTCACCCTTCGGGAACTGCATGCTGAACACTCGAGTCTTCACGGTATAAAGAATGCTAAAAAGCCTAAAAGTACAATTTATTCTTACCATCGGGCAGATGTGTTTTTTCTGAACGGCAACGGCTTAACCGTGGAAGGTGACACCCCTCTAGTAATGAAGCGGAAAGGAAATTGTAAGGATTTCGTAAAGCCTTTTTGCTGTGGGAATCAGTCCGGGAAGTTGAGCCGGGTTTGTAGCGCAATGAAGCGGGAATTAGACCGCACTGGGTCAAGCTCAAGCTCGACCTTGAGAAAGACCAGACCGTTCGAGCGGTCTGCGAAAGCCTTTTCCATCCAATCCATGGCCATTTCGGTTTTGCCTAACGCGATGTACACGACCGCGACGTAAAACGGGGAAACATACTGCTTCTTGGACTGCGCCGCCAACTGTTTTTATTCAGACTAAGAAAATCTCTGGCGGAAACAGACGAGTTTCTGGCTCGCAAGCACAGACCCAACACAGCGGAGATTTTTCGTTCCCTGAGAAACAATTGGGTCATTGTGCTGGTAGGCACGTTCATGGTCACCATGACGACGGTGTCGTTTTACATGATTACCGCGTACACGCCTACGTTCGGAAACTCCGTGCTGCATCTAGCGAGCATCGATAGCCTGATCGTGACACTTTGCGTAGGCGCGTCGAATCTCTTTTGCCTGCCAGTTACGGGGGCCTTGTCTGACCGGATCGGCCGACGGCCTTTGCTGTTTGGCTGCACAATACTGATGTTGATTACCGCTTATCCGGCCATGCTTTGGTTGGTCAGGGAGCCGTCGTTCGCGAGGTTGTTGGCTGTCGAATTGTGGCTATCCTTTATCTATGGAAGTTACAACGGCGCTATGGTGGTGGCGCTTACGGAAATCATGCCGGTGGACGTAAGGACTTCGGGATTCGCCCTGGCTTATAGCCTGGCTACAGCAATTTTTGGAGGATTCACACCGGCGCTAAGTACATACCTGATTCATATTTCAGGAAATCGAGCGATTCCAGGTTTGTGGCTTTCTTTCGCAGCGGCGTGCGGATTAGTCGCTACGATTTTCGCCAAGCCTCGGTCCGCACAAGTGGAGGCACAACAGACACTGGCGCTGCCATCCTGAAGCAGCATCCTCACTTAGAAGCACCTTTATGGCTTCGAATGCGGTAGAGAAGGTACATGACTACCGCGACATTTATGATGAGCACCAGAATTTTCGTTACGCTGGGATGGCGATATAGCTCGTAAACCTCTACGGGCACGAGCGAGCTGGTGATGACTATGGTGAACCACTCGGCCCAACGTTTCATAAGCCAGAGTCCGATTCCCTCGGTAAGAAATAGTCCAGCGTAGATAAAGCTCACGATACCGAGGCCCTTTACCTTGGCGGGAGTCAGATTGGAGGCCTTCTCAATCCCTCTTTCTACCCAGCGGTTGCCCGGATCGAGACCGCTCAAAGCGACCCAATGATCTAGCGTGCTTTCCAAGTCTCGATGAAGTAGCTTCAGGGCGCCCACGCCAACGGCGATGAGAGTTATCGCTTTTAGCAGCTTGAACAGCGCGATTAAACGGAGAACTGTGGCATCAGCGGATTTCATGTGGTCGCTTATTGTAGCGCCGACAGGCACAAGTCCAGCCGCGGGAAGACAGCTCCTGTCGTTTTCGGATAGCCGGCCAATCGTTGCTTACACAATTTGGATATGTCGCTCGCGGTTTCAATCTTTTTTGCGATGGAGGATCAAGTCATTGGCCACGGCATGAAAGAAGCGGCCTCCATAAAGGGCGATGATCAGGAAGGTGCCGAATAAAACTATGGCGTCGAGGCTGGCACGACCTTCGCGCGCCCAGTAAACATCTTCGAGATTCAGCCACAACGCAAATTCATCCAAGGTGAGCGCGGCGCCCGCGCCGTAAAGAAAGGACATTAGACGGCTGGCTACGATGGAGGAGTTTTCTCCACCCACGCCAACATCCTGCAACCATCCGAAACCTACGGCCAGCAAAATCAAAATTCCCCAAACCAGATGATGAATGTGCCGTCCACCAATGTAGATATCGTGGAAGGGTCCAATGTTGTGAAAGTTGACATAGGCAAGCGTCCTAGCGACCGCGAAGGTGACAAAAAATCCGATCGCTGCTAAAAATAGCCGGCGCTTTGGCCGGTCGGAAATGTGTTTATGAAAAAGTTCGCCGACGCGCGGATGGCGCAGCACCAGTAGGGTGATGCCAGTCGCAACCAGCACAAAGAGCAGAAGGAGCCACGTTTTAATGGACATGTCTTCCCTGAATCGTCGACTGAATCGCTAGCAAAGATTTATACACGACCCAAGGTGTTGAAGCGAAGCGGAGTAGGCGCGAAGAACGACTCAGTCAGATGTTAGTTGCAGAGCGCTAAACCTGGTCATCTATTAGCACGAAATGGAACTCTTATCCACGTCATAAAAGCTATCCGTAGAATACCTTAGAACGATATTACTGGATTTCTGGCGTTGAACATCGGTGCCGAGCGGGCCATACTTTTATCAGTTAGCTCGGCAAATAAATTGGACTGAAATTATTCTCCAGGAGGAATTATGAATGCTGGATACCGATACATTACGTTTCTTTTCCTGACGGCCGCCCTAAGCGCGCCCGCCGCGATAGTTACGAGGGCAGCGTCGCAGGATGAACACCGTGACGAACATCGTGATGAGCATCACGATCAAAAACGCGTGTATGATCGCACTCACAAGGACTACCACAATTGGGATAACAATGAAGACCGCTACTATCATCAATTTTTCACCGAGAACCACAAAGAATATCGCGACTACTCGAAGTTGAATCGCAGAGATCAGGACAATTATTGGAAGTGGCGTCACGAACATGGTGATGACAACCACTAAATTCTAGTTTTACAGACAGGCAAAATGTACGGGCAGCCATAACGGGCTGCCCGCTGTGTTTATAACCGTGGGATCGGCAAATTCTCCCTCCCAGTGTTGGCTAGAAGGCGTTGAGATTAAGGCTTGGGACCGCCAATTTTTGTCATTCGCATGTTTACCTGCAGGCGGGTAATGTAGACGTAGCCTGGAGGGCCCGAGATTCTTGAAGGGCGAGTTCCGCATTTTGTTTCTTTATGAGGTGGCCGAGGCTATACGCCTTGATGTCCTGCGGCCTCTGCTCGAACCAGGCGGTGTGCAATCCTCAATCGGTTTGACTCCCCCGATCCCGCACTATTTGCACTTTGAAAGATCGCCGGTGGTGGAGGCCATCCAGCCGATGGTCCTGAAGGCCGGTGAACACATAGAGGGAAAAACCAATTATTACGACTATGGAGTGGTCAGCATTGAGCTGGAGGTGCCGTTCGACTGCGACTGGGGTGCTTTGGTTCAGCAATCCAGTCAATGGATCGGCGCGACGGAACTGGAGAGCCGGGCGACCGAAATAGTTCGCACAGCTTTGAAACACGCCACCCCTGCTCTCGTGAAACCGTACGATGACTGGCTCAAAGAGGACTATTACGTTATACAACTTCGCGAAATACGGGGCGCCGATGGCCACAGTCTGGCCTCCGAAGAATTGCTTGCATTGCACGGCCCGGAGATAGCCCAACTGGTTAGAGGGGAATCGGCATTATTGTCCGACGTGGAGCGGCAGGAAGTCTTGCAATCGAGCATCTCCTACTCGCACGCGGATTTGCTGGTTGTAGGTTGGAGTGGCGCTCTAGTCTACGGAAGCTCGGAAGTGGCAGCGACAACCATACAACTACTGGAGTATGCCAATACGCAGCTGTTGGAATTTCGTTATTACGACACCTTGCTCACGAGCCTCCTTGACGGAGTGTATCGTTCGCTTGAGCGCCAAGGCGGTTTGCTTACAGCCTGGCGGCTCTCCCGTGAAGCGGCCCGGTTGAACACCATCCGCCTAGATGTTATGGAATTGACCGAGAAGGTTGATAATGCGGTGAAGTTTTTGAGCGATATGTTTTATGCGCGGCTATACAATTTGATTGCCGCTAAGGTTGGCGTGCCGGATTATCGCGGACTGGTTGACCAGAAACTGCGCACCGCCGGTGAGCTTTACCGATTCATGGTGGACCAGTTCAATCAAACCCGCAGCTTCGTCCTTGAGCTGGCGGTGGTGATCATTCTAATTATTGACCTCGCCTTCCTGTTTCGTGGCAAATAGCGACCCCGTAACCCTAAGAGAAGAAACTGCTCGCACCCAATATTAGGCCCGGGTGTATCCAAAGACGGGTTACTATTCGTCAATAAATAGGGGCTCTCCGTGCCCCGGTCCCGACCAACGTGAGGATGAGGAACCACTTTGCCTGCTGATCAAACTGAGCATCCAGCTATCCGGCCCGAACATCAGCTACCCCAGCCAACCGACGCGGCGCCTCCCAGACGAAGCACCGCAGTGCGCGTCCTCATGTGGGTCGTGATCCTGTTGGTATTCGGGCTGGGCTTCTGGTTGGTTTTGCGTCACCAGGAGGCAACCACCGCCAAAGCACCCAGAGGAGGCGGCGGGCCGGTCACGGTCACGACGGTAACAGCGCAGAAGGGCGACATCGGCGTATACCTGGATGCTATCGGCACGGTCACACCGGTTTACACCTCTTCGATCACCAGTCAGGTGAATGGCATTGTGACTGAGGTGCACTACCGAGAGGGTCAGATCGTGCACAAGGGCGATTCCTTGATTGACATTGATTCCCGGCCGTACCGGGCCACATTGATGCAAGCGCAGGGCACACTGGAGCGGGACCAAAATGTTTTGGCGCAAGCGAAAATGGATCTGCAGCGCTACCACGAAGCGTGGGATCGCAGAGCCATACCAAAGCAACAGTTGGACGATCAAGAAAAAATAGTGCTGCAAAATCAGGGCACGGTGAAGCTTGATGAGGGCACCGTGCAGTTCGACCAGGTGCAGGTGAGTTATTGCCATATCGTGGCGCCCATTACCGGCAAGGTTGGTTTGCGGCTGGTCGATCCGGGAAACGTGGTGCAATCGTCGGGAACGACCACGCTGGTGGTGATTACGCAAATGTCGCCCATCACGGTAATTTTCACTATTCCGGAGGACAGCCTTGGGGCGGTACAGGAGCGTTTGCGCAACAAGGCGGTACTGACGGCCGATGCGCTTGACCGTGGCGGGCAACAGAAAATAGCTACGGGAAAATTGCTAACGCTGGACAACCAGATCGACACCACCACCGGAACGGTTAAAGCGCGCGCCTCGTTCGAGAACAAGGATGCTGCGCTTTTTCCAAATCAGTTTGTTAATGTTCGGCTGCTGGTGAATACGCTCCACGATGCCACCTTGATTCCCGGCTCGGCAATCCAACATAACGGGCAGACTGCATTTGTTTATGTTCTCCAGGACAATACCGCACATATGCGCACGATTAAACCGGGGGTGACCGACGGCGGAATTACGCAAGTCACGGGCGTGTCCCCGGCGGAGGTGCTGGCAAACAGCAGCTTCGATAAGTTGCAGGACAATTCAAAAGTGGTCATCGCCGCGAACCCACCTGCCCCCGGCAACGCTCCTGGCGGACCCCCAAACCGAGGGAATGGTTCGGGCGGCAGAAACGGCGCTGCTCCTGGATCTGCACCGGGAAATCCAAGTGGTCCAGGAAACGCCGCTGCTCCAGGGAATACTTCCACTCAAGGTAACGCCAACAGCCAAGGGAGTACGCCTCATTGAGTCCGTCACGTCCGTTCATTTTGAGGCCGGTTGCCACGGCGCTGCTAATGGCCGCCATACTACTGGTGGGCATCGTGAGCTACACGCAGTTGCCAGTTTCCGCATTGCCTGAGGTCGACTATCCCACTATTCAAGTACTCACCTTTTATCCTGGAGCGAGCCCGGATGTGGTGGCCACGACGGTGACCGCACCATTAGAGCGGCAGTTTGGCCAGCTCCAGGGCCTTAGCCAGATGACTTCCAGCAGCTCGGGCGGCTGCTCCGTCATCGTGTTGCAATTCACACTGAGTCTGAATATCGATGTCGCGGAAGAAGAAGTGCAGTCGGCCATTAATGCTTCGCAAAACTTTCTTCCCGCGAACCTTCCTTCGCCGCCGATTTACAGCAAGACAAATCCCGCGGACGCTCCGGTGCTGACCTTGGCGGCTACGTCGAGCACCATTCCGCTTTCGCAGGTGGAAGACCTGGTGGATACGCGGCTGGCTCCCAAGATTTCGCAATTGAGCGGCGTTGGGCTAGTCACCATCAGCGGGGGTCAGAAGCCGGCAGTACGTATCCAGGCTAATCCGGCGGCGCTCTCTTCCTATGGAATTAATTTGGAAGACTTGCGGACGGCGGTTACGCAATCGAGCGTCAATGCCGCAAAAGGGAATTTTGATGGTCCACGTCAGGACTATCAGATCGATGCCAACGATCAATTGGTCACCAGTAAGGATTACAGAAATGTAGTGGTCGCCTACCGCGATGGAGCGCCGGTGATGCTCACCGACGTAGCGAATATCGTGGATGGCGTTGAGAACAAGAATCAAGCCGCGTGGATGAACAAGACGCCGGCGGTCATCGTGAACGTGCAACGGCAGCCCGGTGGAAACACCATCAGCGTAGTGAAGCGGATAAAAGCGCTGCTGCCGCAACTGGAAGCCAATCTTCCCAAAGGGATCGATATCACTACGCTCACGGACCTGACTACACCGATTCAGGCGTCGGTGTCCGACGTGGAGTTTGAATTGATGCTGACGATCGCACTGGTCGTGCTGGTGATCTTTCTGTTTTTGCGAAACTTGTATGCCACGATCATTCCCAGCGTGGCGGTGCCTCTGTCGCTAGTAGGCACGTTTGCGGCGATGTACGCGCTGGGCTACAGCCTGGATAACTTGTCGCTGATGGCGCTGACCATCTCCACCGGATTCGTTGTTGATGACGCCATCGTCATGGTTGAAAACATTTCGCGCTATATCGAGGCGGGCGAGCCTCCCATGCAGGCGGCGTTAAAAGGGGCGGAACAGATTGGCTTCACGATTTTGTCTCTGACGGTCTCGCTAATCGCGGTGTTGATTCCGCTGCTTTTCATGGGAGATGTTGTGGGCCGGCTGTTCCGGGAATTCGCGGTGACTCTCGCAGTCACCATCGTGGTATCGGCGGTGGTTTCTTTGACACTCACACCGATGATGGCGTCACGCATCTTGAAGCACAATCCCACGGAAAAGCAGGGATGGTTTTATCAGAAGTCGGAGCACATGTTCGAGAGGATGATCGCCTTTTACGGGCGCACCTTGAAATTCGTCCTGGGGCACCAGACGATTACGCTGCTGGTGGCGGCGGGAACGTTGTTACTCACCATCTTCCTGTATGTCGTCATTCCCAAAGGATTTTTTCCAGTGCAGGATACAGGAATTGTTCAGGGAATTTCGCAGGCACCGCCGACGATTGGGCCCCAAGCCATGGCGGAAAAGCAGCAGGAACTCGCCGATGTTATTCTTGCCGATCCCGCGGTCGAGAGCCTGTCGTCGTTCATCGGCGCGGATGGCACCAACATCACCACGAACAGCGGAAGGTTATCCATTAATCTGAAGCCGCTTAGCCAGCGGGACCTGAACGCCTCCGATGTGATCCGCAGGCTGCAGACCAAACTCGCTAATGTGCAAGGCATTCAGCTATTCATGCAGCCGGTGCAAAACATAACCGTCGATGATCGCGTCAGCCGCACTCAATATCAATACACGCTAGAGGATCCCGATCCGAACGAACTGAATGACTGGACCAATCGCTTCGTAACAAAGCTAAAGAATTTGGAGGAGCTGGAAGATGTGGCTACCGACCAGCAACCCGGTGGGCTTGCCGTACAGCTGGTAATCGATCGAATCACAGCATCGCGTCTCGGAATAGCACCGACGACCATCGACAACACGCTGTACGATGCATTCGGACAGCGGCAGATTAATACTATGTACACGCAGTTGAACCAGTATCACGTGATTCTGGAATCTGAGCCGCAGTTTCAACTTGATCCGGACAAATTAAACAAATTGTATATACAGGCGAATGCTGCGGCAGGCACTACGGGAGCGGCGGCGAGTTCGAGTGGAAACGGTTCCACGTCGGCCGGTTCGAACGCCCTGACTACCAGTCCGCTCTACAATCCGACGGCGAACACCATGACTCCTCCGGTGAATGCGCTCACCGCCGGGACATCGAATAGCACAAACAAAGTCAGTAATCAGACGGCAGTCACGAGCTCCGCAAAAAGTAACGCCGTGCCACTCAGCGCATTTTCGCATTTTGAAATGAAGACCCAGCCCCTGTCGATCAACCACCAGGGCCAGTTTCCAGCCATCACGGTTTCTTTTAATCTTGCGCCCAACGCTGCACTCGGCGGAGCCATTACGGCCATCAGCAAAGTTCAACAAGATATGCACATGCCGGCCAGTTTGCAGGCTGATTTTCAGGGCACCGCAGCGTCTTTTCGTAATTCGCTTTCGAACATGCCTTTGCTGATTCTTGCCGCGCTCGTCACGGTGTACATCGTGCTCGGCGTGTTGTACGAAAGTTTCATTCATCCGGTAACGATTCTTTCCACGTTGCCTTCCGCCGGGGTGGGCGCTTTTCTGGCGTTAATTATTTTTCATCAAGACCTGAGCGTGGTGGCCATCATCGGGTTAGTGCTGCTGATCGGCATCGTCAAGAAAAACGGAATTATGATGGTGGACTTTGCGCTCGAAGCGGAACGCAACCACGGGAAAAGTCCCCAAGACGCCATTTACGAGGCCAGCCTGCTTCGTTTCCGGCCCATCATGATGACCACCATGGCCGCCCTTCTGGGCGGTCTGCCGCTGGCGTTTGGCACGGGCATTGGTTCGGAATTACGACGGCCACTGGGAATCGCCATGGTCGGCGGCCTGCTCGTGAGCCAAGTACTTACGCTGTACACCACGCCGGTGATTTACATCTTTTTCGATCGCCTCGCTCAGCGCTTTTCGCGAAAATCGCCAGCCTGGGGACCGGGTACGCAACCGCAAACCGCGGAGCACTCATGAACGTATCCGCTCCCTTTATCTACCGGCCCGTAGCCACGACGCTACTGACCATCGCCATCGCCGCGGCAGGCGCTATCGCTTTCAAAGTGTTGCCTGTTTCTCCTTTGCCGCAGGTGGACTTTCCTACCATTTCAGTTAACTCCAGTTTGCCGGGAGCGAGCGCAGAGATTATGGCCTCTTCCGTGGCTACTCCTCTGGAACGGCAGTTCGGTCACATCTCCGGCGTTACGGAGATGACTTCCACAAGCAGTTTGGGAACAACTTCTGTAACCATTCAGTTCGACCTGAACCGCAACATTGATGGCGCTGCTCGGGACGTCGAGGCGGCCATCAATTCTGCGCGTACTTATTTGCCTGCAAACCTTCCTTCGAATCCCACGTATCGCAAAGTCAATCCCGCGGATGCGCCCATTATGATCGCCGGACTCACTTCCGATAAGTATGGTCCGGACAAACTGTACGACGAAGCGTCAACAGTCATTCAACAGAAACTTTCGCAAATCCAGGGCGTAGGTCAGGTGAACGTGGGTGGCGGGGCGTTGCCTTCCGTGCGCGTGGAAGTCGACCCGACGAAGTTGGCCGGCTATGGGCTGGCCATGACGGACCTGCAATCGGTGTTGCGTTTGCAAAATTCCGATCTCGCCAAAGGGCAGATTACCAATGGCGACACCAGCGCTGACATTCTCGCGAACGATCAGATATCACACGCGGAAGACTACAAGCCGATCATCGTCGGCTATAAGAATGGAGGGGCGGTCAGGCTATCTGATGTCGCGAATGTAATCGATTCGGTACAAAACGTGCGCGCGGCGGGCTATTTGAATGGCAAACGCGCGGTGATGCTCATCATCTTCCGCCAGCCAGGCGCCAATATCATTGAGACCGTTGACCGCATTCGCGCTGATCTGCCTTCGATAGAAGCTTCGATTCCACAAGGAATCGAGACCACCATTGTTCTCGATCGCACGACTACGATTCGCGCGTCGGTAAGCGATGTGGAGCGGACCCTGGGACTTTCCATCGTGCTAGTCATCGTGGTTGTTTTTATTTTTTTGCGGAATGGGCGCGCCACGCTGATTCCGGCGGTTGCCGTGCCTGTCTCGTTGGTCGGAACTTTTTCGGTGATGTATCTCTGCGGCTACAGTCTCGACAATCTCTCATTGATGGCCTTGACCATCTCCACTGGTTTCGTGGTGGACGACGCTATTGTGGTGATGGAGAACATCACCCGGCATTTGGAAGCCGGCATGGAACCCTTCGCCGCGGCACTCAAAGGAGCGCAGGAAATTGGATTTACTGTTTTTTCGATCAGTATTTCGTTGATCGCGGTTTTTATTCCACTCTTGCTGATGGGCGGAATTGTAGGGCGCCTATTTCGCGAATTTGCCATCACGCTGTCCACGGCCATTATCGTTTCCATGATCATTTCGCTGAGCACCACACCGATGATGTGCGCCTACCTGCTACGCGACGAGCACCACGAGAAACACGGCCGGGTGTACATGATTATGGAGAGATTTTTTGAAGGCATGTTGTCGTGGTATCGCAGCAGCCTGCACTGGGTCCTGGAGAATTCATTCCTCACCCTGACAGTTCTTTTTCTGACGGTCGCTTTGAACGTCGCGCTGGTTATGAAAATTCCTAAGGGGTTTTTTCCACAGCAGGACACTGGTGCCATGGGCGGAGCCGTGCAAGGGCCGCAAGATTCTTCGTTCCCGGCGATGAACGATGCTATTCAGAAGATTGAAGCGGTGATCAAGAAGGACCCTGCGGTTGATAATGTGATTGCCTTCACCGGCGGCGGCGGGGCCACTAATACCGGAAACATTTTTATTGCGCTGAAGCCGCTGAACCAAAGGAAAATTAGCGCTTTGGACGTTATTGGCCGACTTCGTCCGCAACTAAATCGTCTGCCGGTAGCTTCCGCCTTCCTGCAGCCGTCACAGGATCTGCGCATCGGTGGACGAGGCAGCGCCGCGCTGTATCAATACACCATTCAATCCGACACGGTTTCCGATCTGGCCACCTGGGGGCCAAGAGTTTTCGCGGAGATGAAAAAGCTTCCGGGCTTGCAGGACGTTAACTCCGACCAGCAAAACGGAGGGTTGGATATCCGCTTGAACTACGATCGCGTGACCGCTGCAAAGCTGGGGCAAACCGCGCAATCCCTGGATTCGGGAATTTACAGCGCATTTGGGCAATCCGAAGTTTCCATCATCTATACGCAATTGAACCAATATTATGTGGTGCTGGAGGTTGCTCCGGAGTTTTCGCAAACTCCGGATGGGCTGAAGAATATTTACTTTCACGGAGTGGCAAATCCTAACCCAACGCCAACCGGCGATGTGCCACTTCTTACCATGGCCAAGGGCCAGGCAAACACCACACCACTAGCTTTGAATCACACTGGACTGTTTCCGTCGGTCACGGTGTCTTTCAATCTTTCGCCAGGTGTTTCCTTGAGCGAAGCTACGCTGCGCATTGACCAGATGAAGCAGCGCATCGGCGCGCCTTCCACGCTTCGTGGTTTTTATGCCGGCACGCTGGAGGCCTATCAGCAGTCATTGAGCACCGAACCTATCCTGGTCTTGACCGCTCTGCTCGCAGTGTACATCGTGCTTGGCGTTTTATACGAAAGTCTGGTTCATCCGCTCACCATCATTTCCACTCTGCCTTCGGCCAGTGTGGGCGCCATGCTCGCGCTTATGCTGTTTAAGCAGGACCTCAATGTCATTTCTATCATTGGCATCGTGCTGCTCATTGGCATCGTCAAGAAAAATGCCATCATGATGATCGATTTCGCGCTGCAAGAAGAACGTGGCGGCAAGAGCACGGAAGACTCAATTTTCGAAGCTTGCATGCTGCGTTTCCGTCCCATCCTCATGACTACTATGGCCGCACTCTTCGGGGCTTTGCCGTTGGCGTTTGGCACTGGTACGGGTTCGGAGCTGCGACGCCCGCTAGGAATCACCATTGTGGGAGGATTGATCGTAAGTCAGCTGCTCACCCTGTACACCACGCCAGTGGTGTACCTCACGCTCGATCGCTTGCGGCTTCGCATGTTAGGAAAACCACGCGACTCATTTAATCCGGCAGGTGCGGCGCCTTCCGCGGCCGGTTAGTTGGAAAAGTTATAGATATGCAAAATATTCGTCTGAAATTCTTACGGCTTCCTGCAGTGACAGCAGTCTGTCTTGCCGGATGCATGGTGGGTCCGCGATATCACCGGCCAGACGCGACTCCTCAACCGCCGCCTCCGTCGTATAAGGAATCGCCTACGCAGGTTCAGGATCCCGGCCCGTGGAAAGTGGCGGAACCTCAAGATGCAATGCTGCGCGGGAAATGGTGGGAAATTTTTAGCGATCCCGAACTGAATTCGCTTGAAGAGCAACTGAACATCAACAATCAGAACATCAGGCAGTTTTTCGAGAATTTCATGGCTGCTCGCGCGCTAGTTGCGCAGGCACGCTCGCAACTTTATCCCACCATAGGAACGACTCCTTCCGTTTCGCGGTCGCAAACATCTGGCAATGTCGGAAACTCAGTAATCAACGGGACGGGAGGAACCGGGACAACTGGCACGGGCACAGTAGCAACGGCCGGACGGCAAACATCAATCTTTGTGCTACCCGCTGACGTTTCCTGGGCGCCTGATCTGTGGGGTAGAGTTCGCAGCCAGATTCACGCTGCTCAATACAATGCGCAATTGAGCGCCGCGGATCTGGAAAATGAACGCTTAACCGAGCAAGCCAGCCTGGCGACTTTTTTGTTCGAACTGCGCGGCCAGGACGCCTTGCGGAAGATTTTCGATGAAACTATTGAGGCGGATAAGAAATCAGTCGAGTTGACCCGAGCGCGATTTGAGACCGGAATTGACAATGAAATTTCTCTGGTACAAGCAGAGAACGCACTACAGAGCGCCGAGGCCGCGGGCGCAAATCTAGGAATAGCGCGCGCGCAATTCGAACACGCCATCGCGATTCTCATCGGCAAACCGGCGTCCACCTTTTCGCTTCCGGTTAAACCGCTGGACCATGCTCCGCCCGCGATTCCTATTGGAGTGCCGTCGCAACTTCTGGAACGCAGACCGGACATCGCGGCTTCGGAACGCAGCATGGCCGCGGCCAACGCACAGATCGGAGTTGTGGTGGCAGCGTATTATCCGAATTTGACGCTCAGCGCGAGCGGAGGCTTTGAGAGTTCCTCGCTCACAAATCTTCTTTCGTATTCCAGCCGCTTCTGGTCCGTAGGCCCGTCGCTATCGGAAACCATTTTTGACGCAGGACTGCGGCGCGCCACGGTGCTTCAGTTTGAAGCCACTTACAACGCGGATGTGGCCAGCTACCGCCAAACGGTGCTCACCGCGTTTCAACAGGTTGAAGACTTTCTGGCCGCGGTGCGCATTTTGTCCCAGCAAATCGAGCTGCAGCAGGAAGCGGAGAAATCCGCGGAACGCTTTCTGGAGTTGGCGAATGCGCGCTACTATACCGGCGTGGACACGTATCTGAATGTCCTGGTAGCGCAAACCACGCTACTCTCCAACCAGCAAAACTTGGCTTCGCTTCGCACCCAGGCGATGACTGCTTCCGTACAATTGATTCAGGCCCTAGGCGGCGGATGGGATCGTTCGGAGCTCCCGAGCCCATCGCAGGTCACCGGCAGGATCACCAAGTCCCAGATCGAAGCTCCAAATAAACAGTGATCGAAGCAGGGTGCGCGGAACATACTTGACGACGCCACTGCAAGTCAGACCCCTGCCGGTTCGTATCATATAATTGCTGCTGACCATGGATTGGCGGTCCGCCACGCGATGGTTATTCGACACGGAGCATGGCGCCGCTGAACGCCTGATTCCGCGATGGCTTTTTCTGCGGGCGTTAGGCAGCATTTATTTTTCCGCGTTTTTCTCCCTTGCGTTTCAAATCCGTGGGCTCATCGGGCCAAATGGAATTCTTCCGGCAAATGAATATCTGCAGGCGGTAATACACACATTCAGCACCATCAGCAGTGAAGCAACCATCCCGATCCAGCACAAAGAAATGAGGATATGCGGGCCGCTCGAAAACC
>Ga0206991_10279_pt1 | contig 15138 bp, 18 predicted proteins | sample Alteio_BWMinCont_9_FD_153286 | JGI IMG/M metagenome (GOLD analysis project Ga0206991, IMG submission 153286) | Enriched cells from forest soil in Barre Woods Harvard Forest LTER site, Petersham, Massachusetts, United States -... | ecosystem: Environmental > Terrestrial > Soil > Temperate forest >...
ACGCTATCGTACACTGGCTACGACTTTCGACCCTCTCCGGCATAGAACTGGTTTAATGCCATGCGGAAGTCGCCCAGCGACCGCCGGCAATCCCCTCCGTGCACCCGTGCGCCCAAAATCAAGTTCAGGATTTGTGCCGCTTCAAGATGGCTCATTCTGATTGGCCTCGCGCAGCAGATTTCCTGTGGCGGAGGAGTCAGTAGTGTCGGTGTGGCGACCACTCCCCTCGTGGTAACGCTAACGGTCGCTCCTGCTATGGCTCAAATGCAAGCCGGCGGCACGCTTGCGTTCACGGTCACGGTACAAAACTCCACGAATCCAGCCGTAACCTGGCAGGTGAATGGTTTAGACGGCGGTAACGCTTCCGTGGGGACGATTGCTCCATCGGGCGCGGCCACTGCTTCGTATAACGCGCCCGCCAGCGTTTCGGTTGTCTCAACCGAGACGGTCACGGCGGTCTTACAGAGTGACACTACAAAGACGGGTTCCGCCTCTGTCACCATTAATCCTGCTCCAACGGCGGCGATCACCGTTTCTCCCGCGGGCGCCACGGTTGTCGCGGGCACATCGCAGCAATTCAGCGCCAGCGTGCAAAATGGGCCTCAGGCAGTGATCTGGGAAGTGAACGGCTTACAGGGCGGCAATCCTAAATTCGGCACGATCACCTCATTGGCCGGCGCGATCGGTTTTTACACTGCCCCGTCGAGAATTCCCAATCCTCCCAACGTAACAATTACCGCACTTCTTCAAAGCGACTTGTCCACATTGGGAAGCACGATCGTGACGATCATCTCGTCTCCTTCACCTTCCGTCGGCATCTCTCCAACAAGCGCAAGCGTAGCCATCGGTCAAATGTTGCAATTCACCGCCATTGTGCAGAACTCGAACGCGAGCGTGGTTTGGGAAGTCAACAACCTGCCCGGTGGCGATCCTGCGGATGGCACCATTACGTCGTCGGGGACGTATACAGCTCCCGCAAGCCTTCCGACGCCGCAAACGATAACGGTAATGGCGGTGCTCCAGACGGACTCTTCGGTCTTCGCTTCCGCTGGTGTGACCATTATTCTGCCCTCGGCCTTCGCCGGCAGTTACTCGTGGAGAAATGATACTGCCCTTACGGGGCAGAACACGCATGAATCCCTGCTCACCCCTTCGAGCGTAGACAGTACGCACTTTGGGAAATTATTTGGCTGCTCCGTCGACGGTCAGATCTACGCACAGCCGCTCTACGTTTCCAATGTGTCGATCCCTGGGCAGGGAACTCACAACATTGTCTACGTCGCCACGGAACATGATAGCGTCTATGCCTTCGATGCGGATGCGAGCTCCTGCCAAATATTGTGGCAAACGAGCTTCATTGACCCCGCAAATTTCATCGTTCCCGTTCAGGATACCCAGATCGGCAGTGAAGACATCGAACCGGAAATTGGCATCACCGGCACCCCGGTAATCGACCCGTCGACCGCTACCTTGTACGTGGTCGCCAAAACGTACGAAAACCAGGCCTACAGACAGAAACTACACGCCCTCAACCTGGTCACCGGCGCGGAGACATTTGGCGGGCCGGCCAACATCCAGGCCGTCGTGAACAGCGCCGTCTTTGGTCAGGTCACCTTCGATCCTCTCAAGGAAAATCAACGCTCAGCTCTGTTGCTGGCTGGCGGCAGAGTCTATGTGGCCTTTGATTCTTATGACGACACCGATCTGTTTCACGGCTGGGTGCTCGCTTATGACGGCCTCGATCTCACAAAGAGCGCTGTCGCCGTTTTTAACACGACGGCAAACGGTTCCCGGGGGGGAATCGGGCAAGGCGGCGGCGCGCCCTCTGCTGACACCAGTGGAGATATCTTTGTCGGCGCTTCCGACGGTACATTTGACGCCAACGGAGATTATGCGGAAACGCTGCTTCGGCTTCGGGTCGATCCGGCCGCCTCGGCCTTCACCATCGTGGATTCTTTTACTCCGTGGAATGAAGCGATCCTGAATGTTCAGCAGAAGTACTTCGGTTCCACCGGCGTCTTGTTGCTGCCCAATTCTGCTGGCAGCGCCGCCCATCCGAATCTCGCACTTGCCGGAAGCGAAGCCGGAGCTCTTTATCTGCTCGACCGCGACCATCTCGGGCAATTCACCAACCCTCCGGGGCCCGACAATGTCGTGCAGACGCTCTGCGTCACCGCTGACGGAGATGCGGGGACTCCCGCATCGATTTTGGGAACACCTGCATACTGGGCCGCCGCCAATACAATTTATATGGCCGCTGCGGACGACACTCTTAAGGCTTTTCAGCTGGCAAGCGGTACGATTACGTCGCCTTCCTGTCCCGCGCCGGCTTCCCCGAACTCACGCTCCCCCGAGACTTTCGACATCTTCGGCGCCTCTCCCGTGATCTCTTCGAATGGGTCCGCAAACGGCATCGTCTGGGCGTTGGACACGAGTGGATATGCGGGAAGCGCGGGCACGTCTTTACCGGCAGTTTTGCGCGCCTACGATGCGACAAATCTCGCGACCGAGCTTTACGCGAGTCCTTCGAACGGCGTTGGCACCGCGGGCCCGGCAATCAAGTTTGCGGTACCTACGGTGGCAAATGGCAAGGTGTACGTCGGGACACAGAATGAACTTTCCGTCTTTGGCCTCCTCCCCTGACCGCAGGCACCTGCGCCTTCCGCTTTACATGCCCTCGTAATTTGGCCCGCCTCCTCCCTCTGGAGGCACCCAATCGATGATCTGGTAAGGGTCCGCGATATCGCAGGTTTTGCAGTGCACGCAGTTCGAGAAATTGATCTTCAGTCGCCGCCCGCCTTTGTCTTCAACCATTTCGTACACGGCCGCGGGACAAAAATATTGGCAAGGATTGCCATATTCGACCACACAGCGGTTGACGCAAATGTTCAGATCGAGGACATGCAGGTGGCAGGGCTGATCCTCTTCGTGGCGCGTACCTGAATGATAGACGTCGGTTAGGCGGTCAAAGGTGAGAACGCCATCGCCCTGAAAGCGAGGCGGCGCCGCCCCCGCGCCGTCAAGCTTGTGATACTCCTCATAGCCCGCCGGCATGCGCATGGGGTCGATCAAGCCGCGCCCACCCGTCACAAATTGTGCGGCTGTGTGCGCCAGGCCCAGCCACAGCCCGTGTTGGAACGACTGATGAAAATTGCGCACGCTGCGCAACTCGCTCGCAATCCAGCTCTCATCGAGCTTGCGCCGAAAAACGGATAGGGACTTGGCGGATGTATCGCCCACCCTCAGCGCCTCAAAGAGGGTCTCCGCGGCGAGCATCCCGCTCTTGATGGCCATATGGATTCCCTTGAGGCGCTGGGAATTGAGCAAGCTTGCGGAGTCGCCGATGATCAGCCCGCCGTCCACGTAGACGCGCGGCATGGAATACCAGCCGCCCACGGGCACCGTTTTGGCGCCGTACCGCACCAGTTTTCCGCCCTCCAGAATCCGCCGCACGAACGGATGAGTTTTGAACCGCTGAAACGCTTCGTGCGGATCGAACCGCGGATTGTGGTATTCCAGGCCCGTGACCAGGCCCAGTGAAACACGGTTATCCCGCAGGCCATAGATCCAGCCGCCGCCATACATGCTCGAGTCGAGGGGCCAGCCAAGCGTATGCGCCACCCAGCCTGGGTTGATGCGCCCCGGCGGAACCTCCCACAGCTCCTTTATGCCAATGCTGTAGACCTGCGGATTGAGACCGTCGAGATGTTTCTCCGCCACCAGGGTTTTGGTCAAAGAACCACGCGGTCCTTCCGCGAGCACCGTGACCTTGGCGCGAAGTTCGTAGCCAGGGGTGAAGTTGTCTTTGGGCCGCCCGTCTTTGTCTCGGCCCTTGTCTTCGGTAATGACGCCGGCGATGGCCTCGCCTTCGTGGATCAGTTGCGCGCCGGCGAACTGTGTGAAGACATTGACTCCGGCTTGCTCCACGAGACCGCCGAGCCACTTCACCAGCTTGTTCAGCGAGACAATATAATTGCCGTGGTTCCGTAATGGCGGTGGGGTGATCGGCAGTTTCCAGGAGCGCTTGGCCGTCAGAAAATAGGCGGCATCATCGGTGACGGGCGTGTCGAGCGGCGCGGTTTTTGCAAAATCCGGAACCAATTCCGCCAGGGCGCGGGGATCGAGCACGGCTCCGGAAAGCTGGTGGGCGCCGATTTCACGTCCCTTTTCGAGGACGTAGATGCCCTCCGCCGACAGCTCCGGTTTTCCGCCGGATTCATTATGTTGTCGGATTAATCTTGCCAGGTGCAGGGCGCAAGCAAGTCCGGCTGGCCCCGCCCCGACGATGAGCACATCTGCGTCCAGCCGCTCGCGTTCAGGACTCACGCTCGCAATTCTAGCAACAAAGTTAAGGGCGGCTACTTTTTTTCGAGGACTTCGGTGAGTGCCGGGATAAGCTCGAAAATATCGCCGACGATGCCGTAGTCGGCGACTTCGAATATGGGGGCGTTCCGATCCTTGTTGATGGCCACGATCGTTCGTGAGCCTTTCATTCCTACGACGTGTTGAATGGCGCCGCTGATGCCCAGCGCAAGGTACAGCTTCGGCGCGACGGTCTGGCCCGAGCTGCCGATCTGGCGGTCCATGGGCAGCCAGCCTTCATCGCAAATCGGCCGCGAGGCGGCCAGCTCCCCGCCCAGCAGCTTGGCCAGTTTCTCGGCCATGGGGATATTTTCCGGCGCTTTGATCCCGCGCCCCACCGCAACCAGGATGGGCGCTTGCGTCAAGTCCACGGCCTGTTTTGCTTCGCGGAAAAGCTCCAGCGGTTTCGTGCGGATCTGTTCTGCTTTCAAATCTACTTTGACCGTCGTGATCGGAGCGGGTGCTGCGCCGCGAGCTGCTTGATCGCCGCGAAACGCTCCCGCCTGAAAGGAGACAAACCATGGTGGAGCGCCGGTAAATGAGACGTCCGCCGCCGTCTTCCCCTGAAACATTTGGCGGACGAATATCATGCGTTCCTTCTCCACGCGATAACCGACGCAGTCGCCAATCATTCCTTTGCCCAGCGAGGCAGCCAGCTTGGGAGCGAAGTCGCGCACCTGATAGGTATGGGGCATCAGGACGAGATCCGGCTTGGACTGCGCAATTGCCTGGCGAAGTGCGATGGCGTAGCCGTCCGGGGTATACCGCTCGAGCAGGTCATGTTCGACGAGCAGCACCTCCGCAACTTGGTTCGCAGCCAACTCCTCGGCGAGCTGGCGCATACCCTTGCCAATCACCGTCGCGGCGATTGGACTCCCGGCTTGCGCGCCTGCAATCTGCTGCGCCGCGACCAGGGCTTCGAAGCTTACCGGATTCAGTTTGCCCTCGCGGGCCTCGGTGATCACAAGAATCTTCATGTCGTTGTTTTGTGGCTACAAAGTTGTGCGGCTACAGAACTCGGGCCTCGTGGCGCAGTTTCTCGATCAGCTTTGCCGCCGCCTCTTTCGGGCTACCCTCGATGAATTCCGTCTTTTTCACCTTCTGCGGCACGTAAATACGCTCCACGCGCTGGGTAGGCTCTTGCGTCACGCCGAGCGATTCGCGTGCGATGACCGCAATCTCTTTCTTTTTTGCCGCCATGATTCCCTTGAGCGAAGCGTAACGCACCTTGTTGATCCCCGATTGGATCGTGAGCACAGCCGGCAGCGGCAACTCCACCCACTGGAACCATCCCGATTCCAGCTCCCGCTTGAGTCTTAGCTGCTGCCCCTGGACTTCGATCTGCATAATGATGGTGGCGTGAGGCAAACCCAGAATTTCCGCGAGTAGCACGCCCGTCTGGCCGAAGCCCTGATCGTCGCTCTGCAATCCCGTCAGGATCACATCGAAATTTTCTTTTTGGAGCGCCGCGGCGAGAGTCTTGGCCGAGCCGAGCGGATCGAGCAGGAAAAACTTGTCATCTGAGATATGGATTCCGCGATCCGCGCCTTTCGCCAGGCCTTCCTTGATGACCTGTTTCGTACGTTCCGGCCCCATGGAGAGTGCCACCACCTCTCCTCCGTGTTTCTCTTTGAGCCGCAGGGCCTCTTCCAGCGCAAAGCTATCGGGCTCGTTCATTTCAAAACCGATGTCGGTTTCGCGAATCCAGCTGCCGCTTTCAGCAATATGCAGCGGCGCATCCTTGGCGGGAACTTGCTTGATGCAGACCGCAACCTTCATCTCTCGACCTCAGTTTCGAATGTCTCAGCGATCCGGCTCAATGATTTTCGATTAGCGCCAGCGCTTGAATACGAGCGCGGCATTGGTGCCGCCAAAGCCGAAGGAATTGGACAAGGCATATTCAAGATTGGCCGCTCGCGAACGGTTAGGCACGTAGTCAAGATCGCATGCCGGGTCCGGGTGCTCGTAATTGATGGTCGGCGGCAGTTTTTGGTCGCGCAGCACCAGAGCGCTGATTCCGGCTTCCAGGCCTCCGGCGCCGCCGAGCAGGTGTCCGGTCATGGATTTTGTCGAACTCACGGCCAGCTTTTTCGCATGCTCTCCGAATACGCGCTTGAGCGCCAAGGTCTCGATGGCGTCGCCAAGCGGCGTAGAGGTGCCATGCGCGTTGACGTATCCAACTTGCGAGGCGTCGATTCCCGAGTCACGAATGGCAGCGCTCATCACGCGGTAGGCCCCGTCGCCGTTTTCGGCCGGCTGGGTGATGTGGTTGGCATCGCCCGACATGCCGTAACCAACCAGCTCGGCAATAATGGGAGCATTGCGCTTCTGCGCATGGTCGAGCGATTCCAGAATGAGAATGCCCGCCCCTTCGCCTACCACGAATCCGTCGCGCTCGGCGTCAAATGGGCGGCTGGCGCGCTGAGGCTCTTCGTTACGCGTCGAAAGCGCTTTCATCGCCGCGAATCCACCGATGCCCATCGGCGTGACCGCCGCTTCGGTGCCTCCGCAGATCATCACCTCGGCGTCGCCCCGCTCGATGAGGCGGAAGGAATCGCCCACGGCGTGCGCCGACGCCGAACATGCCGTGGCCGTCGCCGAATTGGGCCCCCGCGCGCCGTAACGGATGGAAATGAACCCTGAAGCCAGATTGATAATCGCTGCCGGGATAAAAAACGGCGAGATGCGGCCCGGGCCGCCTTCGATCAGCTTGAAATGTTCACGCTCAATGATGTCAAATCCGCCGATGCCCGATGCAATGTACACCCCGGTCGAATCGGCGATCTCCGGGCCGATCTGCAGTCCCGACATGTGCATGGCGAACTCCGCCGCAGCCACCGCGATCTGGATGAAGCGGCCCATCTTTTTCAGGTCTTTTTTTGCGATCCAGTTCAGTGGGTCGAAGTGATGGACTTCAGCAGCAATGCGGCAGTCGAATGCGGTGGCATCGAATTGCGTAATCGGGCCCACGCCGCTGGCGCCGGCCAGAAGCCTTTCCCACACCTGCTCGGTCCCGATACCGAGGGCACAAACCAGGCCGACACCCGTTACCACTACCCGGCGCGTCAAGTACGATTCTCCTTGAAAGGATTCTGGCGGGCGAGGGGACTACTTCTTCGCCTGGGCGTGCTTATCGATATACGTAATTGCGTCCTTGACGGTCGCGATTTTTTCGGCGTCCTCGTCCGGAATTTCGATGCCAAAAGCTTCTTCAAACGCCATCACCAACTCCACCGTGTCCAGCGAATCGGCGCCCAGATCGTCCACGAAAGAGGCAGTCGGCGTTACTTCCGCCTCGTCCACGCCCAGCTGCTCCACAATGATCTGCTTTACGCGTTCTTCTACACTGGCCATTCTGTTTGCCTCCGCTGTGCGCCGCACCGGTTCGCGCTAGCACTTATTTTAGCGCTTGAACAACCCGCCCATTCTATTCGGCGCTCTGGATCAGGTCAACCCGCCCCTCACTTCCCGGATTTCAACTCATGCGCATCCCGCCGTTAACGTCGAGCACATGGCCGGTAATATAGCCGGCTTCATCGCTGGCCAGGAACACCACGGCCGCCGCGACGTCCGCGTCCTGTCCCATTCGCCCTAAGGGTATCCGCGCCACCAACTCTTCCTTGACCTTCTCGGGCAGAACATCGGTCATGGGAGAGACCATGAATCCGGGGGCAATTGCATTGACGGTGATATTGCGCGAAGCCACCTCCGTCGCGATCGCCCGCGTCAGCCCGATCAGTCCCGCCTTGGCGGCGACGTAATTCGCTTGCCCCGCATTGCCGGTTTGAGCCACAACCGAAGTCATGTTGATAATGCGGCCGGATCGTTGCCGCAGCATCACCCCCAGCGCCTGTTGAATGCACAGATGCGCGCCCGTCAGGTTGGTTCGCAAAACGGCATCCCAGTCGTCCATCTTCATGCGCACCGCAAGGCCGTCTCGCGTGATCGCCGCGTTGTTCACCAGGATGTCCAGCCGGCCAAAGCGTTCGACGGCCTGGCGAAAGCCCGCCTTCACTTGTTGCGCGTCGCCGACATCCATCTGCACGGCAAGGACGCCGTCGCCGCCGATCTCCTCCGCCAGCTTCTCTAATTTTTCGCTATTGCGCGCCGCCACCGCTACACGCGCACCCGCGCACGAAAGCGCCAGTGCGATGCTTCTGCCGATCCCCTGGGACGCCCCGGTGACCAGCGCAACGCGGTCCTTTAGGTTAAACATAGGCGGAATCGGCGCTTTCAGGAAGCCTCGGCGTCGGCACCCTCTCCACGCATCTGCGCCAGGCGTTCGAGCGCCATCTGCAGCGACTTCACGTCTTCCACATTCAGCGAATGCACCGAACGATCGATCTGCCGCAGCAGGCCGCAGAGCACCCGCCCCGGGCCGACTTCCACAAATGTGCTGGCGCCCTGCTCGATCAATTCGCGAATGGACTCTTCCCATCGCACGGGCAGCGTCACCTGGCGAATCAGCGCTTCGCGAGCCTCCGCTCCCGTGGTGATGACGCCGGCGTCCACGTTCGTGACTAAGGGTATCCGCAATGCCGAAAACTCCGTCCCGCGCAAATCTTTTTCCAGCCGTTCCTGCGCTGGGCGCATCAATTCGCTATGAAACGGCGCCGATACCGGCAGGACGACGGCCCGTTTGGCTCCATCCGCTGACGCTTGTTGCACCGCGCTCTTTACCGCCGCGGCATCGCCCGATATCACCGTCTGGTCCGGCGAATTCAAATTGGCAGGCGCGACCTTGCCATCGGTAACCTTGCGGCAAATCTCTGCCACCTGCCCGGGCCGCATGCCCAGGATCGCGGCCATCGCTCCCTCGCCGGGAGGGACGGCTTCCTGCATGTACTGTCCGCGGCGCCGCACCAGGCGAAGTGCGTCCCCAAATTTCAGCGCGCCGGCGGCCACCAGCGCGGAATATTCGCCCAGGCTATGGCCAGCCACGTAATCTGGGCGTATGCCCTTTTCTTCGAGCGCGCGATAGGCTGCCACCGAAACGGCGAGAATCGCAGGCTGGGTGTTCTCGGTAAGCTTCAGGGCCTCTTCGGGCCCCGTAAAGCAAAGCTCCGAAATGGAGAATCCCAGCGCCCGGTCCGCTTCATCAAAGGCCGCTCGGGCCGCTGGAAATGAATCCGCCAGCTCCCGGCCCATGCCGGCATATTGTGATCCCTGGCCGGGGAAAAGAAAGACAACTCCACCCATTTGGATTTCCCGACTCCTTCAGGCTGGCGGATTAGGTCCCGACTGCAATTGGGAGAGAAGAAAGCTCCCGGTCGATCTTTTCGTTCAACCGCGCGCGCGTTAGTTCCGTTGCTACGCGCACCGCATTCTTGATCGCATTGGCATTCGATCGGCCGTGACCCACGATGGCGATGCCGCGCACGCCCAGCAGTGGCGCTCCCCCGTACTCGGAGTAGTCGATTTGTCGCCGAAACTCCTGATAAGCGCTTCGCGACAGCACGTACCCGACCTGCGATGCGATCGTGCTTTTGAGCGACTTCTTCAGCACCGCGGCGATGTGCTGGGCCACGCCTTCGCTGATTTTCAACGCCACATTTCCAATGAAGCCGTCGCAGACGATGACGTCGACGCTTCCGGAGAAAACCTCTCGGCCTTCGATATTCCCCACAAAATTAAGCGGCAGGTCTTTGAGCCGATTGTGTGCTTCACGCGTGAGTTCATTGCCCTTGGACTCTTCCTCACCGATGGAGAGCAGAGCCACCTTGGGCCGCCGGGTGCCGAAGATGACACGATAATAAATCTCGCCCATCACTGCAAACTGCAGTAAATGGATCACCTTCGAATCGACGTTCGCGCCCGCATCGATCAGCACGGTAACCCCTCCCCGACTGGTCGGAAAGGGCGCCGCCAGGGCTGGTCTCTGTACCGAGGGAAGCGTACCCAGGATGAATCGCGCTACGGTCATCAGCGCGCCGGTGTTGCCGGCGCTGACCAGCGCATCCGCCAGACCTTGTCGTACCAGCCGCGCCGCCACATGCGCCGAACTGTCTTTCTTCCGCCGGAACGCGTGCGCCGGTGAATCACTCATGGCGATCACTTCGGTTGCCGGCACGATTTCGATCGAAACTCCCCGGTTGGAGTGCTTGCCGAGCTCGCGTTTGATGTCCGCGGGTATACCCACCAGCAGAACGCGAACGCCCAGCTCGCGCGCCGCCAGAATCGATCCTTCCACCTCGGGGCGTGGCGCAAGGTCGCCCCCCATAGCGTCCACAGCGATGGTGATCATCTGCGAACCGCCTCTGACGTTCACGTCGTGTCAGTTTCGGAGATCTCCGACTGCTTCGGCAAACAAGCTGTACCCGCCAAAGCCGCCATTTAGGCGGAGGTATCCATCACTTCCCGGCCTTTATAGTGGCCGCAATGCGGGCAAGCTCGATGGGGCTGCTTCATCTCATGGCAATTTGGGCATTCGGTGAAAGCCGGCGCCTTTAAGTGATCGTGCGCGCGCCGGGTGCTGGTGCGTCTCTTGGAATGTCGCCGCTTTGGATTGGGCATGCAAACTCCTCGTTCCTCTCCCGCTCTCTCGCGGGGGATTTTATGGCGTTTCCTTCTGTATAGCTATTGCTTTTTGAACCAGTCCTGTTTCAGACGGGCCAACGGCGCCAGTCGCGGATCGCCGGCATGACTTTCGCAGCGGCATTCGTCGCTGTTGAGGTTGGCGCCGCAGTGTGGACAGAGACCTTTGCAGTCGCTGCGGCAAATGGTCTTCATGGGTATGGCCAGCAGGACCTGCTCCGCCAGCACGTCGGTCAGGAAGAGCCCATCGCCTTCGTAAAAGGCGATCTCCGTATCATCCAGTTTCAGGCGAAACTCTTCTTCTCTGGTAATCGATTTCATCGGCCGGTAATAGAGGTCGAAATTATGCGCCACGTCTTCGACCACAGGCTCCAGGCAGCGCGCGCAGACCATCTCCACCCGGGTATTCAGCTCGCCGGAAACACGAATCTGGCCTTCTTCCACCATCTCCGCCGTTGCCCGGACCTCGAGCGGATCAATTTGGCGGAAATCCCGTGTGTGGTAGTCTACTGCGCCCGGGGCGTAACTCTGATGCAGGCGGAGCTTATGTAGGGCCAGTTCTTTGACATCGAGGAACATGCGCAGCCTTCGAAAGCGAAAGGTAATTATACGGAGCACCTGAGCGATGTCAAGAAAACAGCGCCTCGGGTTGTTCGTGGATTCAACACAGCCGGACGCAATGGGCACTGTGAGGGCAAAAGGGAATGAAAGAGCTGAGTCAAAAACTACTGCTGCTGGTCGACCGGGCGGAGCCAAAACTTCGTGAAGTCAGCGAGCTTGAAAGCACCAGGCCCGTATTGAGGGGTGGCTGGTCGCGCAAGCAAGTGATCGGACACCTGATCGATTCTGCGTCCAACAACCACCAGCGATTTGTCCGTGCGTCTCTTCAGGCGTCTCGCTTCGAGTTTCCCGGCTACGACCAGGACGGAAACGTGCGCGTGCAGGCTGTTCAGGAGGCTGATTGGTCGCTGCTGGTCGCGCTTTGGGCTGCCTACAATCGCTACCTCGCTCATGTCCTGGCCCACTTACCCGCTGCTAAGCTGGAAATACCTTGCCGGATCGGCCAGGGAGAGGATGTCACCCTTGGTTTTCTGGCCGCGGACTACCTTGCCCACATGGTCCATCATCTCACGCAAATTGGCGCCGTGGACTCAAACTGAGCGGCCAATGCCGGCCTGATTGCCGACGTAAGGGCTCAGCTCAAGTCGACGCCGCAATTCCCAATTGCTCGCGATGCTGCCGCAGTAAAAAGTGATCGGTCATACCCGCGATATAGTCGCACACCACGCGGTGACGCGGTTCCCGCTCTGCAAGTTCAGAGTAATATTCCGGCATGGACCCGGGATGCGCCACGTAGTGGCAAAACAGCTGTTCCAGTGCGTCCACTGAACGGTCGCGTTCCTCGACGATAGCCGGATGCTCGTATAGCCGCCGCCGGAGGAATCTCTTGAACGCGCCGTTGATTTCGGCCACGGGTGCGCTGAACCCCGCCAGCCGCTGCGGTAGTCGGCGCACATCGTCGGTACTCAGAGCGCCGCTCGCCGCAACCTCTCTGCCCGTGTGATCGATCAGGTCGGTCGCCAGCCGATCGAGCAGTCGCTTGATGGTCTCGCCGATTTTCACTCTTGCTCTCCCGTCCGGATGGCCGCCATCCACGTCTTCGTAAATCTCGGAGAAAAACGGCAGCTCTTCGCGCACCATCTCCAGATCCAGCAACCGCGCCTCAAAGCCATCGTCGAGATCCGCGGAGTTATAGGCAATCTCGTCTACCGCATTCATTAATTGGGCTTCGATCGGAGGGCGCAGATCCAGCTCGTATTCAGCCAGCTCGGGAAATTCGCGCGGCGAATAGTCCCGGGAGTGCTTGACGATGCCTTCGCGGACTTCAAAAGTGAGATTCAATCCCGGAAAGCCTAGATAGCACTGCTCGAATTGTTCGACGATTCTCAGGGCATGCAGGTTGTGGTCGAAGCCGTCCCCATAGTCGTGCATCAATTTGTTCAGCCGCAGCTCTCCGGCATGTCCAAATGGCGGATGGCCGATGTCGTGCACCAGCGCCAGCGCCTCCGCCAGATCGCTGTTCAAGCCCAGCGCCTGTGCCACGGTTCGCGCGATCTGCGCCACCTCAATCGTATGGGTCAGGCGATTACGGAAATGATCGGAGTAACGCGTGGTAAAGACCTGTGTTTTTGCCTCCAGCCGCCGAAACGCCCGTGAATGCACCACGCGATCTCGATCCCGTGCGTACTCGCCCCGGTAAGGATGGGGAGGCTCGGCCCAGCGGCGGCCTCGCGACCGGCTCGCGTCCATGGCTACAGCGGTCAAATGCATGTCGCCATTCTATGTCAGCACGATGTTGTGAAAAAGAAGGGGAGAAACGCGATGAACGAAAACGAGGGGAAACCTCGGCTGAAGAGTGCGTTCAGCCCTTGACCTGAAGCAGCTGCAGGCGCTGATCGGCTTCCTGGGCGGCCTGGCTGTCGGGAAATTCATCTTTGATCTGTTTGTAAAGCTTCGCCGCCTGCGTCGGATCGGAATGGCTGTAGTGATCGGCCAGCGCCATCAGGACGATGGGTTTGGGCACGAAAAGGGTCGGCTTGTCCGCAAGTTGCTGGTATAGCTGCACGGCTTGGGGGCTCTTTCCAGCCTTGTCGTAGACCTGCGCCAGTTTGAAGCGCGCGAGTGCCGAGAGCGTTTCGTCGTTGCTGTTTTGCAGAGTCTGCAGGTCGTTTTCAGCTTCATCATAGCGTTCGAGCTTTTCGAGGCTCAACGCCGCGTAGTACCGTGCCAATTGCCCTGGCCGCGTTCGCGGATATCGGCTGGCAACTTCTGTGAACTTCTTGCCGGCATCGCCGAACTTGTTCTTCTCATCCACATAGGTAACTTCCTCAGGCGCCGCAGGCTCTCCCGCAGCTCGAATCCGCGCCTGATAGACCTTCATGGCATCCGCCAGCGCCGCCGAAGCCCTGGCGGTCTGATTCTGGGTGTAAAAGCGCCAGCCCAATACCGCGACCACTGCGAGCAGTGCGATGCCGCCATAGATCCATACCTGCCGCTGATGCGAGTAAATAGCTTCAGCGCCGTGACTCAGCGTGTCGCGGATTTCATCCTTCTTCAGTTCCTTGCGCGAGATATGTTGCGGCAAACCAATGCTCCTTGGCAGGCTCGAGATTCAGATCCTATCATAATCTTCAGGGCGCTTCGAATGGCGGGCGGCTTATCATGAAAAAGAAAGGGCCCCATCCGCAGAGCGAACAGGGCCTCCATCAATCGACGAAGCGATGGGTCACCACCGTTTTAGGGCAAGGTAACGTTCTCGGCCTGGTAGCCTTTCGGCCCCTGTTTGACCTCGAACTCTACCATCTGTCCCTCCGTTAGCGACTTGTAACCATCCATCTGGATCGCGGAGAAATGGACGAAAACGTCCTCTCCCGACTGGCGCTGGATGAAGCCATACCCTTTTGCTGCGTTAAACCACTTCACAACACCTTGTTCTCGGCTCAACTTCTTCACTCCTCGTTCATGATCTTGGCCATTTGCCGGCTGTAACGCCAGTCGGTGGGGCACGGAACAACCCGCGATGAGTGGCCCCTGCACCACTACAGGATTACGAGACTCAGCCAAATGCGGCGCCATGCTTGCACAAACTGTCCCACCTGTCCAGACCCTTTATGTGTTGGAATTGCTCGTCATTGTGCGCACCGCCTCGGCGCAACGGACTAGCGATCCCGGGGATGGGGCCGCTTGCCGGAGCTCACCGGGGGCGCGGCCGGTGAGGCTTGACCGCGCGAGTGCGCCCTCTTTTTTGCCATCACCAATTCGGCTCCGCCCTGTGTCGATCGGCGCACTTCGAATTCGTCCATGAACGTGCGCATCAGGAAAATCCCGCGCCCGGAGGTCTTCAAGAGGTTCTCTTCCGCAAGGGGGTCGGGGACCTCACATAGTTCAAAGCCGCGCCCTTCATCGACGATGTGCACCACAAACTTGTCTTCCCCAATTTCGAAAAGAAGGTGAATCTTCTTGTGTTGTTGTTCTTCGTTCCCATATCGGAAGGCATTGATCACGCCTTCCCTTACGGACATGCCGATTTTCAAACAGTCGTCATCGTTGAAACCCGCCGCCCTGGCCACCCGTTCGGTGATGCCTTCGGCCAACGCCACGCTGTCGAGCAGCGTTTCCATGGTTACTTCAATACGGTTGGCGGAATCGGGCATGGGGTCCTATTTCCAGACCAAAGCTCTA
>Ga0206991_10251_pt2 | contig 15135 bp, 10 predicted proteins | sample Alteio_BWMinCont_9_FD_153286 | JGI IMG/M metagenome (GOLD analysis project Ga0206991, IMG submission 153286) | Enriched cells from forest soil in Barre Woods Harvard Forest LTER site, Petersham, Massachusetts, United States -... | ecosystem: Environmental > Terrestrial > Soil > Temperate forest >...
TGAATGTCACACAGGACCCGAATACCGGCGTGATTACAGTTGGCAGCCCATTCACGCGGGACGTTGTAATGCTGGCTGATGTCGTTGGAGAGATGATTGAGCTGATAACCGAATTTGAAGTTATGTGTGCCCTTCCATCCGCTTTTGTACCACGCTAGATTAATGTCGACCTGCTTTGCCTTACTGGCATTGTGAGTGGTGAAATTGGGGCTGTTGGCGATGTTAAAGAATCCGCCGGGTTGCTGGTAAACAGCCGGAAGCGGATTGCCGAAGGCATCGAGGGCTCCTTTGCCGTTGGCCGTGAAATTTGTGAGCGTGCCGACCTGCGGGAACCCAAAGTCGTGATAATTCTCAAAGTAATATCCGAATCGGCCGGTCAAGATTAGGCGTGAGCTGAGATTGTAATCGGCGCCGACATTTGTGGTGGAATTGGGAGCGGTGTAGCCAACGCTGTGAGCAAAACTGCTCGGCGCGACGGCGGAACTAATGTTAAATTCTCCGTTAGACGAGTCCGGAAATGGCAGGTTTTCGCCGGTCAGCTTTTGAAGTTGGTACAGCCAAGAACCAAACAGGCGCAGCTTCGAGGTCACGGCCGCATCTACACGAGCCGTAGTGTAGTAAGTCTGACTATTCTGGCTGAAGGCCACGGGGCCTCCCGCCGGTACAACACCTCCAGCCGGATAAACGACGGTGCGCTCTAGGCTGTTGAACTCCGGATTGAAACCTACAAAGCCGAAGATGTGATCTTTCCAGATGGGTCCGCCGAATGTGAAACCCGGGAAGACATCACCAGTTTTGTCTTTCTTCGGCACATATTCCTGAAAGTTCGGATCCGTTAGCCCCCAAGACTTTGTGAGTTGGCTCGAGTTGGGATCGTAGCGGCTGAACGTGGCCGGCCGGGAATCCATCGCATCGTTTTCGTAGTAAGAGAATATGGAACCGTGATAGTTGTTGGTGCCTTTCCGCATGATCACGTTCACCACGCCGCCCAACGCACCACCGTGCTCCGCCTGAATACCCGAGTTCTTGATCTCTACTTCTTGAATGAAGTCGAATGGGACGCTCGTGCGGGAATAACCGCCAATCAAATTCGCCGTTTCCTGGCCTTCCACCAGGTATGAATTCTCAGAGTCCGAACCGCCAGCAACCGAGAAACCGTGATCGCCTCCGTTGGCCGTGCTTCCCGGCGAAGAGCCGCCGCTACCGTTGCCTGGGTATCCGCCTACAGATGTGTTACCCATCAAGGGCTCATTGCGAGCCGACGGCGCGAACTGTATTACCGACTGAAAGCTCCGACCGTGAGGGACGAAGTCAATTACATCTTGCGTTACGTTGGTCGTCGTCACGTTGGTGGTCACATCTATTTGAGGAGCTGCGCTGCTCACTTCGACTACCGTTTCGGATCGACCAACCTCTAGCGTAAAATCAACGTTGGGCAAGCGACCCACTTCGAGCGCGACTTCACGCTTCGCCGTCGTAAACCCTTTCGCCGTCACGGAAACCGTGTAAGTGTCGGGTGGGAGATTGGCAAATCTATAATAGCCGCTGGCATCCGTATCAACGCTCTTAGTGCCAACGAGGGTTTTGGCGGAAACCTCCACAGTGGCCCCCGCTATCACGGCTCCGGACGCATCCTTGACCGTTCCTTGCAAGCCAGCGGTGGTCTCCTGCGCCGCTACCTGAAAGGTGCACCCGAGCACTAAAGAAACGCACAACAGTAACAACCCACTTAAGAAACGCATTCCCCCTCCATCATCATCTGAGATTTCTGCAAAGGCCCGTATTCCCAGCGACTGCCGTACGAATTTACAACTGATCAATCCAGACAGGTTCCAGCCTCGCGAATACAAATATTCAATAGAGCAGAACTCTGGAATGTCTCGGGAAACCCACTTATAGATTCGTGATTTAGAAACACTATGCAACAACGTGGCCAAAATAACGTGGGCTTAAGTTGATATTTTTCCTTAAGTTTACGCTGAGATTATATGTCCACTCGTAGAGGCTCCTATAAATGGGATGAATTATCCATAACATCATAGGTTTATAATTCACGTCGCCTGGCAATCGGAGCGCCGTGACAGTACCGCTTCTGTTAGTCTCTAGCTTGGCTCTCACCTAGTCAGTCGTTTCGATCTTTCAATTGGCTAGTTCACCTTGATTCAGCAATGGACCAGCACATCATAAATAACCGGGGGAACATGTTCCTCGATGAACCCACGATGGACGGGTGTGTCAGAGGAATCAAACCTGTTTCGCTTCAGCGTTTTTACTTGGATAATTCGAAACTTTGCTGCTCAGCACCGCGAATTCTGCGCTATAGTTAGCTTCTAAATTTCCATGATAATTTCCGGCATGATTCCAGTGGGGCAAATTTCATGCTGATTTGGCGATTGCTGCGGACCGTTCTCTTCGCTGAACTTTTCTGTTTTGTGAGTGCCTGCACCGGGAACGCCCAGGTGTTCTCTGCGCCCACGTCCTCCAACAGGTTCGGCACTCTCACGAGCCTCGATTCCATTCAAACAGTCCGGATCGACAGCAACGTATTCCTCATCAACGGCCAGAGGCCGGAGGCCAGCAGCCCGCTACAGGCCCCGAGCGGTTCGATTTCAAAACTGGACCTCAAATCCCCCGCCAAAGCTCGCCACGAATACGAAAAAGGCTACCAATTTCTAATGAAAAAAGATTTGGAAGCCGCCATAACCCATCTGACAAAATCACTCGCCATTTATCCAAGTTTCGTGGCCGCGCACAACGCTCTTGGTACGGCCTATCTAAATCAGGGGCAGAACCAGCAGGCTCGGGAGCAGTTCAGCCAAGCGGTTGCGCTTGATGATCATCTGCCGAATTCGCATTTAAATCTTGGCTGCGCTGAATTGGCGCTCGATCAATATGATGATGCGGAAAAATCCTTGAAGACGGCTTCCTCCATCGCTCCACTTGATGTTCAACTACTCACCGCCTTGACTTACGCAGAATTTTTGAACCGGGACTATCCCGCGGTGATCGCCACCGCTCGTCGAGTACACGAAAGCAAACACGAGGGCTCGGCGTTAGTGCATTATTTTGCGGCCGGAGCTTTCGCGGCACAAGACAATCTCACTGACGCTCAACACGAAATGGAAATTCTGTTGCGCGAAGATCCTAAGTCGCCCTCAATCACCCAATATCGGGAGATTCTGGATCAGCTTCACGCCAAACAAGCTTATCTTGCCGCAGCCAACCCGCACTCCGCTGATGAGGTAAATTCATCCCCCACCGCCGTCCAAGACATCGCATGGCGCGCCAAGCAAGCTTTGCAAGACAAGAAAGAAGAAATTCAGATCGCTGAGGCAGAAGCTGAACCGGATCCAACTTGTTTCGAGTGCCGCATGAATCCTCCGATCGAATCTGGTATAGCACCGAGTTTTAGTCCATTGTCGGCCCAGTCTCAAGCGCATCTGTCCGCGTCAGTTCTCCGGGTCACCGTGGATGAGGTAGCTATATTTTTCGCTGCTACCGATCACGGAAAATCGGTAGTGAGCCTCACCGCCTCAGATATTGAAATTCACGACAATAGCCGGCCTCCCAGCGCCGTCCTCGCATTTCACAACGAGTCTGAATTGCCTCTGCGTCTCGGACTCATCATGGATACGAGTAGCTCTGTAACCGGTCGCTTTCACTTCGAGCGAGCCGCCGCCGTAAAATTTTTAGAAACAGCTCTCACCCACAAAGAAGACCTCGCCTTTGTCGTCGGCGTCAACAACTCGGTGCTTGTTGTACAAGACTTCACCGCAGATCACACGCTTACAACTCGCGCAGTAAGTGCGCTCGCTCCTGGTGGCGGTACTGCCCTGTGGGATGCGGTGGGCTTCGCTGCCGATAAGCTGGCCAGGCGTCCCGAAACCCAGGCCGTCGCGCGGATTCTGGTTGTCATCAGCGACGGCGAAGACAATTCGAGCAAGTCCACTCTCAAACAAGCCATCGCGAAGGCGCAGCGGGGTGAGGTTGCCGTCTATACCGTTAGTACCAGGGACGTGTCGCGCGAAGAACCCAGCGCATTGATTGGTGACCGTGCGTTGAAGACACTCTCCGAACTCACAGGTGGCTCCGCCTCCAAGCCCGGATCAATTCACAATCTCAGCGCAAGCCTCGCCGACCTTCAGCAGGTAATCCGTGGCCGGTATTTGATCTCTTACACACCCTCTTCTTTCCAACTCGACGGACGATACCGGCCCGTAGAGATCAAAGCCGAAAAAGAGGGCCATAAACTCACGGTGTACGCTCGCAAGGGCTACTACGCCTCAGCGCCACAATCTAGTTCCGACCGTTAATGGCGAACGGCGGCGGGCAGGGTGGGATCGTCCGCGTCGCCTCTGTGCGGCCAAAACGCTTCTTGATGAAGATCACGGTAGCCAGCTACGGGAACTAAGTGCCGACGATCGGTCTGGGGTTTTGTGGGCTCATCAAATTGTGAGTGTTTTAGCCCTAATTTCTCAGAGACATTATGAAAAACGGAACAGAGTTGGTTGGCGGAGATTAGTCCGCAGAACCACCATCGAAGCTATACTCAGCACATGGAAATACCTGCCTCTGCTTTCTCGACAACCGATTGGAGTCAAATTCCAGTCATCGAACATGCCGGTAATTCTGGGAAGGCGTTGTGGCAGACGCAGAATTTTGGCGAGATTCGCGTGCGGATGGTTGAGTATTCTCCGGGGTATGTGGCGGATCACTGGTGCGCCAAGGGACATGTGCTTTTGTGCCTTGAGGGCGAACTCGAAACACGCTTGGCTGACGGCCGGACCTTTACACTGAGGCCGGGGATGAGCTATCACGTCGGGGATGGCGACCCACCGCATCGCAGTGTCAGCCGCGCTGGCGCCAAGTTGTTTATCGTCGACTGATTTATTCCTTAGTTATACTAAGCCGCTATGCCCGCATCGATACTCTCCGCGCTGCAGCGTTATTGGGGCTACTCCTCGTTTCGTCCGCTTCAGGAACAGGTCGTGAAGAGTTTGCTAGCCGGGCGCGATGCGTGTGTTGTCATGCCCACCGGGGGCGGCAAATCATTGTGTTACCAACTGCCCGCGGCAATGACGGAGGGGCGCACTGCAATTGTCGTGTCTCCGCTGATCGCATTGATGCAGGACCAAACTGCTCAGTTGGAACAGATGGGCGTCGCTGCAGCGGTATTGAACAGTTCGCAGAATGCGGCAGAGCAATCCGCAATTTTGCGTAACGCGAGAGCTGGAAAGTACCGGCTAGTTTATCTTTCGCCGGAGCGATTGGCACGCCAAGACGCGGTCGCCTGGTTGCGTGACACACCCATTTCTTATTTTGTGATCGACGAAGCTCATTGCATTTCGGAGTGGGGACACGAGTTCCGTCCTGAATACCGGCAGCTGCATTCCTTGCGAACGCAATTTCCAGATCGGCCCATCGCAGCGTTCACCGCAAGCGCCACGCAGCAAGTTCGCCATGACATCGTGGAGCAGTTGCAGTTGCGGGACGCGGACAAGTACATCGCCAGCTTCCAACGTCCAAATTTGCGCTATCACGTGAAGCAGTGCGATGCGCGAAGTCAACGCGGATTACTGTTGAGAGCGGTACAGCAGCATGCCGGAAGCAACATCATCATTTATGCGCCGACGATCACGCGAGTGGAGGAGACCGTCGCGTTCCTGGAATACAACGGGATTGCCTCCGTCGGATATCACGCGAAGATGGACAGCGCCGCGCGAAGAAAAAGTCAGGAACGCTGGATGAGCGATGAAGTGCGCGTGCTGGTAGGAACAATCGCCTTCGGCCTGGGCATAAACAAGGCAGCGGTACGCGCGGTAATTCATTTGTCGTTACCAAAATCGATTGAGCAGTATTACCAGGAGGCAGGGCGCGCGGGGCGCGATGGCGAGCCAGCGGACTGTCTGATGTTATGGCAAAAACGCGACGTGGGGCTTCTAACCTACTTCGTTGAGCAACTAACGGACCCCGCGGAAAAAGCGCGCGCATGGCAGCGTTATCACATCATCCGAAGTTTTGTGGAGTCGAATAGTTGCCGACACCGTCGAATTTGTATGCATTTTGGCGAAACGCCGAAATGGTTGGCGTGCAACGCATGCGACGTCTGCAGCGGCGCGCCGGGTTGGCTCACCGCGACCCCGGTGACGAAAAGAAAACCTGCTCAAAGCAAAGTCACTAATGTGAAAACTAAGATTGCGGCTCAGTCGATGCATGCAGAGGCCAACGGTGATCTCAGAGAACACTTGCGCGAATGGCGCCGGGGCATCAGTAGGGAACTCAGTGTGCCGGCATTCATTGTGATGCACGACACGACGCTCGATGAACTGTGTAAGGTGAGGCCTAGTACGCTTGCGCAACTTCGAAGAGTATCTGGATTTGGGGATCGAAAAGTGGAGATGTACGGCGCACAAATTTTGGAAGCCTTGAAAAAATTTGAGTCAAAGCCGCGAGGGGTTGGGACGAGCTAGCGGGCCGTCGGTAGTGGTACAGTTTGAATCCGTTCAACTTGCTATCGCGATGGGGGCACGGAAACCTGCTTCGCTGAAAGCCATGCCGCCGCAGTCAAACATAAGGTAATCGCGATTGAGAAAGCGATGGGTAAGATAAAGAGGTATCTCCAGCTCACAACTGTGATGGCGGCAAAGCAAACGGCGAACGCCCACGCAGGGCCGCGCATGAGCGCCAAAGTCGCTGTCGGAAGGCCACCCAGCTGCCATGCCAATATCGTCGCGAATAGATAAAACACGCCGACAGAGAATCCGGCCCCCAAAAAGAGGTCCCAATACGTGCGGCTGAACCCCTGCACGTCAAAATGAATTGACCGCATTGAGACCAGAAGGGCATCAACTCCCCATTGGGGATCAGACTGGCGAAAGCCGAGTGTATGTCCTACCGCGAAAAGCAGCAAAAGAAAAGCAGCGATTCGATAAAACACAGATGCTTTCATTCTCGCCTCCAGAGATCACGGCAGCGGACACCACGATCCTGCCACGTAGCTTCGAACTGTACTACTACCGTCAGCTCAAACTGAACCAGTGCCGGGCGGTCTGAACAGTTGCCAACTGAATTTCTTGGGTATAGGATTCAGCCACTTGAAATCGCCTGACGGTTGGCGGCACCTTCAGTCATGTTTGCTGCCAGACCTCCAGCACAACAGGAGTGTTGAGCCATGCCCAGATTCCTTGGTTTTGCCTTAATTTTTTTTGTGATTAGCAGTCCTTGTTTGGGGCAGAAAAAGCGCGTTGCGGTGCTGAACTTTGAGTACGGCACGGTGAGATCCAATACTCAGGCGATTTTTGGTACCGACCAGGACGTGGGCAAAGGCATCTCGGACATGCTCGTGCAAAAGCTTGTGCAGGACGGCAAATATTCCGTGATCGAGCGCAACGCGCTGGATAAAGTGCTGGGCGAGCAGAATTTTTCGAACAGTGATCGCGCCGATGCGTCCACCGCCGCAAAAATTGGCAGGATTTTGGGAGTGGACGCGATCATCATCGGCAGCATCACGCAATTTGGCCGCGACGACCAGCACACCAATATTGGCGGGGGAGGATACGGCGGATACGGATCCAAGTTGGGTATCGGTGGAATCGGTACGAAGAAGTCCAAAGCGGTGGTGGGCATCACGGCGCGTTTAGTAAACACTACGACGGGTGAAATTTTGGCGGCGGTTACTGGAAAGGGTGAGTCGCAACGCTCGGGCACTTCGCTGATCGGCGCCGGCGCAGGCGGTGGCAGCGGTGGCGGCGCGGGCCTGGACATGGGGAGTAGCAATTTTGGGCAGACGATTTTGGGTGAGGCAGTACAGGCGGCCGTTGCGGATACTGCGACGCAACTGGATACCGCAGCGGGAAATCTTCCGACGGTAAAAGTTTCGGTTTCGGGACTGGTAGCGGACGTCAGCGGAAACACGCTAATCATCAACGTGGGCAGCAAAACCGGGTTAAAGGTTGGCGATACACTTGATATCAACCGGCAGGTCCGCACTGTGAAAGATCCAGCCACCGGAAAAGTGTTGAAGGCTATTACCGATAAAATCGGCAGTGGCACGGTCACGCAAATCGATCAGGATTCGGCGACGGTAACATTTACTGGCGCGGGACCAGCCAAGGTTGGAGACGTGGTCCAGACCCCTTAAAAAGCGCAGTTAAGGATCAATCCACTCATGATTGGCGAAACGATTTCTCATTACCGCGTTCTGCGCAAACTCGGTGGTGGCGGTATGGGCGTGGTCTACGAGGCTGAAGACATCAAGCTCGGCCGTCACGTGGCTCTGAAATTTCTGCCGGATGACATCGCGACGGACCAGCAGGCATTAGCCCGATTCCAACGCGAGGCTCAGGCAGCGTCTGCTTTAAATCACCCCAACATTTGCACGATTTACGAAGTGGATGAACATAACGGCCAGGCATTCATTGCCATGGAATATCTGGACGGCCTGACTTTAAAGCATACGCTCACGAATGGACACCTGGAGCTGGAGCAGTTGCTTACCTTAGGAATTGAGATAGCTGATGCTCTGGACGCGGCCCACGCTCAGGGAATAATCCATCGCGATATCAAGCCTGCCAACATTTTTGTCACGAAACGCGGTCACGCCAAGGTCCTGGATTTTGGACTGGCCAAAGTGACCAAGCAGCAGCCCAGCGCCGGTGCTGGAAACAGCCTAACCACGATGGTTGAGGATCCGGACCAACTTACCACTCCGGGAATGGCTCTAGGCACGGTGGCCTACATGTCGCCCGAACAAGTTCGCGCCAAAGACCTGGACGCACGCACGGATCTTTTTTCTTTTGGTGTGGTGCTTTATGAAATGGCCTCCGGGCAATTACCGTTTCGCGGAGAAACGTCGGGAGTAATTTTTGACGGCATCTTGAATCGCACCCCTATCTCTTCGGTGCGTCTGAATCCGGATCTGCCCGTAGCGCTGGAAGAAATAATTAATAAAGCGTTGGAAAAGGATCGCAATCTGCGTTACCAGCACGCATCGGAGATGCGAAGTGACTTGTCCCGTTTGCAGCGCGATTCGCAGATGCGGCCTGTTCCCGCGGAGCAAGGCGAGGAGTTACGCGCAGGTGCGATGCAAAATCCAGTGCCACAATCGGGCGGTTCGAGTCATGCGTCCATCAACGCCGCTGAGAAGAACGAGGCGGTGCAAAAGATCAGCGCGACCGGCGTTCCTGCCGCGCCGCCGGTCGCGCCGCAAGCACCCCAGATTCAACCGCGCGTTCCATTGCCGGTTGTTGCTTCGACGGGCAGCAGCAAACGCGGACTTTATATGGGGCTCGGTGCTCTTGTAGTGGTCGGCGTGCTTTTTTCGGCGGGCTTTTATTTGCCGCGCAGACTGAAGATTCATGCTGGCGAAGGGAAAGCAGCATTCCCGGCAAAACCTGGTGGGCCTTCAGAATTGACTTCTCAACCAAGTCCGCCGGCTGCTTCGGTGGCAGCACCCTCAGCGGCTCCACCATCATCCGCGAGTGGCACGGCCGCGCAGTCGAGTCAAGCCGCGGCTCCCGAGAAGGTCGATGCATCGAGCGGGCCTGAAGCTTCGCGCGCGGATGCCGCGGGAAATACCAAACGTGGTTCAAGAGGCACGCAAGGAATGCCGGACAATTCCGAGCAGCGACGAGCCGCTGAACGCGCTCAAGCAGACGCGGAGGCTGCCGCGGCCGCGAAGGCGGAAGCTGCTGCCGCGGACCTGAAAGAGGCCGAGGCCCTGGAAGACCAACTAAATGGACGTGCGGCTTCAGTGTCACAGAGCCTGGACAACTTGAAAAGCCAGCAAAGTGCGCAGGGCTACGGATTGCGTGGTGATGTGGTTTCCGCGGAGCAGCGTATGCAGTCGTACATCTCAAAAGCGCAAGCTGCGTTGCAACGTCAAGATGGTCCAAGCGCAAAGAAGTATTTCGAACAAGCCGACCGGGAGATTTCCTTTCTAGAAAAATTTCTAGGACATTAACAACGATTGTTTGGCCTCTAAGTTTGTATATTGAGAAGCCGATCTCCTCAGAAAACCGCAATCTGCCGGCAACCGCTCATTCCACCGCGCAGTTAATTGACAGCGGGTTTATGCCGTTCTAATTTGCGTGGGACAAATAAGAGCGGGAAGGATCGTGCATGAGGGAAAAATTATTAGCGCCGTTCGCGGTCGGATTATTATTCTTGATGGTTTTTTCTCTCTCTCGAATCAGCATTGCACAGCAATCCCCTTCCAGTGTCGGAATATTCGAAGGGCATGGTGATATTGGTACAGTTCAGCACGCGGGTACGAGCGAATATGATTCTTCGACGCGTAGTTACACACTTACTGGCAGCGGCGAAAACATGTGGTCCGACTCAGATAATTTTCAGTTTGCCTGGAAGAAATTGTCGGCGGATGCATCGCTGACGGCCGACGTTTCCCTTGTTGGTCACGGCGGCAATGCGCATCGCAAGGCTGTCCTGATGATGCGGCAGAGTCTGGAGCCTGACTCCGCCTATGTGGATGTAGCGCTGCACGGCGACGGTTTGACGTCTTTGCAGTATCGCGAGGCCAAAGGAGCGCATACGCATGAAATCCAGTCGAACATTTCAGCGCCTGCGCAATTGCGCATTGAAAAGCGGGGTGATTACGTTTCTATATGGTTGGCCGCTCCTGGACAAAAATTAAAGTCTGCAGGAGCAGCGGTACGCGTTTCCTTTAGCACGCCGTTTTATGCGGGCATTGGCCTGTGTAGCCACGACGCGGATGCCGTCGAAAAAGCAATATTTTCGAGCGTGGAACTGAAAGAGGTCCCGCGAGCGGCAGCCGCTGACCAACTCACGCTGTATAGCACCCTCGAAACCATCACGGTGGCCTCCACAGACCGGCGCGTCGTGTATTCGATTCCCGGACATTTTGAGGCGCCCAATTGGACGCGCGATGGCGCTGCATTTATCTTCAATCAAGACGGGCGAATCCAGCGCTTGCCCATTGCTGGCGGACAACCGCAAACCATCGATACTGGATTTGCAGTGCGATGCAACAATGATCACGGAATCTCGCCCGACGGTAAAACGTTGGCAATAAGCGATCAGTCGCAAGGAGATCATCAGTCCATTATTTATTTGTTGCCCATCACCGGCGGAACACCGCGCCGCATTACGCAGAAATCTCCGTCTTATTGGCATGGCTGGTCGCCCGATGGGAAGACGCTCGCATATCCCGGACAGCGCAACGGTGAATTTGATATCTACACCATCTCGACGGAAGGCGGCGAGGAAAAGCAGTTGACCACGGCGATAGGACTGGATGACGGGCCGGAATATGCGCCGGATGGGAAGTATATTTATTTCAATTCTGTGCGCACTGGCAGCATGCAGATATGGCGCATGCATCCGGATGGCACCGCGCAGGAGCAGGTAACTTCAGACCATCTGAATAACTGGTTTCCGCACATTTCCCCAGATGGGAAATGGCTTGTTTTTCTCTCATACGGCAAGGAAGTTGAGGGCCACCCGGAGAACAAAGACGTGATGCTGCGAATTGCGCCGCTGAAGGACGATACAGTCGATGGCAAAATCGAAGTGCTGGCGAAACTTTTTGGCGGACAGGGAACGATTAACGTGCCTTCGTGGTCGCCGGACAGCAAGCAGCTGGCGTTCGTCAGCTATCAGCTGATACCGCAGGAAAACACGGCAAAATAAGAGGGCGTGCCACGTCGAGCATTCAGGTGCACGCTCTTGTCAACGCGTTCTCAGGAAGCGAAATGAGTGAACAGGTTGTTTAGTGATTCGGCCAGAGTCGGATGGGCGAAAATCGCATCGCGCAACGTAGTGAATGGCATTTTGCCCATCATCGCCAATTGCAACATGGACATGATTTCTCCGCCTTCGATGCCCAGCACGGCTGCACCGAGAATCTGATCGGTATCAGCGTCCACAATAGCTTTCATAAATCCGCGTGGTTCGTCGACTTCGAGAGCGCGGGCCACTGAAGACATAGGCATTTTAGCGACGCGAACATTTTTGTTTTGTTCGCGAGCTTGGGCTTCTGTGAGCCCGATACGGCCGAGTTGCGGATCGATAAAAACGGCGTAGGGGAGCGGGCGGCCCTCGGTTGTAGCGCTTCCTTTGTCGATCAGGTTGGCGCGCAAGATGCGAAAGTCGTCGTAGGAAATGTGCGTGAATGCCGGGCCGCCGTTGATGTCTCCGAGCGCGTAAACTCCCGACGCGCTGGTTTCCAATTTGGAGTTCACCTTAATGAATCCGCGATCATCCGTGGTGACGCCGGCGGCACTAAGATTTAAGGCTTCCACATTGGGCACCCTGCCGGTGGCCACCAACAAGCGCGAGCCTGGAAGTTCGCGCGTCTTTCCCGTTTTCTCGCGGACAGTTAGTAGGATTTGCGAGTCGGCTTTTGTAACACGCTCAGCTCTTGTGTTTAGAAAAATCTCGATACCGTCCTGCCGCAAGAGGGAAGCGATTTCGTCCGCGACATCGGAATCCTCGCCGCGCAGTAACTGGGCACCAGACTGCACGATGGAGACACGGCTGCCGAAGCGGCGAAACATTTGTCCGAATTCGAGCCCGACATAGCCTCCACCGAGAACAAGCAAATGCTCGGGGACGCCATCGAGCTCCATGATGGAGGTGCTGTTCAGATAGGAAACATCTGTAAGACCGTCTACCTGAGCTACCGCGGGCCGGCATCCGGCGTTGATAAAAATTTGATCGGCACTTAGTGCGCGCAGCGTTCCATCTTTCATGCGCACCGCTAAAGACTTAGGGCCGGTGAAACGCGCTTCGCCAAAAATCAAATCGAGGTTTTTAGTCGTTTCAAGGCTGGTTTGGTTTCCATTTCTGAAACTGTCGACGATGTCGCGCTTGCGCTTGCGGATTCGCGTCATATCGATGCGAATATTTCCGGTTTCAACTCCATAATCGGCGCCGCGACGTGCGAGATATGCTACACGGCCGCTGGCCACCATGGTTTTCGTAGGCGTGCAGCCTTCATTGACGCATGTGCCCCCGACGTGCTCGCGCTCGATCATCGCCGTGCGCATTCCTGCTCCAGCGAATGCCTTGCACAGCGGATTTCCACCCTGGCCTGATCCGATGACGACTGCCTGGTATTGATCGGGTGCGCTCATCGAGCTGCTCCTGGCTGAGAGAATATTATTCGAGCAAGACGCGGTTGCCAAACCTGGCGTTTGCTACACGGCTCGCATGCCGCGAAGTTTGCCGCGCGACAACCGTCGGCGGTAAGAATACCCAGGGATTGTGCTGCATGGCGAATCCCTGAGCCTTCGGGGGCCCAGTGAAAGATCTTATTTTACGATTTTCGATTGGAGGGATAGTTGTAATCGGATACTTCGGGAATTAACTGGCTGACCATTGGACAGCCTGGCGAGTCTGGGCGAAGACAGTGAGATAAGACTGCGGAAAAGTCCGAGCGCCATCTACCGCGATTATCATTCACATAGATGACTGGAATACTTGCGTCTTTGCAGCGTTTTTTCACTGTGGATATGTTTTTCCCGAGTTTGTGTATTGATTTCAGCAGTTGAGAATTGCCGGGAAAGTCCACGTCGTTCAGCACCTCCACTAAAAGCAGCACGACTGAGCAGGAATCCGGGGCGTTGCCGTGCCAATCCTCATTCTTGCGCACTGGCCGATTCATGACCGTCTGGCGTTACTTTTTTTTCACCGCGCGCATGCCGTCCTTGATGCGGCGCCGAGCTTCTCCCGGACCGCGCACTTCCAGGACACGATACTGCTTGCCAGATAGCTCATGGTAATTGACGAAAAAGTCCTCAAGCTCCTTGATGAAGGTCTTCCCCAGATCATCTATGTGCTTTACGTGAGCGTAAGTGTGGTTCATCAATTCGATGGCCACGACGCGGTCATTGCGCTCGGCATCTTTCTTGTTCTTGCCTTGCTCGCCCTCGATGATTCCTACTGGCCGGCACTTTATCAGGCATCCCGGATACGCGGGTTCGTCCATCAATACCAGCACATCGACGGGATCGCCGTCTTCCGCTTGGGTTGAGGGAATGAATCCAAAGTCGTGAGGGAAAGTCATACCAGCGGGCAGAACTTTCTTCAGCTGGAAGACTTTTTGATCGGCATCGAAAGCAAACTTGTTGCGGCTGCCTTTGGGGGTTTCAATGATGACCTGGATAGTCTCTTTGTCATCTTCATCGTGCGACGGAAGACGGGTGGGGTCGGCAAGGGCATTTTTCGGGGTCTTTTTCTTGTTCATGAATTCTCCTCACTTCGATTGCAATGTTCCTGGCCGATGCAAAAGTCATCATTTTTCCGCACTGTTCAAACGGATAGTTTAAGCACCATGGATGTTAGTGGTCGATACAGCGAAGACCCGACCTTCGTAAATGTTCAAGCCGCCCTGCCAGCTGCGCGCTTCCTTTCGCCAATTTCGGGCTGCTGAACTGTAGGGTAAGACACGCTAGAATCTTCTATCGCCCACAGCGCGGAGACGGCGGTGGCGTGCTGGTCAGCCGCTAAGAGCGCGATACGGGATACGCCTCAAGTTCTGGATAGGAGGTTGCTTTGCATGTGTAGAAATATCAAGAACCTATTTAACTTCGATCCGCCTGTCACGGACGAAGAGATTCGGAATGCGTCGCTTCAGTTCGTTAGAAAAATCAGTGGCTTCAACAAACCGTCGAAGGCCAATGAAGCCAGTTTCGCGGACGCAATCGATGAGGTTGCTCGCGCTTGCTCGCGCCTGCTTCGTTCCCTAGAAACGAATGCGCCGCCGAAGAATCGAGAAGAAGAGGCGGAAAAACTAAGGGCTCGCGCCGCAGAAAGATTTGGCGATTGAGCTTGTGCAGGAAGGCGATTAAACGATGAAGACGCTCTTGATTTTATCGTTGATACTCGCCGACGCCGTAGCTCTGCGTGCGCAAGCATCGACTGTGACTCCGAACCTGGAAGTCGTGGTACTTGGTTCAGGCGGACCGCGACCATTTGGCAGGGCAGGATCGAGTTACATCGTACTAATCGATGGGGAGCCGCGGATTTTGCTGGATGCCGGGCCGGGCGCATTTGTGCGCGTCGGAGAACTAAATATCGACCTTGCGCAAGTAGATATAGTGTTGTTGACGCATCTTCATATCGACCACAGTGGCGATTTGGCAGCGTTTTTTAACG